>Ga0207422_1001361_pt1 | contig 49725 bp, 37 predicted proteins | sample MarCyaLeptolynsp_FD_187757 | JGI IMG/M metagenome (GOLD analysis project Ga0207422, IMG submission 187757) | Marine cyanobacterial communities from Panama - species 1 Leptolyngbya sp. (SPAdes) | ecosystem: Environmental > Aquatic > Marine > Unclassified | place: Panama: Panama City | collected... | reverse complement strand
CCACCCCCGATTCGAGCCTGGCGGCCGACGGCACCGACACCACCGTCAGCGCCATCAGAGCGAGCAGGACCAGCAGTCCGCCCTGATCCTCGATCAGGGTTCGCGTCGCGGCGGCCAGCGGCACCCGGGGTTCGTGCGGCGCAAAGCCCGCCACTTCGTGGCGGCTCCAGCGGCCTGCTTCGTCAATGACGACAACGCCCTCGGTGGTGAACCAGGCGACGAAGGTACCGGGCCGACCGGGCAGCTCTACGATACCGCCCAGCCACCAATCGCGATGACCGGCTCGCATCGACACAAACTCGGCGCGCTGCGACAGGTCGAACACCACGCTTTCGTCACCCCAGCGCACGATGCGCCGCCTCTGCGCTTCGTACGGCCCCGCCCGGCGCAGGCCTGCAGCTTTGTCGCCGCCCTCCCGAACGTTTGCCTCCGGGGTGTTCTCGGCGGGGACCTCGCGCGAATGCCGCCAGGTTTTGCCATCGCGGCTCGACCAGACATGCGTGGGCGTGTCCCGATACCGATCGACGACGTAGGCGTCGAGCCCGCCGTCCTCGTTGGGTCGCACGAGCTGCACCTCGTAGATGCCTCGCGGGGGACTCGTCGCCCCGGTCGCGAGCACGACTCCCAACAGCGCGGCGGGCTGCAGCGCCCGGCCCAAAGTCGTGGGCGACGCCGTCCGCAATCGCTTTACCAGCACCCACGACGGCCACAGTGCGACCACGGCGGCGGCGTCAGTCGGGTCGAAGACAACGGTCACCGGGCCCAAAGCGGCGCCTGCCAAAGCGACCGTGGCCCCGTGTACCGTCGGCACCGTCTTGGCGGCAATCCACCACAGCCCTGTCCCCAGGTACACCCAGCGAGCGACCCCGATGACGCGACGCGGACGCCGCCACACGGCTCCCGTCAACGCCAGCACGAGCAGCGGAAACAAAAACAGCCCCGCCACGTCGCTAAGCTTGCCGGTCACGATCCCCGGCCCAACGCCCTTCCACCAATGGTCGTTCCAGACCAGTGCGGCCAGCGCGACCAGCGACGCCGGGTGAGCCAGGCCGCGCAGGGCCAACCACAACAGATCGCCCTGCGGCTCGCGGATGCGCGGGTTGCCGGTCACTCACGCGAGCGTAGCGAACTGGGCGGGCCCGCGTTCGAGATTCTCTGGACCTCCTGCCGTGCGATAGCCCACATGAAGCTACCGAGCCGGCCACGGCCCGTTCTCGGGGCTAGGCGCTAGGCCTGGCCGCGTGCGCGCGCCACGGCGGCGCGGAACACGTCGGCGAACTGGCCGGCCAGGGCCCGCCGGTGATAGCGGTCGATGTCGACGGGCTGCTGTTCGAGCCGGTACGAGCCGTCGCGGAACTCGCGCAGGGCCGCTTCGAGAAACCCGGCGATCGCGGTTTCATCTCGAGGGGCAAACACCGCCCCGAGCCGGTGGCGCTCGACGAGCTCGGTCAGGGCGCCACCGGGCGCGAGGGTCAGGCACGGCCTGCGCAGGTACATGAGCTCGAAGATCTTGGCCGGATAGATGCGCTCGACGCCCTCGACGTCGTCGAGCAAGCACAGCACCAGATGACTGGCCGCCAGCTCGGCTGAAACCTGCCCCTGGGGGATAAAGCCAACCTGCTCGATGCCGAGTTCTTCGGTGCCTTCGAACAGCTCTTGCTCGGTGTCGACGATGCGCCCGATGAAGCGACAGTGAAGCAACCTGGCCAGCTCCGGTTCGCGTTCGTGCAGCCGGCGAATGGCTCCGATCAGTCCCCGGGGGCTGGTGAGGCGAAACAGGGTGCCCGCGTACGTGATGGTGAACCGATCCCGCGGGGGCGACGGCAGCTGCTCCGGGTAATCGGCCGGGTCGTAGCCGTTGGGCACCGCCACCACTCGCTCCGGCGACAAGAACGAAAAGCGTTCGAGCAGGTTCTTGCGAAACGCCTCCGTGGCGGTGGTCACGGCGTGGGCCGAGCGCAACAGCGCCGCCTCGAGCGGGTCGCCGACGAGCAAGCCGACCCGGCTCAGCATCTCGTAGGACTTGCGCAAAGTAGACCACTCGTCGCGGTAGTCGAGGACCACGGCGGTACCCGGCCGCATCCGGGCCAGCGGCGCCGACAAGAACTGCGAAAACGGCGGCGCGCTAATGAACACCACGTCCTCGCGGGGCGTTTGCGCAAGGCGCCGCACCAGGGCCGCGGCGGCTGCGGGCTGCCACAAAACCTGCGGGTCGGGAAACAGCGCGCTCTTCGCGGCGCCCGTGGCCAGCTTTTTGAGGCGCGACAGCGGCGTGGGGCGGGTCGCGGCGGCGCTCTGCCAGGTTGCCTGCTTAAGACCGTAGCCCGGCTCCAGCGTGCGCGCGCGAACGATCTCGAGATCCGGACGAATGTCGCGCTCGAGAGACTCGTCGCGCAGCGGCACCGACGGATTCGCCACGGTGAGCACACTCGGGTCGACGCCGAAGTCCGGCAGGTACTTGGTGAGCTTGAGGACTCGCTGCACTCCCGCCCCACCGGTGGGCGGCCACACGTAGCAAACCATCAGCGCGCGCAGGTCGCCGCCGTCCGACATGCCGAGAAAATACCAGCAATCGACGGTCGCGACCGACGCACAGCTGCCCACTTGCTATCCTACGTTCATGTCCTTCTGGGCGGACATGCGCCGCAAAAAGGAGATCTACGAGCGCGATGCGGGCCGCACTGTGCCCATGGCGCGCGTTCTACTGGCCGACGGTACGACGGCGAACCTGCTTTACCGGGCCATGCGCTGGAGCAAACGCCGCGGCCTGGCGGGCCCCGCCTACGCGTGCCAGTTCGCCAACAAGCTGATCAACCAGTGCGTGATCGGCACCGACGCCGACTTCGGCCCCGGCTTCGTCTTGCTCCACCCCAACGGCGTGGTCATCAACTCAAAGGTGCGCGGCGGCGACAACGTGGCCCTGGAAAGCGGCGTGGTTATCGGCGACGAAAAGGGCGTGTCGCCGGCCCTGGGCGACGACGTGTTCGTCGGCGCGGGCGCCAAGATCATCGGCGGCGTGCAGGTCGGCAGCGGCGCCCGGGTGGGCGCCAACGCCGTCGTGGTCAAGAGCGTCGACTCGCACAGCACGGTGGTCGGCATTCCCGCCCATCCGGTCCAGCGCCGATTGCACTAGCGCGTCTAGATCCCGCCCGGGCGCGGGCGCTGCACCACTATTCGATGGCGCCGAGACGCTTGACGGACGTTCGGGGCACGGTCTGCAGGTGCGGCCGGTACTGGCGGTCGGGCCGGTGCTCCTTCGGTAGCTCGTTGGGCAGCGGAGCGGCCGAGTGCTTGGCAAGCGCCGCCGACGGCTTGAGCTCGGCGCCGGCAAACGGTCGGCCGTCGCCCGAAATTAGCTTGCCCTGCCCGGCCACCGCGGCGCCGTCCTCGCCGCGCTTGAAGTCGGCGACCTTTCGGTTGACCCAGTTGCGCCCGAGGCTCAGCTGGCCCGCGTACTTGAGCCAGGTCGGCCGCGTGCTGCCGTCGACGTAGATCACGTTGTTGACGGCGATGGCCCGCTGCGCGTTGGTCTCGAGGCGCAAAAGGGAGGTGAAGTAGCGCTGGCTCTCGCTGCCCCGGATGATGACGGTGTTGTGCACGAAAAACAGCGGCCCCTTGCGGTAGATGCGCTCGATGCCGGTGTCGCCGCCGAAGTGGATGAGGCTCGACCCGTCTTTCGGGCCGTTCATCATCACGTTGCCGTAAACGAACACTTGATGGTAGCGAGGGTCGCCGCTGGTGAGCTGATAGCTATCCTCGGCATCGACCAGGTCGAGCAGATGGGCGCCACCCTCGATCCAGTTGTAGCGCACGGTGGTGAACGCAGACCGGTCCTTGATCGCGTTGCCGGTGGCGCCGCTGCGCAGCGGACCGAAGCGATTGCCCTCGTAGAGCATTCCGATGGCCTCGGTGTACGCGTTGTGCATGCGGTACGAACCTTCGACGCCGTTGCCGTACACGTGGCTGGCCAACAGCGCGATGTCGCGTGACACCATTTCCTCCGAGTCGCCCGACGCGGTGAAGAAGCCATTGCCCGAGTTTGTCAGCACGCAGTGAGTCACCGAGATGTGCGCGCCCCGTTCGATGAACACCGCCGACGCGTTGTCGCGAAAGCGCCGCTTTTCGCCCTTGTGGTCCGTGAACGCCGCCGACGTGGGATGCGCGTCGCGAATCTCCAGGCCCGACAGCTGAATGTGAGACGGCTTCTGGCCCCAGCGCTGGCCTTCTTGCAGGGCAAACACCACGAGCCCTCGCTCGAGCACCGCCGGGTAGCGCAGGCCGATGCGGGACCGGGTGGTGCCGCCGTTGCCGGAGAGGACGGGGAGTTTTCCGCTGGCATCGGGCACGCCGCACACGCGCACGGGCGCGTCGGCGGTGCCGATAGCGGACAGCACGATATGCTCGCGGTACGGCTGTGGCCGCGCGTGAATCAACACCCGGTCGCCCTTGCCGAGCTTTTCCCAGGGCACGTCGCCGACGGAACTGAGCTTCTTGCCCGGGCCGACCTCATAGGTCCGCCCCGAGCTCGCCGGGCAATCGCGCTTCACGTCGTACGAGTCAATGGGGCTTGCCACGGCGGTGGCGGTCTCGATGGTCGCATCGGTGGGGGAAGCGCTCACGGCCGCGGCCCCACCACCGCCGTCGCCACCGGCTCGTTCCCGGGCGCCGCAGCCGCCGGCGAGCGCGAGAGCGAACAGCGCAGTGGCGGCCACCACCGTTTCCGACAGCCGGATTGCGATCATTGGGCATCATTGCAGCACGCGTTGGCCGGGAAGTCACTGCCGGACAAGAACGGGCGACCGACGCGGGCGACCGCGGCCGCGACGGCCCGACGACCAGGCGTCATCCGCCCCGACTCGCTCGGGTAGCGCGCTTTCGTCGCCCGCGCCGACAAACCGAGGCCCCGGCCCTTCCCCAAAAAAACGAATCCCGGCCGATCTTTTTGCAACCGCTCGAGGGCCCCCCTGCACTGTGGTTGCGTTCGCCATGGCCCTTCCCACGAGGAGAGCAAAGCGCAGGAACGAAAGCAGCCCGCAAAAGCGCGCCGGACAGGGTTGCGCGCGTGCGGGTCGTGCGGCCGCGCGCTGTCCAACGGGCTAGAGGACACAGTTCGCCGCGGGTCGGGGCCCGCAGCAGCCGTCCCCCAACTTCGGTCGGGGGGCGGCACTTTGTTGCCCTGGTTCGGCACCGGCGCGTCGCCCGCGCGGTGATAGGCTGCCGCCATGCCCCCGAGATCGTCGCTGTGGCTCGCCGCGTCGCTGCTCGGGTGCGCCTGCTCGTCGCCTGGCTACGAGGGCACGGTGGTCGTGGGCCAAAACTACGTCCAGGCCCTCGTGACCGCGCCCGCGGACCAGGCGTGCCCGCCTCGCGTGCAGCGACCCGGGATGTGCGTTCGAACGCCGACCGCCCCGGGGTCGTGCTCCGACAGTCCAGCGTGCGTCACCGGCCTGATTGCCAAAGACGAAACGGGCCGCGAGCTCGGCAGCGCTGCCGGCCCCTACGCTCGAGCAACCAGCCTTTTGGCCATCCGGGGGCCCCTGGAGATCGACCTGAACGGGTGCGGCGGACGCCTGCGGCACACCCTCGCCATCGGAGCGCCGGTGAAGCCGTTTTCGACCGCCGCCGCGCGGGTGACGCCCACGTCGATCGAGCTGTCGTGGACCGCCTCCGACCCCGCCGACCTGGTGTGTGCTCTGTGGACTGGGCCGGGCGCGCGAGAAGTCTGCTGCGCCTCGGACGAGGGCACCCTGTCGATCGCCCTGCAGCCGAAAGACCGCGTGGAAGCGGTTTTCTTGAGCCGGGGACGGCTCCTCGAGCGCCAGACAACCGCAACGGGGGTGATCGAGTACTACCGCACGGCAGAGACCGGCTCGCTGCTCGACTAGGGGGACTCGCGCCCATGCGGGGAGTTGCTACCCTCAGTTCATGAACATTCGAATCGAATACTGCGTCGTTTGAAACTACCGCCCCCGGGCAGACAGTTTGTCTGCCGCAATCTCCCAGGAATTTCCGCAAGCTACCTTCGATCTCGTGAGCGGCCGCCGGGGCGACTTCACCGTCGTGGTCAACGGCCGCGAACTGTGGAACAAGCTCCAGACGGGCGATTTCCCCACCGACGACCACATCCTGCGGATGCTCCGTGACGGCCCCGGCTAGCCGGACCGCCCCCGAGAGGACCTGATGGCCAGGGCCCTGCCCCATGCGGCAGCCAGCCCCAGCGTGAGGGCTAGCGTCACGGTCACTTAGCGATCGCAGCGCGCCGGGCTCGGTTCCTGCATTTGCCATGGCGCATGTGCCGCCCCCTCGCGTTGCTTCGTCGACCCGCCGCCCGCGCCTGGCGCGCCGGTCGTCTTGCGGTGCGCAGAGCCTCGTCCAACCGCTCTGTCCTCGGAAACGCCGGGCCCATCCGGCCTGACCTGATCGCCGGCCAGGCCCCGAGACCGGCGCCCCGGCGATCGGGCTTGTGATGAGCGCGAACGAGCACCGATGCCCTCGGCGCCGTGTGGGCGCGGCACCCAGCCCGCGCGGGGCCTGCCGCGGAAACCGTCAATCGCTGGCCGCGCGCAGCGTGATACCCTTTTCGTTCCGGCACACATCGCCATCGCCATGGGCGCCGGCTCCCGTTTCAGGCATGTCCATTCACACCAGCGCGCCCCACCGACGGCCGGTGCGAGGCGACCGGACGCGACAGCGCGGTTTTGCGGAGGGCGCCGCCGCCACGCCCTGTCGCCGGGGCGTCGTCGGCCCGCTCGGTCGGATCGCTGCGATTGCCGCACTCGGCCTAAGCGGGTGCTCGGAGCAAATCGAGCTCGGCATCGATGCCTCCGTGGCGCCGCCCGTAGACGCGGGCCCCCGAGACGCCGGGCCCGACCCAGACGGCCCGCCACCGGACCCCGTCGAGCTCATCGCCGACGATCCGTTCGGCGACGGAACCGCCTTTAGCTTCGTGGCCGGCTTCGGCGGACAGGTGTATCTCGGTCCGGCGGCCAACGGCGGTGGGGCCGTGCGATTCAACGCCGACGGCTCCTCGGCGGAAACGGTGTCGTTTTCCTTCGCGGCCGACACGACCGGCAACGCCAGTCGCAACGCGTCGCCGCCGCCCTACTCGTCCATCGGACGCACGGGCTGCGCGGCCGACACGGCCGAGTGCGGCCCCGACAACGAAGACGGTCGCGGGTTGTTCGCGTCCGGCGTCATCGGCGGCACTGAGTATCTCATCGTGGGAGGCGCCCGGTCGGGGGGCGACCTCGACTTCGTCTACATGACCTCGTCGACCGCCTCGCCGCTGCCGTTCGCCTACGTCGATTTGAGCGCAGAACAGGGCCCCCAAACCCGCGGCTACTCGGCACTCCACGTCTTTGGCGACCGCCTGTACATGGGCTTTCCCGACACCGGAGGAGGACGGCCGTTCATGCACGCGCTCGTCAATCCGCCCGCCGGCGACGGCCTGGACGCAGTGCCCGGCACGGACTTCTTTAACCTCGAGGCGGACGAACTCCCGGGGATGCAGACCCCCGAAAACTCGATCATCGACTCGTTTACCGATTTTGCGGACCGCCTCTACCTGGCCAACGACGGCGCGTGGATTCGCTCGAACAACGCCGCCCCCGGAGACGCCCAGAGCGCGCCCGGCGATTGGCTTGCGACAACCCCATCGGCTCCAGCCTATGCCGCCAAGGACTCGGTCGCGACGCTCAAAACCGCTGACATCGAGCCAGCCGACAAGGCGGTCCCACAAATGACGGCGTTTGCCGGTCGGCTCTACGCCGCGCGCAACACCACCGACGGCCCGCAGCTGTGGGCGTGCGACCCGGCCACGGCGGCCCCACAAGCCCACTGCGATCCCGACGACTGGACGCTGGTCGCGGCCAACGCCAGCGGCGACACCCAGCTCACCCAGTTCGACAACCCGAACAACGCCGCGGTGTCCATGCTCGTGGCGACGTCCACGCATCTGTACGTCGGCTTCGACAACCCAACCGACGGCGCGGCCGTGTTGCGAACGTCGGCGAGCGCGCCGGCCGCCGGCGACTTCGAGGTCGTGGGCCAGGCGGGTCTCGGCGACGCAGCCAACACCCGCATTTTCGACGCCAAGGCCCTCAACCTGGGCGGCAGCGAATCGGTTTACGCCGTCGTTGGCAGCGGCGCGAGCGGCGTCAAGGTCTACCGGCTGCGGTGAGTCTCGGGCACCGAGCGGCGCCCGGTTCAAACCTTTAAAGCCGCTCGAAGATCTGGATTACGTTTCCGTCCGGGTCCACCACCTGCGCCGAGCGCAGGCTTCCGTCCGGCTCGGTTACCACGTCGCCGCGCAGCGCAACGCCCTGTCCTTTGAGTCGAGCGAGCATGTCGTCGAGGGAGGCGACGCGAAAGCCAACCTTGAACACCCCGCGCACCGCGGCCAGCTTTTCGTCTTCGCGCTTTCGCGACCTGGCCCCGGCCATTTCGACGAGCTCCAATAGAGCCTGGTCCGCCGCGAGCAGCCGAATCCGCAGCCCCCGGTCGGCCAGGTCCACCGACCGCACCTGCTCGAAGCCAAAAACCCGCTGGTACCAGGCCGCGCTTGCCTCGACGTTGGCCACCGAGAGGGCCACGAAAAACGGCTGCGCGCGGCCCCGGGCGATGACGGCCTCATCCGCGGCCGACGACCGGCCGGCGCACCCCGCCGCACCGACCGCGACAACCCAGCTGGTAGCGACAACGAGAGTCCAGCGTCGAAACACCCTCGCTACCGTATCGCCAGCCGTACGGGATTCGAGATGCAAAGCGCCGGTCCTCGCGAACAAACGCGACCGCCGTGATAGCGCGCAGCAAAGGAGCCGTGCTGCCGTCGCGAGACCGATCCCTGCCCGCCTTGCGCGCTCGCAGCTGCCGCCCCTCCCGAGACGCGCCAACACGCGCGTTCCTGGCGCCCGCGCTGGTGGCCCGCCGCCACCCGAGGGCCGCGCCCTAGCGACCTGGCGGCCCCGTCCCGCCGGGACACGGTGTCACGACACCGAGCCAGCCGTACGCCGCGCTCGCCCCCGGGGGCATTGCGTTTTCGGGCACCTGCGCCAGCAAACGTTCCCACGCACGGCGGGCTGCCAGCCCGCAGCGCGATCGTCTCCCGCGGCGAAGCCAACTCAGCGGCCGATGCATTGCCGCCGCGGCCCGCAAGCCGATGCCGCCCGAGCCTTTTCAAACCCGCGCCCTTGGTGCTTCGATCGGACTCAGTGATGAGGTCCCTACTCGGCCGACGACGCCCGACAGTCGAGCTTGCTCTGCCCGACGCAGTCGCCGTGGAGCTCGTCGTCGACAATCCGGGCGAGCGGGCCGAACTGCGCAAAGGCGCAGACGGGGTTTGGCGCGCCGCGTTACCCGTCGACCTCCGCGAGGTGGCGGGCCACGCCTATCACTTCGACGTGACCGGGGCCGACGGCAGCGTGCGACAAATCGCCGACCCGTTCGCCCACATCACGGAGCGTACCGACGACGGCTTGATTTCTCGCTTCGGCGACCTGACCTATCGCTGGAGGACCCGCCGGTTCCGGCCGCCGCCCCTCGAAAAGCTGGTCATCTACGAGGCCCACTTGCCCGCCCTGTCTCGCCACCCCAGCGCGCCGGTCGAGGCCGACGAGCACCGGGGCACCTTCGTCGGTGCGCGAGCGCCGGCCATTCTCGACCACCTTCAGCGGCTCGGGGTCGCCCTGGAGCTGCTGCCGCTGCACGCGAGTGATGACCTGCTGGGCCAGGACTGGGGCTACTTCACGACCTCGTTCAACGCCATCACGCACCGCTACGCCACCGACCCTCTCCGCGCCAACCGCGAGCTCATGGAACTGGTCGACGCCCTCCACGAGCGCGGCGTGCCGGTCATTCTCGACGTGGTTTACAACCACGGCGGCGAGCTGCTGGCTCAGGCCTGGGGCAAGGACGTCCTCTATCGGCGCCAGCCCGACGGCTACTTTTGCGAAGGCTCGGGCTGCGGGCCGACCGTGCAGACCGAGCACCCACTGGTCCGCCAGATGATTCTCTCGAGCCTGCAGCACCTGGTGCGCACCTACCGCATCGACGGCTTTCGCTTCGACCTCGGCGCCCTGCACGACCTCGAGACCATGGTGCTCATCGACCGCAGCCTGCCCGGCCACGTGTCCCTGTTTTCCGAACCGTGGGCGCTCGGCGGTACGAAGTGGGGCAAGGGCGACATGAGCCGCGGCCTGGCGAACACCCGCTGGGCCATTTGGAACGACGACTTTCGCGAGCCCGCCCGACAGCTGATCGCCGGCTCCGGCGACTTTCACAATCGCGACCGGCTCTGTCGCGCCATCGCCGGCAGCCACGTAGACGATGGCGGCTGGGCGGTGCGACCGCAGCAGTCGGTCAACTACCTGACCGCCCACGACGGCCATACCTTGGCGGATCTGGTCGGAGGCGACAAGCATCGACAGTTCCTCGGCGCCCTGGTCGTACTCACCTCGCAGGGGGTGCCCATGCTGTCCGAGGGCACCGAGCTCATGTACTCCAAGGGCGGCGAGCACAACAGCTACAACCGGCCGGACCTAAACCAGCTCGACTGGGGTCTGGCGCGCACCCACGAGGACCTGGTCGATGCCCTCGGCAAGCTCATCGGCATTCGCAAACAGCTGCCGCATTTTGCCTATCGGCGGCGCCTCGTGCCGCGAGCGGAGAACGACGCCAACTGGGACATCGACTGGATCCACCCCACCGGATATCCGCACAACGACAACGTCAACGCCATCGGCTTTCGCCTGCGTCCTCCCCGTCGCTGGTTCGGACGCCGAGGCGACGACGTCATCGTGCTCCTAAACGGCAGCGAGACTTCCGCCGAGTTCCACCTCCCCGACGGGCACTGGGCGGTGCTCGTCGATGGCCGAACGTTCGAGGTCGATGCCGATGGCCTCGAAAACCACCCCGCTCAGGGCGACTACTACGTGCATCCGGGCACCGGCGTGCTGCTGCACTTTGGCGGCAAAGACTAGGGGGGGTCCCTAGTCCGACGGAGTCAGCGTGTCGCGCGACGACTACGAACAGCGCATCCATCGAGTGACCGATCACGTGCGCCGAAACCTCGAGGCGGACCTGAGCGTCGAGTCCCTCGCCAAGGTGGCCCACTTCTCGCCGTATCATTTTCACCGCATCTTTCGCAGCATTGCGGGCGAGACGGTTCTTTCCTACGTACGGCGCTCGCGCCTCGAGCGAGCGGTTTCTCTGATGCGCGCGGCCCCGCACCGAAGCCTTACGTCGGTGGCGCTCGAGGTTGGCTTTGCAACCCCGTCAGACTTCTCGCGCGTATTTCGCTCGGTGTACGGATGCGCGCCCAGCTCGTGGGACCGCCGCTCGCGGCTCGACGGCCAGCGCGACTTCACGACGGACCTGGAGCGCCTCCCGGCCGATACCGCGCCTCGGTCGGTCGAGGTCGTCGACCGACCGGCGTGCACGCTCGCCTACGTGCGGGTGCAAAACCCGTGGACCGGCCCCCACCTCGCCGAGGGGTATGCCGCCCTGGTTGCGCACCTCGAAGCGATCGGTGCGCCCTGGCGCGAGGGAAGCCTGGTCGGCTTGAGCTGGGACAACGAGCTCGCCACGCCGCTCGATCGCCTGACCTACGACCTGGGCATCTCCGTGCCGGCTGACCTCGCCATCGGCGAACCCTTCGGCCGGCATGAACTGCCCGCCGTGACGGCGGTTGAAATCGCGTGTTCGGGCCTTCCGGCCATCGCCCTGGCCTGGGAGTACCTGTACAACGAGTGGCTGCCCGCGTCGGGGCGCGAGCCCGGCGAGGTCCCGGCCCTCAAACGCTTTGCCCGCACGCCGGACGCATTCGGCCCCGATTGCTGGGACGTTCACTGCTCCATCGCATTGCGCTCCTAGTGACCTGGAACAGGTATTGTTGGGAAATGTCCGCGGCCCATCCGCGTGATGGCGAGGCGCGAGGAGGGAGTTTGGTGGGCCCAAGTGACCGAAGAGCAACGACGCTAGCGCGTGGAGGGGCCCGGAGAGTTATCCGACGAATACCTGTTCCAGGTCACTAGCACTCCATCGGCGACCAGTTCCGCAAGAATGGGAAAGCGGGCCCGGGCGGCCGGCTGGTAGTGCTGGAAACCATGAAACCGACACTGCTTTCCAGCCTTGGTTCTCAGCACGCCCGCCGCGTGCGAGTGCTCGTTCACGAGCTCGAACTCGATATCGACATCGAAGAAGTCGCCTACGGCCCCCAGGGCTTTGGCGGCGACGACCGCGAGTCGTTTCTCGAGCTCAACCCCAACGGCAAGGTGCCCGTGCTGCGCCATGGCGACCTGGTCCTGTGGGAGAGCAACGCCATCATGTGGTACCTGGCCGAAGGCCACGGCGACACGCCTCTTTGGCCGGCAGACCGGGCCGAGCGCGCCGACATTGCCCGCTGGCAGGTCTGGCAGGCCGCCCACCTCACGCCAGCCGCCGACGGCTTGTTCTACGAAAACCTGGTTAAGGCGCACTATCTCGGCCAGAGTTCCGACGACGCCCGGGTCAAAGAGCTCACCGAGTCGTTCCATCGCTGGCTTGCGGTGATGGACCGGACGCTGGGCAACGCCGACTACCTCGCGTGCAACCGCTTTACCTGCGCCGACATCGCGGTGGCGTCGGCTTTGATGCACGCGGAGGGCTCGAACATGCCCATCGCCGACCACCCGCACGTCGCGGCCTGGCGCGAGCGGGTGCAGCAGCGCCCGTCGTGGGTTGCCACACAGCCGCCGCCGATGGGCGGCTAGCCGCCTGGCGGGGCGATCAACATTCGTTGCCCCACAAACCACACCCGCTGGCCGTTGTTCTCGGGTCGCAGCGGGGACGGCCTCCCCACCGGGTTGAGAACCGCCCCACGCAGATCGAACCGCAGCGTTGGTTCGCGGGGGCCAACGCGGCCCAAGTGCTCGAAAAGTCTTGGTGGTCTGCCTCGTGCAGACACGAGGTGTGCAAGCGGCGCGTTTCGCGCCACCCACCTCGCACCAGGACCAATGCATGGAATCGACGCGGCCGAGATGGAAACCAACGATTGCTTTCGTTGCGCTGGCGTGGCTCTCGACCGGCTGCTCTGGCACCGTAACCGACAGCGGCACCGGGGCGAGTGACGGCCCGCCAGACGTCGAGCTGCCCGACGAGTGCTCGATGCCCGCCTCCGGGTCGCCGGCGCGGCGTCTCAACCGCGACGAGCTGGCGTACGCCGTCGAGGACGTGCTCGGCGTCAGTGGCGCCCCCATGCGCACCTTGCCGCGCGACGGCACGGTGGGGGGCTTCGCAACGGTGGGCAGCCAGCTCAGCTCTGGCGAGCTTTTCTCTGACCAGTTCATCGACGCGTCGCTGGCCACTGCCGACGAGTTCGTGGCCTCTGGCGCGCTCGGTGCGTGCACAGACGCGGCGGCGCTTGCCGCGTGCGTCGAGCGTGAGCTCGCCCCGGCCCTGCGCCTGCTGTATCGCCGCGCCGCCACGGCAGACGAGCTTGCCGCCCTCGGCGAGCTGGCCGACCGCGTCGCCGCCGAGCGCGGCACAGCCGACGGGTTGAGCGCCGCCGTTGCCGCCGCCCTCTCGGCGCCGAGCTTTCTGTTCGCCCTGCCCGACCAACCCGTGGAGCAACCGCGCCGCCTCACCGGCACGGAGCTCGCCACCCGGCTGGCCCTGGCGCTCTGGAGCTCGGTGCCCGACGACGAGCTACTCGACCACGGTCTCGACGGCACGCTTCTCGACAGCGACGTCTACCAGCAGCAAGTCGACCGCATGATGACCGACGCTCGCTTCGAACGCTTCGACGGCCAGTTCTTCGCGAGCTGGTTCAACCTCGAAAAACTCGACAACGTCGGCGTCAATTTCGACGCCCTCGGCGTCTCCGAAGAGCGCTGGGCCAACCTCGTCCGCGATATGCGAACCGAAACCAGCCGGTTCGTCGCCGACGTGTTCGACCGGGACGCCCCCATCGAAGAGCTCTTCTCCGCCGACTACACGTTCGTCAACCGGCGGTTGGCGAGTCACTACGGACTCCCCGGCGCCGACGAACTGCCCGACGGCTTTTCTCGCGTCGAGTTTCCCGCGGACAGTGACCGGTCCGGTCTCTTTACCCACGGCTCCGTGCTCGCCCAGGCCGCCGCCGGCGACCACGCCTCGGTCGTGCTGCGCGGAGAGCTGGTCCTGGCCGGATTCCTTTGCCAACCGCCTCCGCCGCCGCCCGATTCGCTTGCCGACGAGATCGAAGCCCTCGACACCTCGGGACTTTCCGAGCGCGAAAAGATGGCCGTGCGCGCCGAGAACGAGGCCTGCGTCGGCTGCCACGCGCTACTCGATCCCATCGGCTGGGGGTTCTCGGGATTCGACGCCCTCGGACGCCCGACCGACCTCGACGACGTTGGCAACCCGTCGGACCCCAGCGGAGCGCTCGACGGGTCCCCGTTCGACGGCGCCGCACAGCTGGCCAGTCTGCTCGCCGAGCGCGACCGCTACGCGACCTGCATGGCGGAAAAAGCGCTCATCTTTGCTTCCGGCCGAGCCTTCAATCGCGACGGTGACCCCGAAGACCGGTGCTTCATCGATGCGCTCGTCGATGAGGCGCGCCGAGACGACGGCGGCAGCCCCCGGGCGATTCTGCGCGCCATTTTGCGCAGCCCGCTGTTCCTACTCACCGGCCCCGACATCGCCGAAGACTCCCAGTAGTCGGCCCGAGGATTCACCCATGAGTCGAAAAATCAATCGCCGTCTGTTTTTGCGTCGAACCGGTGCCGGTCTGGCCGCCTCCCTGGCCCTGCCCCTGCTCGAAAAGCCGTTCGCGACCAGCCGGGCGTACGCCCAGGCCGCAACCCGGCACACCCGCTTCGTCGCCTTCTACGTGCCCAACGGAACCATCGAAGAGCGCTGGTTCCCCAACGCCGACGAAAGCTCCGAAACCGACTTCGACCTGGCGGGCACCGCCCTCGCGCCGCTCGAGCCGCACAAGGCCAGCATCAGCTTGTTTCGCAACCTGCACAGCGCCGGCCTGTCGGGCAGCGGCAACGCGCACATGCGTGCCATCGCCGGATTTCTAACCGGCGCGGCCATTCCGAACGACGCGATCTCGACCCACCGCGTGTCCCTCGATCAATACGCGGCGGCTCACTACCAGCAGGTCGCGCCGACGCCCGTTGCATCGCTGCAGCTCGCCGGCAACAACGAGCTCGACCCGCCCAACAACAATCGCTACAACAACCAGCTCAAAAACACCCTGTCGTTCGATGAGCAGGGCCGCCTTTTGCCCAACACGTCGAACTTGCGGGCCGTGTTCGAGCGGCTTTTCGGCGGCGACAGCCAGGAGCCCGCCGTCGCCCGCCGCCGCGCCCTGCGCAAGAGCGTGCTCGACGACGTTCTCGACGACCGCACCCGAGTGCTCGAGCAGCTCGGCGCCGGCGACCGGCGGCGAGTCGAGGAGTACCTCGACAGCGTGCGCGCTCTCGAACGCCGTCTCGATGGCGCGAACGCCTGCGATGTGTCCGAAGCGCCTGACTTTCCCACGTACCCGGACGACCGCCGCCTCGACGCGATTGGCGAGCACGCGCGGCTCACCGCTCAGCTACTGGCGCTTGCGTTCGCGTGCGACACCACGCGGGTAGCGACCTACATGGCTGGTGGCGAGGCGGCCGGCTGCCGCTACAACGACATCGACGTCGGCGAGCACTTTCACAACAGCATCTCGCACAACCGCGCCGGCAAGGGCAACCTGCACCATCGCATCGACCGATTTCACAGCGAGCTGGTCGCCCACCTGATGACTCTGTTCGAGGCCACGCCGCACGGCGACGGCACGCTGCTCGACGGCACGGCGATCCTCTACGGCGCGGGCCTTGGCAACGGCGACCAGCACAACCTGCGGCGCGTCTCGCTGCTGGTTGGCGGCCGTTTTGGTGCCGCGCGCCAGGGCCGATATCTGCGCAATCTTGCGGACCAGAATCACAACCGGCTGCTCTACGCACTGCTCCAGCAGATGGGCCTTCCCGGCGACGGGTTTGGCGACAACCGGGCGGGCGAAACGGTCGCCCTCGCGTAGGGGTCGCCTTGGCGCGCCCGTATCAGGCGGTACGCCGCGCTCGGGCGTCCCCGTCCAGCAAACGCGCCGCTACGTCGCGCGCCGTTGGGCGCGCGGCCGCGGTGAAATCGAGGCACCGCATCAACAGGTCGGCGACCTCCGCGTCGACCTCCGGGCACAGCTCGCGAAGGTCCGACCGGGCGACGCCCGCGGCCCCCGCACGGGCCATCTCCAGGGGCGATTTCTCGAACGGGGCAACCCCGGTCAACAACCGGTACGCCATGACGCCGAACGAGAACATGTCAGACGCAGCGGTCGCCTGCGCGCCCACCTCCGACAGCTCCGGCGCGACGAAGTGTGGCGTGCCTATGACGATGCCGGGGTGCGTATCGAGGGTCGACGGCGTACTTGCGAGTTCGGGGGACACCGGCGGAATTCGACGCAGGCCGCTGTCCTCGTCGCGGCTGCCCATACGGGCAACACCGAAGTCGACGAGCTTTGCCTGGGGCGGGTCGCTCCCATCATCGACCACAACGTTGCCCGGCTTCACGTCGCGGTGAACGATGCCCGCGGCGTGGGCCGCGTCGAGAGCGCTCGCCACCTGTCCCAGGACCGCGAGCAGCGCCTCTCGGTCGCCAATCGGCTCGCGGTGCAGGTCGCGCCCGCGCGCCCGCTCCATCACCAGGAACGGACAGCCCGCATCCGAGATCCCCACCTGCAGCACCGACACGACGTGCGGGTGGTGAAGCTCCGCCAGAAGCCGGGCTTCGCGAGCAAACCGGGCGACCGACGGCGCGTCGCGCAACGTCCGCAGCAGCTTGAGCGCCAGCGTCCGGCCGTCGGCGACGTTCATGACCTCGTACACGTCGCCGCTGCCGCCCGAGGCAATGGGGCGCACCACGCAATACCGCTCGGCGAAGACCGCTCCGGGCCGCACGTCGTCGCCGTCGTCGAGGGCGCGCACGGCCAGACTTTCGATGTCGTCGGAGTGCTGGCGAATCTGGGCGCGCAGATCGTCGTTCAACATGACGATGGCGCGATTTCGCTCCTCGAGTTCCGCCACCTTGTCGACCATGTCTCGGCGCATGGACTCGAGAGCCTCGGCGAACGCGTCGGGTTGCCCCTCTCCCGCGAGGACCGGCGTGGCCAAGTCCCCCCGCGCCAGCCGCATCGCCGTCGCCTGCAGGGTCGACAAACCAGCGGCAAGGTCTCGCTCGGACCGCTCGGCGCGCAGCCGGCGGCGGTGGGCCAGAACTCCGAGCCCCAGGTTCACCAACCCCAGACCAAGGGCGCAGGCCACCACCACGTAGAGCGCGGTCCATCGCTTGCCCAGCTCGACCGAAATCGACGCGGTGTTGCCGCGCCGCAAGGCGACCTGCCCGACGATGATGGAGCGCAAGGCGTCCGCGCCCTTTGCGCGAAGCGCCTCGTCGCTGCCGAGCCCCTGAAGCGACGCCGGCGCTGGCTGCAAAGCCTTCAGCTCGGACGCTACGACTCCCCAGTCGGGTGGTTCGCGGTCGAGAGCGGCCTGGGCGGCCTGCAGAGAAATGATCTCGACCACGTTGTCTGCCAGCTGCTGGCGCAGTGACTGCACCGAGACCACGAGCCAAACGCAGAACCCGGCAAATGCAAGCACCGCGATGCTCGACGCCCAAACGTGCCGGGGAAGTCCGGCCCGGGAGTCCCACCTCCCTACCACTCGTTGAGGTTAGCACTCGGGCATACGCGCCGTACTTGCGATGTTTGGCGCCGATGCAGGTGTGTATGCGCGCAGCTGCGCGGTGCTCGCACCGCGGGTCGCCGCAGCCGAACGCACCGTTCGACTTACTCAGAGTCCCGAGCCCGAGCGCCCTTGCCGCGCCGGGATAGCCACGCGTCGATGTCGGTGACGAGCGCCGGGTCGCTCGCGCTGGCCTCGCTACGGGCTTTGCTAGCGCCTTCGAGGGCGGCCCCTCGCCGTCCGGCGACCCACGCGGTCTTGGCCAGCTCGAAACGGCTGTGCGCCCGCAACGCGGACCCGGCCGGCAAGTCGCCCCGGACCTCCAGCGCACGCTCGAGCGTCTGCAGCGCCTCCTTCGTGCGCCCCAGCTCGCGAAGACTGGTGCCCAGGCCGGTCAGCGGATACCCCAGCATGACGTACTTGTCGCCGTGAGCGGCCGTGGCAACCGCGACGGCACGGCCGTAGTACTGAGCGGCCTCGGCCCAGTCCTTCCGATCCTCGGCGAGCGAGCCGAGGTTGTTGAGCGGGTAGACCAGCGACGGGTGGTTCGCGCCGAGGTTCTCTTCGCGCATCGTCAGGCTGAGTTGGATGGCCACCGTGGCCTCGGGCAGCTTGCCCACCGCCATCAGTAGCGAGCCAACGTTGCCATGGGCCTCGGCGATGGCCGAGTGGCCCGCCGGCAGCAGCGCTTGCCGAATGGCCAGGCACTTGCGGTTGAGCTCGAGGGCCCGCTCGTAGTCGCCTTCGAGGTCGACCAGCGAAGCCAGGTTCTGATACGCGGCCGCAACGCGGAGATGGGTGGGACCGAACGCATCCAGGTAGATCTGGAGCACCTCTTCGATCTCGGCGCGGGCCTCGGCGGTCTTGCCCAGCATGTCGAGGTCGAGGGAAATCGCGTAGCGCCGGTCGCCCGTGTTCGGGTGACGGGGACCGTAGAGGGCCGCGCTGACGGTCGCCGCCTCGCGATCCACGCGCAGCGCGGCGTTCACATCACCGAGCGCTCGGTGCAGGCTGCCGACGCGCTGCATGGCGGCGATTGTGCGCGGATGGGCCTCGCCGAGCTGGGCCCGCTGGGCCTCGAGCTCGCGCCGAGCGCGCTCCATCGCGGCCTTGTAGTTTCCCTGCTTTTTGAGGGCGCTCGCGATGACGCCATCGAGTTGCGACCGGCGGTCCCCCGGTTCGCGCAAGAACGAAAGCGCGGTCTCCACGGCGGGCTCGAGGTGCAGCACTTCGTCGAGGCGCTCGGCGTTGACGTAGCTCCAAAGCACCGCGATCCACGCATCGGCCGCCAGCGCCGGGTCGCGGGCGGCCATGGCCGCCTGCAAAGCGCGCTCGCTGGTTTCGACTCCCTCGAGTTCTTCGGCGCGCTGTTGCCCCAGGGCGATCAGCGTACGCGCCACCTCGGGTTGATGACCGGCCGACTCGGCCAGCCGCAGCGACTCCAGGAGCGACTCGCGGGATCGCTTGGGCTGCCCCAGCCGGGCCAGGGCTCGAGCCTCGGCGCGAGCCGCACTCGCTTGCTCGAGCACGCGCCTCACTTCCGGGGCGCCGGGCTCCGGCACCGCCAGACTCATGCGGTCGACGTCGGCGCAGTCGGACACCCGCGGCAGGTTGTAGGCAGCGTCGACGGCGCCCGTTGCCCCTTCTCCTCCCTGGATCAACGCTTCGGACAACGCCCGCACCGAGTCGCGACGGCGGTCGAGACAGCGCATCCGTCGGTCGAGCATTTCGGCGGACTGCGCCCCCTCGACCCGGGTCGCGCGGCACGTCTCGGCGCGCATGCTGAGCCAGCGGGCTCGATATCGGTCGAGCTGCTCGGTCGTCCGCGACAGCGCATCTTCGACCACCGGCCCGGCACCGGCAAACGCGCCGGCCAGCCGCCGCCGCTGCGACTCCCCCCAGGCCGAGTCGAACGCGTCCAACTCACCGGCGCACGGCGTGGGCGCGCCCACCAGGCTCGCGCCCACCAGGACCGCCACGCCGAGCAGTCCCCCCAGGGCCGCGCCGCGAAACCACCGTCGCCGGCCGCGTCGCCCGCGCTCGATGGCGTCGAGCAGGTCGCCGACGGACGCGAAGCGGTCCTCGGGCGAGTTGCGCAGCGCCCGGGCGAGCGTCGGTCGCAACCACCCGGGAATCCCCGACGCCATCGCCGGTGCGCCGCGTTCCACCGCGGCCGTCGCCGTGTCGGTGCCTTCGAACGGACGCTTCCCAGCCAGCAGCTCGACGGCGGTCACCGCCAGCGCAAACTGATCCGACGCGGCGGTGGCCACGTCGCCCCGCATCTGCTCGGGCGCCATGTAGCCCGGCGTACCGGCCCCCGTCCCCGGGCCTGCGCCTGCCGTGGAGTCGCCGGCGCCCGATGCCGACGCATCAGTCTCGGCGCGCGTCGCGAGCCCAAAGTCCACGACGCGCACGCGGCCGTCTGCGCCGACCAGCACGTTGTCGGGCTTGAAGTCCCGATGCACCAGGCCGTGCTCGTGTGCGGCCGCCAGCCCGCGGCCCGCGCCAACCACAGCGTCCAGCAGGTCGCCCAACGCCGGTTTGTCCCGCCGCACCCAATCCCTGAGCGTGCCGCCGTCGACGTACTCCATCGCGACGAACACATCCCCGCGATGCTCGCCGACGTAGAACACACTGACGACGTTGGGATGCGAGAGCCTGGCAATGGCCTGACCTTCGGCGAGCAAACGCTCGCGCGACGAAGAGGCACAGCCGCGGCCGCGCGCGTGCATGACCTTGAGCGCAATGGGGCGCTCGAGGCCGATGTCGATGGCCTTGTACACCGCGCCCTGACCGCCCTGACCGAGCAGCTCCGTCACCACGTAGCGTTCGCCAACCAGGTCACCCAGACCAAGGCTGCCGGCGGTGGAGGCGCCGGGTCGGTCGGACTGGGTTTGCAGGGTGGCGCCGTCGGAGTTCGTCGATACGGACACGGCTCGGAGCAAACTAGAAGGCCGTCATCCTTCGTGTCAATGACGCCTTTTCCCCCACCGCTGGCGGCACTGGCCACCAGTTGCGCGACGCCACGTTCTTCGCGAAAGCGCCGCAAGCTGCGGCACAGAGTTATCGCCGAGGGCCCTGGGGGTCCGACGTTGCGTACGTTCCGAGCGCGGCATCTCCACGTCCCGAGCGCGATCTGGGTGAACATTCTGGCGATATGTTTTGACGGCGTCCGCGTTCTTGCCGAGGAGATGCAAGCCGCCCCTTCGTCCCTATCGCCGTCGCTCGTCGCAAGCCTGATCGCCGGCATCGTTGCGACCCTCGCCATCCCGGCCTGTTGGCCGCGCACCTCGTCCCCACCGGCGCCCGTTCCCACCGCCCCGGCCACCCCGGATCGCGTTGCGCCGCCCGAGCTCATCGCCCGGGCCCTGCTCTTCGGCAACCCGGAGCGGTCCCTCGCCAAGCTGAGCCCGGACGGCAAGCGGATCTCGTTTCTCGCGCCGGTCGACGGGGTGCTCAACCTGTGGGTCGGGCCGGTCTCCGATGTCAACGCCGCGCGGCCGATCACCCGCGATCGCGACTCCGGCGTCCGCCGCTATCGCTGGGCGCGAGACAACCAGCACCTTCTGCTTCTGCGCGACGATCGCGGCGACGAGAAGTGGCACGTCCACGCCGTCGATGCGACCACCGGGCAATCGCGGGATTTAACGCCTTTCGCGGGCATTAGCGCCCGAATCGTTCACACCAGTCCGCGTCGCCCTCACGAGGTCGCGGTGACCTTCAACCGCCGCGACCCTCGCTGGCCCGACCTGCATCGGGTCGACCTTCGCACCGGGGACGTGACGCAGATGGTCGAAAACACAAAACGCTTTCAGACCTTTCACGTGGCCGACGACCTCGAGACCGTCGTCGCGTCGCGAGCGCGCCCGGATGGCGGACGCGAGGTCTTTGCTCGCGACGAGCGCGGTCGCTGGCGGCTGTGGCAAACCTGGACCGCCGACGATGACATGACGACCGCCATCGCGGGCTTTGGCGCCAGCGCGCGCGACCTCTACCTGCTCGACAGCCGCGGACGCGACACCGCCGCTTTCGCGCGGACGAATCTGGTCACCGGTGAATCGCACGTCCTTTACGAAGACCCGAAAACCGATGTCCAGCGGGTGCTGTCGAACCTCGATACTCGAGCCATTCTCGCCGTGCAAACTCGCTTTGCCCGCGTCCGTTGGACGGCCATCGACCCGGCGGTGCGGCCCGACCTCGAGTTTCTCGCCTCTGCGCGCCAGGGCGACCTCGGCATCGAACACCTGAGCCACGACGCCAACACCTGGCTCGTCACCTACCGACGTCCGGACGCCCCGGTTCGCTACTACGTGTACCAGCGCCCGGCTCGAACGCTGGTGAAGTTGTTCTCCACCTGGCCCGCGCTCGAGCAGGCGCCTCTGGTCCCGATGCGCGACTACGTGGTCCGCGCGGCGGATGGCCTGGAGCTCGTCACCTACGTGTCGCTGCCCGCCGAGTCCGACCCGGATGGCGACGGCGTGCCCACGGAGCCACTGCCTGCCGTGCTGTGGGTTCACGGCGGCCCCTGGACGCGCGACGACTACGAGTATCGCGCCCGGCACCAGTGGTTGGCCAACCGCGGCTACGCGGTGCTGAGCGTCAACTTTCGGGGCTCGACCGGTTTTGGCAAACGCTTTTTGAACGCCGGCAATCGCCAGTGGGGCAAACGCATGCAGTCGGACCTGGCCGATGCCGTCGCCTGGGCGGCCCGGGCCGGCGTCATCGACTCCGATCGAGTGGCCATCGTCGGGGCGAGCTTCGGCGGCTACGCGGCGTTGGCCGGGCTCGCGTTTTCGCCGCGTCGCTACGCCTGCGGCGTGGATGCGTTCGGTCCATCCAACCTCGAAACGCTGCTCGCCTCGATTCCCCCCCACTGGGAGGCGCGCAAACCGACCTTCTACGCGCGAATCGGCGATCCCCGGTCCGAGTCCGGCACCGCGGAGCTGCGCTCGCAGTCACCGCTCTTTTCCGCCGCCAACATCGAGCGCCCCCTGCTCATCGTGCACGGCGCGCGCGACCCGCGCGTCAAGGAATCCGAGTCCGAAGCGATCGTCACGGAGATGACGGGCCGCGGGCTGCCCGTCACCTACGTGAGATTTCCCGACGAGGGCCACGGATTTCGCCGCGAGGCCAACGAGCGAGCGTTCTACGGTCTGGTCGAAAATTTCCTCGCGTCCTGTCTGGGGGGACGGGCGGAGCCACTGGGGTCGGTCGACGACTCGAGTCTCGAAGTTCGAACCGGCCGCGACCTCATTCCAGGCCTGTAGCCGGGCCAGCAGCGCCCCTCGGCCGGGTGACCGGCGCACATCGCGGAACCGCTGATTCCGCCGCTCCCCGGCCGGCTCGCGCGGGCTACACTCGGGCCGCAGGGGGCGTCGGGGATTGGCAGCGATAAGCTACTTGGATCGGGCTCAGAGCATCGAGCCCTTTTACGAGCTTGGTGAGATAGCGAACGAGTCGCCGTGGACGCGTCACGGGGTTCGTCGCTCCGACGGAAAACGCGCGATCGTCCGCGTGCTGCCGAGCCTGGGTACCGAGCGACCGCTGCAGCGAGTCGAGCGCTACTTGCGGCCGCTCCTTCGGGTCGGCGACGTGCTCGAGGTCATGGCGCGCACCGGTGATCTGTTCGTCATCTGGCGCAGCGTCGGCGACGTCAACCTCGAGGAGCTCGAGCACGCCGCCATCGATGCAGCGACCCGGTCGCGAGCGCGCGAGCTGGCGGTCGAGGCGTTGCGCCACTGGCACCGACTGGGCATGCACCACGGTCCCTTTCGCGGTCGCGGCATCCGCTTCGACCGCAACCTCGAGCGCTGCTGGCTGGTCGCGCCAGCTCTCGATCGGGTCGCCCGGGGGCTCCCGCTGCCAAGCCAACAGACCGACCAGCGCGCCCTTCGGTTCGAGCTCGACCGCTGGCTTCCGTCCGAGTCGTCGGCGGCCGCCCCCGACAACAGTCGCGAGCAGCGGTTCGCGCCGGCCGGGCGAACCCGCGAACTTCGCGGCCTGCTCGACTGGAAAAAGAGCCCGGCCGGAAGCTACGCCCTTGTCTGGGGAGCGACCGGGGTCGGCAAGTCGAGCCTGTTGCGCAGCTTTGCCGACGCCCTCGCCGAAGACCGCACCGCCGCCGTCGTGGCGCGCCCGGTCGACGCACTCGATCTGGGATGGCTCGGCGCCGTGCTCGACCGCCTGGCCGACGAAGTGCTCGCCTTGCCCCCGCTCGTCGCCCGGCGCGCCGTCGGCCAAAGCAGAGCAGCTCTCGACATGTTGCGCCCCATCGTTGCGCAAATGAGCCCCCGCTGGGCCGAGCTCCTGGGCGTCGAGCCTGCCCAAGCCGCTCTGCAGGTCGCCACCGAGAACAACGAGCGCTCGCGCCTGCAGGCCGCCAGCGCTCTTATCGCCAGCTGCAGCGCGCAGATTCCCGTGGCGCTCGTTCTCGACGACGTCGACCGAGCCGAGCGCGAGGTCGGGGCGTTCGTGCAAGCCCTGCGCGACGCGCCGGGCAACTCGGTCAAGGTGCTTGCCAGCGCCACGGGGCGCGTGACGGCGTTTGGCGCCGACACGACCATCGAGCTAGGCCCTTTGCGCGGCGACGCTCTCGTCGCCATGGTCGCCGACGGCCTGCGCGTCGACGCCGCCCGGGCGCGCCCGGTTGCCGAAGCCCTCGACGGGGTCCTTTCCGGCATGCCGTGCGACGTTCGGTCGGCCCTGGACTCCGCCCGCGACCACGGCTGGCTCGACGCCGCGGCACCCCGTCTCACGGCCGAGCAGGCCCGCGAGCTCGCGAGGGCAACTCGGGACCCGGGACTCGTTGTCGACATCCTGCGCGAGCGCGGCGACCTGTGGCCCGTGTTCGAACTGTGCGCCCTGTCGCCGCGGCCGCTCAAGAGCAGCGAACTCGCCGCGCGCGCGGGCGTGAACGCGGCGGCCGCGGACCAGGCCATCGAGCTGGCTCGCCGCGAAGGCGCGCTCGAGGAACAGGCCGGGCGCTATTGCCTGCGTTGGAGCGTGGCCGAGGCCGTCCGTGCCAGCTTCGACGAAACTACAGCCCGGGCGGCCCATCGGCAGATCGCCGAGCGACTCAGCCAGGCCGGCGCCCCGGCCAACGAAATCGCTCCCCACGTCGTCCGGGCGTGGGGCGACGGCGGCGGTACCGAAGACGAGCGACGCGTCGTCGTCGACGCGGGCCGCGAACTCCTGGCCGGCTACCGACTCGTGGCGGCGGAGCCGTTCGTCGCCCGCCTGCGCGCTTTGATCGATGACGCGGCCTTCGAGGACGCCGACCTCGAAGCAAAGGCGCGCCTGGTCATCGCCGGCTGGGCGTTTTTGCAGCCGGAGATCGAGGACATCGACGGTATCGACGCGATCCTCGGCGTCCCCGCGGGAGCGGCCGACGTGTACGCGGCGCCGCTGCACGCCAAAGCCGTCATGCTGCACTCGCTGCGGGGCGACTACGAAGCTGCCTGCCAAACCGGCTTTGCCGCCCTCGCCGAGCTCGGCATCGAGCCCTCGGGTGGCGAGGCGCGCCTGCGAGCCCTCGCCGATCGCGCGGACCGGGCGCTGCCCGACCTGCCCGACCTGCCCGCCGCCGACGAGCCCGCCCGGGTCCGGCAGGAACTCCTGGGCGCGCTGTTGCCGGCCACCTACGTGGCCCGCCCGGAAACCTTCGCGCCGGTCGTCCTCGAACTTGCCGAGCAAACCCTCGACAACGGCACCACCCTCGACTCGGTTCGAGGGCTCACCACGCTGGCCCAGCTTGCGTGCGTAGATCTGGGCGACTCCGATTTCGGCGCCCGGCTCGGGCGCGCGTGCCTGGAGCTCGCCAGGCGCGTCCCCGGCCACCGATACCTGCCGATCGTCTACTCCGACCTGGCCAACTTCGTCATGCCGTGGTCCGGTTTTCTCGAGGAAAGCTACGAACTCAACCGCAAGGGTCGCAAGGCCGCGGAAGCGATGGGCGAGTCGCAGTACGGCGGGTACATCCGCATGCACGACGCCTTTAACCGGCTCGCCCTCGGCGATCGGCTCGCCCCGCTGGCCCGCCGCGTGGCCCGCTACCGCCGAAACTGCGACCACAACCGAATGGCCCAGCAGGCCCTCGACAGTATTCGCGACGCCATGAACGCGCTCACCGCCCAGTCGGCGCCGACGGAGTTCGCACAACCGCCGGGCGACTGCCCCGCGATGGTGCGCTGCATCCACCACCTCGCCCACGCCCTGGTCGCTATGCTGCACCGGTCGCACGACTTGCTGAACCAGCACAGCGAAGCCGCCGAACAAACCCTCGGGGCCACCCGCGGCTGGGTCATTCCGACGATCCTGTGCCTGTACCTGCGCGGCATCGACGCGCATCGGCGCGACGATCACGCCGCCCTGCAGCGCGTGCGCCTGCAGCTGCAGCCGTACGCGCGCAAAATCGATCCGGTCGCTCCGCTGACCGAGCACCTGCGCGCCCTCGAGCTCGAAGCCCGCGGCAACGTGCACGACGCCCTGGCCATGTTTCAGCGCGCTATCAACACCGGCATCGCCCTCGACTTCCCCCCCATGCCGGCGTTTGCGGCCGAGGATGCTTCGCTTGCCGCGGGTCGAGGCGGCCTCGCCGACGCGAGCTCGACGTTTCGTCGGCGCGCCGCCCGCTATTACCGCGAGTGGGGACTCGCCTGGAAGGCCCGCGACCTCGAGCAAATCGCAGCGACCAGCGCGCCCACCCGCAGCGCGGCAACGATGCTCCTGCCCGAAGGCGACCCCGAAGACATCGCCGTCGACGTGCTCTCCGAGTTGATGGAGCAAGTGCGCGCCAACGCCGAGGCCGAACGCTGCGAGCTTTTGCTCTACCGGCGCACGGTGCTGCAGCACGTGCTCGTGCGAGAAGCCGGTGGCGCCACGACCACCCGCCCCGTCGGCACCATCGACGAGCGCCACCTGGGGCACGCTGCGGTCAACGTGCGGCGCCGACAAAGCCGCGACAACGCCGTCGCCATCCCGCTGTTTCACGGTGCCAACGCGCTCGTGGTCTACCTCCGCGGCGCGGGAACCTCCGAGCAAGCCGCCATCGAGGCCGTGCAGGCCGCGACCGCTCCGCTGAAGGTGTGGATGGACGTCTGGTCGGTGCAGCTCGAAAACCTCGACGTGCAGCGCGTCACCCTCAGCCTGGTGGACGCCCTCGGGTCGCACGGCTTTCTGGTCGGCTTCGACGGTCGCGTCCGCACGCTAGACGGCACCGAGTACCGCGTTCCCACCGAGGTGGCCGCCGCGACCGAGCTCGCCATCCGCACCGGCGAGCTGCAGCGCCTCGAGCTAGCGTGGCCGCCCGACGATCAGCAACGCATCTGCCGATTGACGGTCGTGCCCTGCCCCGAGCTCGCCACGGTTCGCGGCGACGTCGAGCCGGCCCTCTGGTTCGCAGAAGACGTCACCGAGGCGAAGCTGGCCGAACGAGGCGCCGCGGCCGAACGCGAGCTGGCGCTGTTTCGCAAGCTCGCCGGCGGACTGGCCCACGACCTGTCCAACAAGCTGGTGCTCATGTCCGTGCTGGCGACTCGGGGGTCCGACGACCCGGACTTCACCCAGGCCGCGCGCGAAGCCTTCGATGCCGGCCGGCGACTGCTGGCCCGCATGACCAAACTGACCACCGACGGCGCCGTGCGTCCGGCGCCCGCGGCGCTCGATCTGCGCCGGCATCTCGAGGGCAGCGCGGCCATCTACTCGTGGGTGCTCGACGCCGGCATCGACTTTCGCGTCGAGCTGCCCGACACCTCGGTCATGGCCATCGCCGAGCCCGGCAGCGTCGACCGCATCGTGCTGAACCTCATCATCAACGCCAAGCAGGCCCTCGCCGAGGGTCGAGGCCAGATCTCGCTGCGCCTGCACGCGCCAGCGGACGGACTCGTCCGCCTCGAAGTCGCGGACACCGGCCAGGGCATTCCGCCAGCCATTGCCGAGCGGGTATTCGACGCCGGCGTGTCGTCCAAGCGAAGCAGCGGTCTTGGGCTCAACGTCGTGCGCGACGAAGCCAGCGCCTGCGACGCCCGACTCTCCGTCGACAGCCGGGTCGGCGTGGGCACGACCTTTCGCATCGAGTTCCACGCGGTCGACAGCGACGCGGCGGCCTAGGGGCTGTCCCTAGTTTCCAACCAACACTCACTATGCCCCTGAAACCTCATACGGCGTTGCTCTTCGGTCATTGGTGGCCAACCAACTCCCTCCTCGCGCCTTGTCTGAAATTCCATGGACTTCGCGAGAGCTTCTCCGAAACTAGGGACACCCCCTAGTCGGCGCCCTGGTTGATCCAGTCGCGGATAAGCTGAATCTCGGCCGGGTCCAGCGCGGCGCGTCCCGCCGGCATGCGCCCACCGCAGCCGCTCGGCTGGGTGCCCTCGAGCTTGGCAATCAGATAGCTTCCGGCGGCGTTGTTGGCCACCACCCGGGTCTGTTCGGCGCAGCCCACCGAGGCCGCGCCAACCAGGTTGGTCCGGCCGCCGTCGCCGCTGATGTTGAGCCCGCCCGACGAGCCAGAGGTGTGGCAGCTCGCGCACCTCATTTCCAGCAGCGGCTGAATGTCGTCGGCGAAGGTCAGCGCGTCGCCGTCGCCGTCTCCATCGCCGTCCCCATCGCCATCGCCGTCGCCGTCGCCATCGCCGTCGCCATCGCCGTCGCCGCCGGTCGTCGTGTCTCCGGTGTCGGTGGTGGTATCCCCGGTGTCGGTCGTCCCCGAATCGGTTTCCATCATGTCGTCATCGCCGCACGCCGCCAGCGATACGAGCACCCCAAGCAATAGCCCCGCCAGTTTCACGAGTCCCAGCGTACTACCTCTTCGGGGCCGTGCGGCTATTCGGTCAGGCGAAAGCTCGTCTCGGCCACCGCTACCCCGTTCACCTGCAGCTCGACTCGGTGCACCCCGGGGTACAGAGCGCGAATCGAGGTCGGCTTCATGGCGTGTTTTTTCGCGATCGAGCGCCCCTCCCCGCCAGGCAGCTCCACCGTCGTCCATTTGAAGACCTTGCGCGACGACTTGCCGCCCTTGCGCACGTAGTGCACCGCGTAGTCGACCAACAGCGACTGGGCCCGCGCGCCGCCCGACGAAAGCTCCGCCAGGAGCTCCACGCCGCCGCCAATGGCCGTTTTTTTTGGCTTGCACACGAGCGACGCCGTCAGCTTCTTGGGCGGCCCAAACCCGATCACCGCGAGCGCTCCCGGGTCGCCGTCCTTGATCAGCGACCGAAGGCCCTGCTTGATGATCCAGTTGCGACCGTCACCGGCGCCCTTGGCCCAGCGACGACAGCGCTCGATCACCGGCTTCGCGTGGTCCTTGGCGATGTCGTTGAGGTTGTTGGCCACTGAACGGCGCACGTACAGCTCGTCGTCATCCTTGAGCCGCTCCAGGATCGGCCAGATCGGGCCGGGGTCGGCGACCAGGTCGCGCAGCTTGACGCCCCAGGGCAGCCGCGGCCGCGTTCCCTCCGAGCACCAGCGCCGCACGTGAGGACTTTCGTGGCCCGTCAACTCGAGCAATCGGGCAAAGGTCTCCCGGGGCCGACGCTCGACAAAGGGCCGCACCGCGAACTCCGACGAAAACCGCTTGGTCAGCTCGATCATGGCCTCCATGGATTCGTCGAAGTAATCGACCCCGTGGTCCGCAATGAACTGCCCGACCGGCCACTGCAGCCAGCCGTCGGTCACCGAGTCGCAGTTGGGCAACTCGGCGGGAAGGCTGCGCGTGAGCACGTCGAGCGCCCGGGGCACGTCGTCGGGCAGGTGCCTGGCGAGCGCGTCCGAGAACTGCTGAACGCGGCCCGCGAACTCCAGCTTGCCGAGGCCGCGCGCCGCATCTGCCACGAAGCCGCGCTCGTCGAATCCGGGCATGGCGCCCGCCACCTGCGCGGCCAGCTGTCGGCCCGCCGCGCGATCGAAATAGTCTTTGAACGCCTTGCGCTCCGCGCTCTTGGCACCCGCCATGGCGCCAACCTCGCACGAATCGCGCGGTTGGCCTAGTCGTCTTCCGCCCCGGCCGAGCCAAGCCAGGCATCGATGTCGGCCACAAGATCGGATTGGCCGGCTGACAGGGCCTGGTCGCGCAACGACATCACCTCTTGCCGGAGCTTGCTCGCAGGTGGTCGGCCGGCGGCCTTTGCCTGCAAGACGTAGAAGTCGAGCCACGCCGCGTCCCCCGGACGCATGCGGTCGGGCTCGAGCTTTGCCGCTTTGCTGGCTACCGCGAGAATCCGCCGAGCCTCGGGCCACCGTTTCTCCGCGAGCAAGAGATTTGCCGCCCACTGCCACGCCAGCATGGGCGCGACCTTGGATGCGCCGGGGGCCCGCTGAAACCACCGCGCCGAGCGCAGATACGTATCGATCGCCTCGCCGTTCCGACCGGCCTTTTCGAGTCGTCGGCCCAGCAGCCACAAGGTATCGGCGGTGCGCACGTGGTTCTCCCCGAGAGCCGCGACGTACATGTCAACCGCCCGCTGCGCTTCCGCAATCGCCTCGTCGTGCCGCCCCATTTTCGACAGCTGTGACGACGTGTTCACGTAGACATCGGCAATCCGCGTGTGCCCTGGTCCGTGCAGCTGCTCCATCATCGGCAGGGCCTCGCGAAACAGGTCGAGCGCCTCCTGGTGCTCTCCCCGCTTCCCCTTGGAGACGCCGACGTTGAGCATCGCGTACACGTACTCCGTCGTAACTCGAGCGCCCATGACCGCTTTCGTCATGTCCAGCGCGCGCTCGCGCAGCTCGTCGACCTCCTCGCGGTTCTTGGTTCGGTCCATGGAGTTCGCCAACTCGCCGAGAATTCGCGCCACTTCAATGTGCTGAGAGCCGAGGGTCCGCTCAGCTCGCTCCAGAGCGACCCGATAGATCTCGACCGCGCGGTCCGCCAGCCGCTGCTCGTAGAGCGCCTGCCCCCAGCGACGCAGCGTCGATAGCGTGTCCAGTCCGGCGGTTCCCTCGAGCCCCGCCAAAAGCTCCACCGCTTCTTCGGCGAATCGCTCCGTCGCCTTGTAGTCGCCGAGACCGTAGGTGATGTCGGCGCGAATGTCCGCAAGCAACGCCCTGGCCTCCACGGTCCCAACGCGAGCCGCGGCCGCTTCGATTCGCGGCAGCAAGGCCTGCGCCTCGACGGCTCGATCGGACCAGGTCGACAGCACTCGGGCGTAGCCGACTTCCGCCTTCAGGCGCGTGAGGTCGTCGCCGCCCCGATCGGCCGCCAGCGCGGCGGCGCGGAACGTCGCCAGGGACTCGTCGGCGTTCCCGGTGCTGGGAAGAAACGTTGCCCTCGTAAAGAGCACAGACGCTTCGGTGGGGGCGTGGCCGACCGCTACCGCACGACGCGCCAGCGCGTTGAGCTGATCGTCGAGCCCATCGCGCCTGCCGGCGAACGCCTGCGCTCGCGCCGTCGCGACGCCGCGGTTGATGGCAGCAATCTCGTCCCGCGTCGCCTGGTCCGCCGGCATCGGCGCCTGATTTGCAAACTCCGGACCGGTGCAGCTTTCTACCGGGGGAATCTCGTAGACCGCGCGAACGACGCCGCCGACGACCTCGAGCGTCGGCTCGTTCTCGGCCTGGGCCACGAGCGCCTCGATCTCTGCGTCGCGCTGGGCCAGGCACAGCAGGCGCAGGTCCAGAAGATCCGGCGACTGCAGCCCGCGCTGGGTGTCGAGGCAGGTTTGACGCCGCGCCATTGCGAGCTCGGCAAACCGAGAGTCGATGCGCTGTCTCGCAATCGCCCAGGACTCGGCGCCGCCCGACCCCGACACAGCAGCCGCGATTCGCTCGCCGCGCGTGGGCCAGGTCCTTTCCAACTCACTCGGTTCGATGGAGCAAACCGCAATCTCGTCCGTCGAGCCGGCGAGGAAGCCGCCGCCCACGACGGCGGCCGCGACGCCCCCAGACAGCAAGGGCACGCGAAAGCGCCGCAGAAACCGGCCGACCCGCTGGCGCACCGTGTAGCGGTGAGCCTGCACGAGCCTGCCGCCTTGAAACCGGCGCAGATCGTCCCGAAGCCCCGACGCGTCCCGGTAGCGACCCTCGCGATCGCGAGCCATTGCCTTGTCCACGATGGCCACCAGCGGCGGCGCGGCCTTGGGAGCCCGCTGGGCAACCGGGGGTGGCGCCCCCATCTGAACCATCTTGAGCACGTCCCCCGACTCGCGGCCGCGGTACGGGGGCTCCCCGGCGAGCAGGTGATACAGCATGGCACCCAGGGCGTACACATCGGCCCTCGCATCCACGGTTTCGCCGCGAGCCTGCTCCGGGGCCATGTACGCCGGCGTGCCGAGCACGTCTCCCACCCGGGTCAGGTCGTCGTCGGAGATCGGCGCACCGGTCTGTGCCCGCGGCGCATCGCTATCGGGATGGCCGAGTTCTTTTGCCAGGCCCCAATCGATGACCACCGTCTCACCGAATTCCCCGAGTACGACGTTCGAAGGCTTCAGGTCGCGGTGGACCACCGAGCGGCTGTGGGCGTACGCCATGGCCTCGGCGACCGCGAGCACGCTCGGCAAAAGTCGGAGCCGCTCCTCAAGGCTCGATGCGTCCGCGATCGCGTCTTTGAGCGACCGACCGGAGACGAATTTCATTGCGTAGAAGGGGCCACCGCCCGGGTGCCTGCCGACGTCGTGTACCGGCACGATGGCCGGATGCTCAAGGCGCGCGGTAATCCGGGCCTCGCGCACGAACCGCGCCTCGGCGCCGGGCTCCGGGTGGCGCAACCGCTTGAGCGCAACCGTGCGCTGTAGCTCGCGATCGAAGGCCAGCAACACCTGGCCCAGACCGCCCTCTCCGTGCACCTCTCCGAGCTCGTACCGGCCGGCCGCGTTCTCGCTGAGTTCCTCGGCCCGCCCGCTTTGGGCGACGCTATCGGATTGCGCCTCGTGGTCGGTGTACGTAGCGTCGGCCGAGCTCGACAACGGCTCGTCTGGCGGCAACTTCGTCATGCGGCTTCGGGCACGCAGTATAGTCACCCTCGCGCCGGCGAACGCATCGGCAAAAACGCCCTTCGCCTTGCGCGAGACGAACCCCAGTTCGACATGGCGGCGTGGCCGCTACGACACGACGCCGGCGAGCACCGGTGTTCACAGTGGCCGGCAACTCACTGAAACTGCGACGGGACCGGACCGTGCAATTCGACCGGCTCGACATGTTGGATCGCAGCAGTGCCCTCACCATCGCCTTCGCCCTTGGCCTCGCGGTCGCGACCTCTGGCTGCGCCCACGTCGGGCTCGGAGCCGAGGCCCCCGACGTCACGCCGGTGGGCGTGTCGGTGCAGTCGGTCGGGGCCACTGGCGTCGCCGCGACGGTTCACTTGAGCGTGTTCAATCCCAATGCGTTCTCGGTGCCGCTGCGCCGGGCACGGTTCGCCATCGACCTCGGAGGCGCGGAGCTATCGTCCGGAGACATCGAGCTTCCGGTTTCGATACCGGCCAAGGCCAGCGCGCCCGTCGACGCCTCGGTGCGCGTCGACGGCTTTTCCGCCGCGGCCGCCGCCGCCCGATACGCGGCCGGCGAGCGGCGCTACCGCCTTCGCGGCACGCTGTTCTTCGCAACCCGGCTGGGCGACATCGCCGTCGAAATCGAACACCAGGGCCACCTGGGCGACCTGCTCGACGTCGCGACGAGGCCCTGACGCTAGCCCTTCTCTCGTTTGCCCAGGTAGGCGGCCGCGCGCCGGGTCTTGATCAGGTTTTCGATCAGGGTGCGGCGCATGCCGGTGACATGGCTGAAGCGCTCGAGGCGATCCTCTGCGTACGACAGGTTAATCACCATGAGGTCGAGGTCGCAGATCTTGAGCAAGCTGCAAACGCCGGCGACCAGGCGCTCGCCTTCGAAGCCACTGGCGACCATCGCTTCCGTCATCATGGCCCGAATAGCGCTCATGGTCGCCTCGACCCACGCGGGCGCAAGTCCGATGCGAACGTGGGCCATACCGACTCGCCAGCGCGACTCGAGATAGTCGCGCCCATAATCGCCGGCCACGAGCGCGCGCAGATAGGCCGCATGAGTGTTCTTGAGCTGCTCCAGGCGGCCTTCGAGAAAGCGCGCGGTGTCGGGTTCCGCGGCCAATCGCGCATAGAACCGGTCCGTGATCGACGGGCCGTGTTGCTCGACCAGGGGCGCCATCGCTCGCAGTCGGGCGGCGTCGCCCTCGTCGAATTGCAAAAACGCCTTCCAGCTTTCGAACAGTCTGTATCTTTCGTCTGGGGTCACACTCGCCTCCCTTGTCCCACTGAAATCCCGTCGCCCGACGGAGAGTGTCCCGGGGCTCTGCAAGGGAACGGCCGGCGCTATGTCCAGCAGCACCGTCGCCGATCGCGAACGTATTTCGCCCTCGGCGAGATCGCGCGAACTGCGTGCACGCGGCGGCGGCTAACTGGTTCGAGCCGCCCGCACATCCGCGGTGCAAACGCGACAGTACGCGCCCGAACCGGCGCGTGGGCGCGCGTACTGTCCGCTGCGTCTTGTACTCTGGGCGCGCGATGGCCCACAGCGAGCTCCTCCACTACCGCGACTCACGCAGGCTGCGAGGCTTCGTCTGGCGGGGGCTCGCACTGACCCTGGTGTTTGGCGCCGGCCTTACCGGCTTTCTCCTCGGCGTCGACGTGACCGACCGCCCCGGCGTCGCCGACGCGAGCCTCGGCGCAAAGATCTACTACTCCGTCGGCCTGTTTGTCCTGGGCGGGCTCGATCTCGGGGTGCCCGTCGGCGGCCCGGTCGTCGGCCGCGGCCTGCTGTGGTTCGCCTACTTCACGGCACCGGCCCTGACGGCGTCGGCGGTCATCGAAGGCATTCTGCGGGTGGTCAACCCGGGCCGCTGGCAGCTGCGCGGCCTGCGCAATCACATCGTCATCGGCGGCTGCGGCCGACTGGCCATGATGTACCTGCGCCACCTGCGAGACGCCAAACGCGAGCGCGCCCCGGTCGTCGTCATCGACAGCCAGCACGACCATCCCTATCGACTCACGGCCGAATCGATGCGGGCGCGGTTCGTCGCCGGCAACATCACCGCGGGCAACCTGCTCGGCTCTCTCGGCCTGGCCCGGGCTCGGCGCGTGCTGCTGCTCACCGGCGACGACTTTGCCAACCTCAACGCCGCCTCGAAAATCCTCGCCGCGGTCCCGCAGCTCGAGGACCAGGTGGTCGTCCACGTGTCGGACCTGCGCTTCAAGCGCCTGATGGCAAAGACCACGGTGGCCAACAACGCCCACGTCTTCAACATCTACCAGTCGGCGGCCATTCACCTGGTCGAAGCCGAACTCCTGCCCTACTTCGAGCTCACCGAGTTCAGCGACATTCTCGTCATGGCCGGCTTCGGGCGCCTCGGTCAGACCATTCTCGGTGAGCTCCAGCGGCGAGCTCCCGACAGCGTGCAGGCCGCCATCATCGTCGATGTCGACGCCGACGAGCGCGTCGCCGTCTTCGACGAGCAGGTCGGCTTTCACGAGGACATCGAGCGCCACGTCATCGAGGGCGACGCCTCGGCCCCCCGGGTGTGGAGCCAGGTCGAGAGCCTCTACGATTTTGCGGACCGCGCGCCCGCGTTCCTGCTCGTCTCTGGCGACGACTCCCTCAACCTGCGTCTCGCCATGACGCTGTCGGAGCGCTACCCGGACGCGCTCGTGCTGGCCCGCAACTACTACCCGTCGCAGTTCGCCGACGAGGTCTCGGCCGAAGCCGGTTTTCGCACCTTCAGCGTGGCCGAATACATCCTCGACAGCATGCCGGGCGCCTGGTTCGAGTAGCCGGGCCCGGCTTCACGGCACTACTGCGGCCGACCGACGAACAGCTGGATGAGCGCGCCGAGGAACGGACGCCGAGGGCGGCTCGGCTTGCCGACGTCATCGACGTCCTCCGGGCGGTGCGGTCGCTCGGCGAGCTGCCTGACCCGGTCCTTGCTCAGGTAGCAGGCGGCGTAGTGCAGAGCCAGATCGTCGAAATTGTCCCGCCCCACGGGCCAGGGCGACTTCGACCGGCTCGAGGCGCGATCCTTGCCGGAATTGGGCTTAGACATGGCGTCCCTCCGCACGGCAGTAAACGGCTGAAACGACACAAGCGACTCGACTAACTACCTGTATCCCAAGGCGGTGCATGAGGGGAAGATGCCGCCTGTGGGGCGTTCTGTAAAACAGATATTTTCTATATCGACTATACAATCAACAGATATGCACTGGCTCAACTTCCGGCATCTCTACGCCTTTTGGATGGTGGCTCGCGAGGGCAGCTTTACCGGCGCGGCGCGACAGATGCACGTCGCCCAGTCGGCGGTGAGTGCCCAGGTAGCGGCCCTCGAACAATACGTCGAGGAGCCCCTGCTGGTCCGAAGCCACCGGGAAGTCGAGGTCACTCCCGTCGGCGCCGAGCTGCTCGGCTACGCCAACACCATCTTCAGTCAAAGCCAGGCCATCAACCTGCTGTTCCGCGACAAGGAGCGGCTGCGCTCGCCACAAACGCTGCGGGTCGGCGTGGTGGGCGGCGCCTCGCGAAACTTTGTCTATCGCCTGCTCGCCGGCCACGTGCAGCGCGCCCCGGACACGCATCTGTCCGTGTCCACCGGTTCCTACGGCGAACTCTACGAACTGCTCAAACGCTTCAAGCTCGACTCCATCATTTCGCTCGAGCTGCCCAAGAAAAAGGATCTGCGCGACGTCGCCTACGAAACCCTCGGCAGCAGCAAAGTCTGCATCGTCGCCGCACCTTCGGTCATCGCCAGGCTCGGCGACAAAACCGGTGCGCCGCTCGACGTCTTCAAGTTCCGCCACCCGTTCGAAGTCGATGTTCTCGAAAAGCACGTGCGCCCGCTCGTCGGCCGCGACCTCGTCTTGCGAATGGATACCGACGACATTCCTCTGCTGCGCTTCTTTGCCAACAGCGGCAAAGGCATCGCCGTGCTTCCCCGCGTCGGAGTGCTCGAAGACCTCGACGCCGGCACCGTGCAAGCCGTCGAGCTGCCCAGCTGCCCCGAAGTCATGATTTACGGAATCACCATGACCCAGCCCCACGCCGCCCAGCGCGTGCCCACCGTGTGGGATCGGGCCGCCCATCCCTCGTAGGCCTGGCCGCGCGCCCGGAGCGCAGCGAGTACACTCCCCTCATGCTCGACGCCAACCGCGACCTGGCGCGCCGAATCGAACAAGCCGAGTGCGCCCTGCTCGCCGACGCCGCCGATGCCACGGCCCAAAGCAGACCCGACCACGCGCCCTGGACCCGCGAACTCGGCGGCGGCCTCGCCGTGTTTTCCGGCGGTGCCTCGCCGCTCGACAAGGTAGCCGGTCTCGGGTTCGGCGAACTGCCCTCGGACACCGACCTCGCCAGCGTCGAGTCGCGCTTTTCCACCGCGGGCGTGCCCGTGCGCATCGAGGCCTCCACCCTCGCGTCCCCCGAGCTCTTCGAGCTCCTCGCCAAACGAGGCTACCGCCTGCTCGAATTCGAACACGTGCTCGGGTTCGACCTCGGCAGTGACCCTGCCGACTCGCCGCCGGCAGCCGGCATTGCCGTCCGCGACGTCACCGCCCGGCCGGGCCGCGTGTGGCTCGACACCATCGTCGATGGCTTCATGAACCCCGACGGCGTCGGGGTCGCCAGCGCCGATGCCTTTGCCCGCGCCGAGCTCGAGCAAGTGCTCGACGACATGACGTCGTCAGCGCGCTTCACCCGCTACGCCGCGTTCGTCGAGCAAGACGCGCCGGCCGGCGCCGCCAGCATGCGCGTCGACGGCGACATCGCGCAGCTGTCCGGCGCCGCCACCGTGCCCGCCCACCGCCGCCGCGGCGTGCAGCGAGCCCTGCTCGACCACCGGCTGCAGATCGCCCGCCGGCAAAACTGCCAGCTCGCCGTCGTCACCACCTCCCCCGGCTCCCAGTCCCAACGCAACCTGCAACGCCGCGGCTTCGCCCTCCTGTACGCCCGCGCCGTGCTCACCTCGAGCTCGTAGCGCCATGCAACATCCGGCGACGCACGCGTTCGTTCGGCCCCGTCGGGATCAGGCCGGGGACGGAATCCAACGGTTCGGTGACCGATTTACCAATCGGTGCCGCCCACCAGCCGCTGATACCAACGTGGCCATCCGACAGCACCGAACCCAGATACGTCAGCGGCGATTAGCTCTCGTACCAGGTTCCGCTGGTCCTCGTCTGGTTCAGCGCCGGGCTCGACGTACAGCACCACCCGAGACGAAAGAAGTCTGGCGAGAACGGACAGCATCGCGCCAAACGACGAAAAGGCGCGCCGCAAAATACTGAAACCGTCAACGATCGAGACGACGGGCTCAGGCTCGCTGGCTTCCAGGCAAAACACGGCCCCGGTGCCAGCGCAAAACCCCAAGGGAAAGAGAAGCGTGCTCTCGAGCCCGGCGCGCGCGCGATCAACATTTGTTCGCCAGGCGTCGAACGAGTCGGTCCGGAAAAACTCTACGAACCCGTCGCAATCAAGAGTGCGGCAGGCGGCATACGCCAGAAACTCGACATACGTCCCCGCCGCGGCAGCGGGGAAGCGAGCTGAGTTCATATACGCCATGACCGCAGTCCTCTCGAGCCCGGGCGACGAAACCCTCTGCTGTTCACGCAACTGCTCCGCGGCCACATCGGGAACCACTGCGACGTCCCAGTTATTGCGAAATCGCGTCCCGTAGGCCCTGAAGAAGTCCTGTTCGACGGTCACGGCGCTCCTTTCGTCCCTACCAGAGCGCATGTCCGTGATGTGGTCTACCCGAAAACTGCGTGGCGGGACCGGAGACGGGGATAGCCAACGCCCCTCGTCGGCATGATGGTGGATCGGAGGGTCCTTGCCAAGCGTCCACGCTCCCCGGCAATTCGAAGGCGCGGTACGGGTGGAACCTGGTTTTGGGCCAACGGCCTTCGAGACCACCGGGGGTCACCGAGCTCAGTCGTGACGCTCGCCAACCTGCGGATGCGACCCGGAGATTCCCCGGCAACACCTCTTTGGGGACGCTAGGCTGCCCCTACGTGTTCTTCAGCGGCGTGATACTTGCGAGCCTTGGGCTGATGATTCACTGGCATGCGGCCGCAGCGGGTGGGGCTTTGCGCGCAGCTCACTGGCTGGGGCTAGCATTCCTGATTGCGGGCGCGAGCTACATGCTGCGAACCCCGCGCGCGTTCGGCAAGCAGAAGTCGGGCGCGATCGCGGCTCTTCCGAAGCTCTTGCTGCTCCCCTACCTCGGACTCACGTGGACGACCTGGCACCTCGTGCGAACCCTGCACCGCGAAAACCCGTTCGACCGGCTCCGCCCCAACGTCTGGATCGGACGTCGTCTGCTCGCCGGAGACCCGACCCCGGCAGCTACCGTGCTCCTAGACCTAACCTGTGAATTCGACGAGCCCGCCGCGATCCGCGAACGCTTCGATCGCTACATCTCCTTCCCAATCCTCGACCGGGGAACGCCGCCGGAAACCGAGCCGGTCCTCGAACTCGTGCGGGAGCTCATCGAAACCAACGCCGTCGTCTACATCCACTGCGCCCAGGGCCACGGCCGAACCGGCACGCTCGCCGCCGCCTTCCTCCTCGTCTCCACCCCCAATGCCTCCGTCGACGACGCGCTCGCCTCCATTCGCCAAGCGCGCCCGGGCGTCCGCCTGGCCCGCGAACAACGCGCCTTCGTCGAGCGGGTCGCCTCGTCGCTTGCCCCGTGACGGGCGCCGGCCCCGTCAAAACGACAAGCCGGGAACGGCCGCAGGCCTTTCTCGACGGCGACGAACCACGCCGAAAATGCAAAGGGCTTCGCATCTCTGCGAAGCCCTTGGCGACCCCAACGGGATTTGAACCCGTGTCGCCGGCTAGCCCAGTTTGAGCCAGCAGAACCGCAACCGCGCCCGACCGAACGTGCGTTCCGGGCAGCCCCCCCGGACAGCGCCGGCAACGCTCGGTGCTCGAACGCACTCTCGCGGGCTTCATCGTATGCTGCGCCAATGGCTGCCACGCTAGTACCGCTCGAGCAACGTCGCGCGGTCCTCGACGCGCGCGGCGCCCCAGCGGTATTCCTCGATGCTCTCGATGCCCCCGAACAGCTGGGTGAGCTTCGGCAAGTGATTCAAGGACCGGACGCGGCGTACTACTACCTGCCGGATATCCTCGACCAGAGCGCAATCCTCGACGGCTGCGAAGTCACGCCGGTTTGCGATGGCATCAACGGCGACTCGTTCTACGTCCACCTGGCAAACGCCCTGACATCACGGTTCGTCTACTTCGTGCTGGAGGTGGACGAGATCTATCGTGACTTCGGAGCCAGCTTTCGGCTTTTGTTCGCTGACCTTCTTATCGAGCTATACGAGTTTGCCGACGAGACTCCCATCGAAGAGCTGTCTCGTGTTGGCGAGCGTCTTGGCCTGCCCAAGGCATCCCGCTTGTTGCGCGCACTCGAAGAAGCGGACCGAAGCGGCGCTCGACGCACGATGGAGCTCGACGACGCGTGGAGAGAGAAGCGCATTCCCGACCTCGTTGCCGATAGCTAGCCCCCCGCCGCGAGAGCCAACCCTCCCGGCCCGGCCCGGCCCCCAAATCGCCCGGCCGCAGGCCTTTCTCGACGGCGACGAACCACCCCGAAAATGCAAAGGGCTTCGCATCTCTGCGAAGCCCTTGGCGACCCCAACGGGATTTGAACCCGTGTCGCCGGCGTGAAAGGCCGGTGTCCTAGGCCAACTAGACGATAGGGTCTTGATTCTGTTTTCAGTGAGTCCAGTAGGATTCGAACCTACGACCCTCGGCTTAAAAGGCCGGTGCTCTACCAACTGAGCTATGGACCCGATGTGGTGCCGAGGCGGCTAATTGGGAGAGAGACTCTGCACGATGGTCGCAGCGATTTCAAGTCTATCTGAGGCTTTTGGATGCACTCCGTCGTACTCTCGGACCACCACAAGATGCTGAAATCTCCAGCCGTTGTGCGTAGGTCGCAGCGCGGACCGCGTTGACAGGGGTGACGGGCCCCCTATAGATTGTGCCACAAGTGGGAGTGTCTCCCACTTCCAGGCGGACGGAAGCCGGAGCACGATGCAACCCCAGGACACCGGGATCGAGAAGCGCCGGGCCCAGCGCATTCGGGTCAACCTGGCGGCGCAATACCGATCCAACGCGGTGTCCCTCGACGGTCGCGTCCGCGATTTGAGCTGCGACGGCATGTTTCTGCGCTCGGAGATGCTGGACTCGTCGGGCTCGACGGTGTCGCTCGAGTTTCGCTTGCCGGGCGGCCCTTCCGTCCATCTCGACGGCGAGGTGGTCCGGGTCGACGACACGCCGCTGGGATCCGGCATGGCGATTCGGTTCGTCCAGGTGGCCATGAGCGTTCGCCGGCAGCTGGCGAACTACATGCTCCTGCAGTCCAGCCGCAATCGCGTCGGGTAGATCCCCGAGGCGGGATCCCGTCGCGGGCGACGGGCGAGCGAACGCGGGTCGGGGGAGTCATGCGCGCGAAAGCGCGCCGGGGATGAAGTTCACGACTTGTTGCAGCGGGTGCGTGGCGCGGTGCGGCGCCGACGTGTGCGGCCTCCGCGAACGACGTCGGGAGTTCTTGCGCGCTGCATCGGCGCGGTGCGGCACCCGGGTATCGGATTTCGATTGTTGCTGCAGCGCGGATCCGAGAGGCGTACTATCGCCGTGTGAAGCGCTCCGTCAAAGTCTCGGTCGCCAACCAGCAGTTCACGCTGAAGACCGACGCCACCGCGCGATACGTCAAAAACCTCGCCTCCTATGTCGACGACAAGCTGGCCGAGGCCAAGAAATCGGGCCGTACGGCCACGACGCAGTCGCTTGCGCTGCTGGCAGCGATGAACATCGCCGACGAGCTGTTCGAGCTGCGCGAGCAGCACGACGCGCTCAAGCGCGAGGTTCGCGAGCGCTCCCAGCGCATCATGAAAGTTCTCGACGCCGCGGCTTCGTAGCCGCTCCCTTGTGATTCGTTCTTCGCCAGACCTGAAAAAACGACGACAACCCAACACCACGGACAACGGGATTTCAATCGTCCTCGCGGTGCGCGCGCCCTTGCCGGCTAGGGATCGCCTGAAACGAAGACCAAGAGAACCCACCTTGGAGGCTTGGACCCCAACCTGGTTTCGTCGTAGGTCTGGCGGAGGCTTGCCCAACGCATGACGAATCCGGACCTGTGGGAGGAAAAGACGCGCCTGCGCCGCGCCTTGGCCGCGCAACGCGACGCGATCGCGCCGGACGAGGCGCGCCGGGCGGCAGCGGCGGCTGTGCCGCACCTGGTGTCCGCCGTGGCGGGATCTCCCGTGGTCGCCGTGTACTCGGCCATTCGCTCCGAGCTGGATCCGCGGCCGGCGGCCGCCCGCCTGCTCCACGAGGGCACCACCCTGGCCTTTCCCCGGGTCAACGCGGCCGACGGCACGCTGCAGTTCTTTCGGGTAGACGACCTGGCCGCGCTCCGCCCCGGCCACCTGGGCATTTTCGAGCCTTTGCCCTCGATGCCGGCGCTGCCGCTGGACGCCATCGACGCGTTCGTGATGCCCGGCCTGGGCTTCGACGCGCGCGGCGCCCGGCTGGGCTGGGGCAAAGGGTTTTACGATCGCACCCTGCTCGCGGCCCCCGCAGCGACCCGGGTCGGGTTCGCCTTTGCCTCGCAACTGGTCGAGAATGCTCCGTTTGGTCCCGGCGACGCGGCCCTCGACTGTGTTATTACCGAATCCGGCGGCGTGCACTGTGGGCGCCGCGCGCAAACGGAGTAACGCTTCGTGGAACCACTGATTCTCATCGCTGCGGTCGTGGCGGGACTGGTCGTCGGGTACTTCCTGGCCCGCCAGCTCGCGTCGGGAGCGACCAGCGGGGCCGAGAAAGCTGCCGAAGAGGAAGCCCGGCAGATTCTGGACGCCGCCCGCGCCGAAAGCAGCGAAATCAAGAAAGCCGCCCAGGTCGAGGGCAAAGAGCTCGCGTTCAAACTCAAGGCGGAGGTCGAAGACGACATCCGCAAACGCAAGGCCGAGCTGGCCAAGCAGGACGAGGGCCTGCGCGTGCGCGAGGACGAGCTGCGCAAAACCAAGTCCGACGCGGAAAAGCGCGAAAAGGAGCTGGGCAAGCGCGAAAAGAACCTCGACGGCCGCGAGCGCCAGGCCGAGTCCATGGCGAAAAAGGCCGACAAGGCGGTCGCCGAAGCCCAGGAGCGCCTCGAGCAGCTCGCGGGCCTGACGGCGGAGCAGGCGCGGCAGCAGCTCGAACAAGAAATGCTGGGCAAGGCGCGCGACGCCGTCGCCGCCGAGATCAAGAAGATCGAAGCCGAGGCCGAGGAAACGGCCACGGCGCGGTCGCAAGAGATCATCGCCACGGCCATCCAGCGGTACGCCAGTGAGTTCGTCAACGAGCGCACGGTGACCACGGTGCCCCTGCCCTCGGACGACATGAAGGGCCGGCTCATCGGTCGCGAGGGCCGCAACGTGCGCGCCCTTGAGGCCGCCACGGGCACCGACATCATCATCGACGACAGCCCCGAGGTGATCACCATCTCGTGCTTCAACCCGGTGCGCCGGGAGGTGGCGCGACTGGCCATCGCGTCGCTGGTCGCCGATGGCCGCATCCACCCCACCCGCATCGAAGAGGTCGTCTCCAAAGCCGAAAAAGAAGTGGGCAAGGTGTGCAAAGCCGCCGGCGAGCAGGCGGTGTTCGACCTGGGCCTGCACCGCGTTCACCCGGAGCTGGTGAAGCGCCTCGGCGAGCTGAAATTCCGCGACTCCTACGCGCAAAACGTCCTCGCCCACTCGGTCGAGGTCGGGTACATCGCCGGCTTGATGGCGGCCGAACTGGGCGTGAGCGTCAAGGCGGCCCGGCGCGCGGGCCTTCTGCACGACATCGGCAAGTCGGTCGATCACGAGCAAGAGGGGCCCCACGCGGTGGTCGGCGCCGCCCTGGCCAAGAAGTACCGCGAGTCGCCGCGCATCGTCGCGGCCATTGCCGCGCACCACGACGACGTCGAACCCACGAGCGTTCTCGACCACATCGTGCACGCCGCCAATCAGCTTTCGAACGCGCGACCGGGCGCCCGGCGCGAGCAGCTGGCCACCTACGTTAAGCGCCTCGAAGAGCTCGAGGCGATCTGCAAGGGCTACGACGGGGTCAACAAGGCGTTCGCCCTGCTGGCCGGCCGGGAACTGCGCATCCTCGTCGAAAACGACAAGGTCGATGATGCCCAGGCCATGATGATGTCCAAGGACATCGCGCGGCGCATCGAAGACGAAGCTGCCTATCCGGGCGCCGTTCGCGTGGTCGTGCTGCGCGAGACGCGCGCCAGCGACTACGCGAGGTAAACGACCATGGCAAACGAGCTTCCCATTCTCGAGGAGCTCGACGCGCGCGGCCTGATTCAGGACGTCAGCGGGCGCGACGAGCTGGCCAACAAACTGGCGAACGAAGTCGTTCGCTTCTACATCGGCTACGACCCGACGGGCACCAGCCTGCACATTGGCAATCTGCAGCAGGTTCTGATGCAGGTGCGACTGCAGCGCGCCGGCCACAAACCGTACGTGCTGGTCGGCGGCGCCACCGGCATGATTGGCGACCCTTCCGGAAAGTCCAGCGAGCGCTCGCTGCTCGACGCCGACGCCCTGGCGGCAAACGTCGACGCGATCCGCAACCAGCTGTCGCGGTTCATCGACTTTTCCGACTCGCCGACCGGCGCGGTGATGGTCAACAACCACGACTGGTTCAAGGGCCTCGGCTACATCGAGTTTCTGCGCGACGTCGGCAAGCTCCTGACCGTCAACTACATGACGGCCAAGGAGTCGGTGCGCGCCCGGCTGGAGGACCGCGACCAGGGCATTAGCTACACGGAGTTTTCGTACATGCTGCTGCAGGCGTACGACTTCGTCGAGCTGGCGCGGGCCCACGGCTGCGCCCTGCAAATGGGCGGCTCCGACCAGTGGGGCAACATTACCGCCGGCATCGAGCTGCAGCGCAAGATGGGGCGCCCGACCATCTACGGACTGACGTCGCCCCTTTTGCTCGACAGCGACGGCAAGAAGATGGGCAAAACCGCGACTGGCCAGACGGTGTGGCTCGACGCCGACCGGTCGTCGCCCTACTCGATGTACCAGTACTGGCTCAACGTGGCCGACGCCGACGTGGAGCGGCTTTTGCTGCGTCTGACCCTGCGCCCGGTGGACGAGATTCGCAGCCTGGCCGCCGAGCACGCCGAGGCGCCACACAAACGCCTGGGGCAAAAAGCGCTGGCCGAGGACGTCACCGCGTTCGTGCACGGCGACGACGCCGTCCGGCGCGCGGTAGCCGCCAGCCAGGTCATGTTCGGCGGCAGCCTCGAAGAGCTGGGCGACGCCGACCTCGAACCGCTGCTGGCGGACGTGCCGTCGAGCGAAATGGCGCGAACCGAGCTCGAGGACGGAGTGGGCCTGGTCGAGTTGCTCGCCAAAGTGGGCCTGGCCAAGTCCAAGGGCGAAGCGCGAAGGCTGCTCAAAAACGGCGGCGCCTACGTCAACAACGTTCGCGAATCCGACGTCGAGCGCACCGTGACCGTCGCCGACCTGGGCACCGAGACCATGCTGGTGCTGCGGGCCGGTCGCAAGAACTACCACATCGTTCGGATCGGGTAACCGGGCGCGCCGGGCGCGGGTAACGGCGCGGTGGCGCCGTGGCGTCGGCGCACGAGTCGCTTCGCCGGCGCGCGGTCTGCTAGTAGCGGCGCAGCGGCGATCGACCGCGCTTGTGCAGCACCTGGACCATGCGGTCGTAGCAGGCCAGAAGCGACGCCGCCGAGCCCTCCCCTTCGAACAGTTCGATAGCGGCAGCAACGGCCTCGAGGGTCGAGATGCCGCCCGCGGCCGGCGTGATACGCAGGCGTTGGCGCTCGCCCAGGGACGCGACGTGCAGCGTCGGCATCGCGGCCAGCGCGGCGACCCGGCGGCGCATGCGGCGCGCCTGCTGCCAGGTCGCGTCGAGCACCAGGACGTGGGCCGGCACGGGCCCCGTCCACGGCGCGGTGGCCGGCGGGCCCTCGGGCCAAAGCAGCACGCTGTCGCCGCCGGGAACAACGGAGTCGAGCGACGGGCTGTCGGGCGCGCCGTAGTCGATAATGCGGGCGCCTTCGACCAGATTAGCGACGGCCCGGCCCGAATTGCTCCGGCGCCGGCGCTCGGCCGCGTGACGCAGCAGCACGAACTCGCTTCGCACCGGCACCGAGTCGAACTGCCCGCACAGGCAGTCGCCTGGCGGAAACAGGCAACGCGGGCACGAGTCTGGTGGCGCGGCGGACAAGGCCGCGACGCTAGCACGGCCCCCCGTTGCCCTCGCCGGGGGATCGAGCCCGCTTCGGTCCCGGCGCTATGGCTTCGCGAGTTGGGACAGGTCGCCGACCATCATCACCCGCCGATCGCCGGCGAGCCGGGCGCCCAGCCGCTCGTAGAACCGTATGCCGTCGCGGTTGTCGTGTTCGACTTGCCACGTCATGCCCACGCACCCGCGCTGCAGCCCGCGGTCTGCCAGGGCGGCCATCAGCCGTCGCCCGAGGCCGGCGTTGCGAAAGCCCGGCTCGACGTAGAGATCATCGAGGTAGACGTGCAGGCCGGACAGGCTGAAGTGCACGAACGAGTAAAACGCGATGCCGGCGACCTGGCCGCCGGTCTGCACCGCGGAAGCGGCCCCCGCCGCCGCGTCCGTCGAGCCAGCGGGGGGCGTTTCGGCCACGAGTGCCCGAGCGACCTGGCCGTCGAGGTCGCGGCGCAGCTGGTCCAGCTCGATGCGCACGTCGGCAACCCCACCGCCGGCCTCCACGGTCAGTCGAACGGCAGCGTCGAGCAGCAAGGCGGCATCGGCGGAGGTAGCGTCGCGAATCTGCACGGGGCCACGATAGCGCGGCCGCGGGCGGCAGAGTCTTTGTCGGCCGGTGGTCGCGCGTAGGTTTCGCGCTACACAGTCGGCGGGCACTGTGGCAGACGCACTCGTTCTCATGGCCGGAGGCTGGGGCCTGGCGGCCGTTCTTCAGCTGGGCCTGTGGATCCTCTACCGGCGGATCGACAACGCCAGCGTGGTCGACCCGGGCTGGTCGATCAGCTTTACGTTCATTGCGGCGCTGTTTTGCGGGCTCGGGTCAGCGCCGCCGCTGCGCAAGGCCGTGCTCGCCACCATGGTGGCCGTGTGGAGCCTGCGGCTGTTTTGGCACCTGGTCGTCCGCATCTGGGGCCAGCCCGAAGAAGGCCGGTACCAGGAACTGCGGCGAAGCTGGCAGACCAGCCTGCCCTTCAAGTTCTTCCTGTTCTTTCAGGCTCAGGCGGCGCTGGCCGCCGCCCTGTCGGTGGCGTTTGTGTTTCCGTTTCTCAACGAGTCGCCGCAGATCGGCGCAATCGAATGGGCCGGCGCCGCGCTCTGGCTGGTCGCTATCCTCGGCGAGGCCGCTGCCGACCGACAGCTCGACCGGTTCAAAGCGAACCCCGCCAACAAAGGCCAGGTGTGCCGCGTGGGACTGTGGCGGTACTCACGCCACCCCAACTACTTTTTCGAGTGGCTGGTGTGGTGTTCGTTCCTGTTGTTTTCGCTGGGGTCCGATTTCGGCTACCTGGCAGCCGCGGGCCCGGCTCTCATCCTCGCCACCCTGTGGAAAGTGACCGGGATTCCAGCCACGGAAGAGCAAGCGCTGCGCTCCCGGGGCGACGCCTATCGGGAGTACCAGCGCACCACAAGCGCCTTTGTGCCGTGGTTCCCGCGCGGCGGCGCCTAACGCGCCACCGAACCGACCTTCTTCGCTGTGAACCAAAAAGGGGGCTTGATTCCCCCGACCTCACGAATAATCTCCGCCCCGCGAGCTGCCAATGGACGTTACCAAGATCCTCGACACCAATCTGGTCCCCGACTTTGCCCTGCGCCTGGCCATCCGCCAGATCGTGGGTCTGCGCCTGCGCGAGCAGCGCCGCACAGGCTTTGCCGACGAGCAGGAAGCCATGATGAGCCTGGTCGACGAGCTCAAGCGGAGTCCCATCGCGGTCAACACCGACGATGCCAACGAGCAGCACTACGAGGTCCCGGCTCGCTTCTACGAGCTCGTGCTCGGAAAGCACCTCAAATACAGCGGCGCCATGTTTCCGGAGGGCGTGACCGACCTGGATCTGGCCGAAGAAATCACGTTGGACCTGACGTGCCGGCGCGCGGAGCTCGAAGACGGCCAGGACATTCTCGAGCTCGGCTGTGGCTGGGGCTCGTTGACGCTGTTCATGGCCGAACGTTTTCGCGGGTCCCGCATCACGGCGGTGTCCAACTCGGCCTCGCAGCGCCAGCACATCGAGCGGCGGGCGGCCGCGCGCGGCCTCGACAACGTTCGAATCGTGACCGCGGACATGAACGAGTTCGACATCACGGATCAGTTCGACCGGGTGGTGTCGGTCGAAATGTTCGAGCACATGCGCAACTACGAGCAGCTCATGCGCCGAATCGGCCGCTGGCTGCGCCCCGACGGACGCCTGTTCGTTCACATCTTCGCCCACAGCCGCTACGCGTACACGTTCGAAGACAACGGGCCGAGCGACTGGATGGCCCGCGAGTTCTTCACCGGCGGCATCATGCCGAGCGAGTCGCTGCTCCTGTACTTTCAGGACGACCTGAAGATCGTCGACCAGTGGCGCCTGCCCGGCACGCACTACCAGAAAACCGCCGAAGCCTGGCTGGCCAACATGCTCGCCAACAAGCGCGAAGTGCTCGACGAGCTCGGCAAGACCTACGGCCGCGATCAGGCCCTCACCCGACTCAACTACTGGAAAGCGTTCTTTCTCGGGTGCGCCGAACTCTTTGGCTACCGCAACGGCACCGAGTGGATCATCGCCCACTACCTGTTCCGCAGGTAGCGACGCGGCGGCCCTAGCCGAGAACGCGAAGGCTCAGAGCCGATCGGGCCTCGAGTCGGCCCCATCGGCGACAGTGGCCCCGCGGGTCTTGGCGAGTCTCTAGCTGATAGAAGAGCCGGGTTCAAGAAGTCCGAAGGCCGCGCCCAGAGCGTCTTCGCAGTAGGCGATGAAGTCGCCGCGCGGGTTTTCGAACGGGCCCTGTAGAACTCGACCGCCTGCGCTGGTCACGCGTTCGCAGGTGGCGACAGCGTCGTCGACCGCGGCGTAGTAGACCCAGTGGGGGTGTACGCCGGGCAGCCGCGCAGAGTTCGACATGCCTCCCGTCCGTCCGGCTCCGTCCTCGAAACGCAGGTAGGCACCCAGGTCAGCTCCAAGCTCCCACGTTCCCACCCGGCGCCAATCGAGCAGCGGCTCGTAAAACGCCCAGGCGGCGTCGTTGTCCGGGCTGGCAAGTTCCCGCGCAGCAAACTGGCCGCTGGACTGTCTAGTCGTCGAGGACAGCGCGAGTACGGCGCCCTGGGGGTCGCGAACGAGGGCGACGCGACCAACGCCAGGCACCTCGCGGATCGGGCCCAAGACCTGCGCCTCGCGCTCTTGCGCGTCTCGAGCGCCCCGCTCGGGGTCTTGCGCGTAGACATGCCCCAACCAGTGTGGCGGCGCGCCACGCTCGCGCGCCACCGCCGGCAACAGCCGAAGACCTCCAACCGCACCGCTTTGACTCGCAAAGATCTCGTACCCGTCCCGGTCCGACTGCGTTCCCCAGCCGAAGACGTCCCGATAGAACCGACGAGCCGTGCCCAGGTCCGTACCAAGGTACTCGTACCAGCAAAACCCCTGGGCCATGCCCATTGCTACCACTGGTTCGCCACCGCTGTCGGCACGTCCGAGAAAGGCTCCCGTGTGTTCACGGACTCGAGCCACACCGGGTTGCCCTGTTCGCCCCCATGCTCGAGAGCGCCGCTTTCGGGCGCCTCGGCGTGTGCTGGCGTTTGGTGCCTCTGGCGGGATCGCGTGGCCGCGCGTGTTCGGATCCAGACGCCCGCCGGTCCGGGCCGCCGCTGGGGGGCGGGCCCGAAACGCAAAGAGAGCCGCCACGAAGTTATCGTGACGGCCCAAAAACCCGGCGGCGTCCTACTCTCCCACAGAGCGACCCCTGCAGTACCATCGGCCCTGGAGGGCTTAACTTCCGTGTTCGGGATGGGAACGGGTGTGGC
>Ga0207422_1001357_pt1 | contig 49845 bp, 34 predicted proteins | sample MarCyaLeptolynsp_FD_187757 | JGI IMG/M metagenome (GOLD analysis project Ga0207422, IMG submission 187757) | Marine cyanobacterial communities from Panama - species 1 Leptolyngbya sp. (SPAdes) | ecosystem: Environmental > Aquatic > Marine > Unclassified | place: Panama: Panama City | collected... | reverse complement strand
GGCGGCAAGCCGCCACCTAAGAGCCATGAAAACCGCTCTTGTCACCGGCTCGGCCGGCTTCATCGGATACCACCTCTCCGCCCGGCTGCTGGAAGCGGGCTGGCAGGTCATCGGGCTCGACTGCCTGTCGCCCTATTACGATGTCACCCTGAAGCAGCGCCGTCACGACATGCTGGCGCAGCATGCCGGCTTCACTCCCGTCATCGCCCGGCTGGAAGATCCCGGCCTGCTGATGGACCTGTTCCGCCAGCACCGCCCCGAGGCGGTGATCCACCTCGCCGCCCAGGCCGGGGTGCGCCATTCGATCGAGGCGCCGCGCGATTACCTCGAGGCCAATCTGATCGGCGTCTTCGAACTCCTGGAAGCCGCCCGCGCGCATCCGCCCGCGCATCTTCTGATGGCCTCCACCTCCTCGGCCTATGGCGCCAATACCGAGATGCCGTTTGACGAGCGCCAGCAGGCCGACCACCAGATGTCGTTCTATGCCGCCACCAAGAAGGCCAATGAATCGATGGCGCATTCCTATGCGCATCTTTATCGGCTGCCGGTCACCATGTTCCGCTTCTTCACCGTCTACGGCCCCTGGGGGCGGCCCGACATGGCGCTGTTCAAATTCACCCGCGCGATGCTCGCGGGGGAGGCGATCGAGGTCTACAATCACGGCCGCATGAGCCGCGACTTCACCTATATCGACGACCTGGTCAGCGGCATCACCGGGCTGATCGGGGCGGTGCCGGGGCAGGCGCCGGTGTCCGAGCGCGACAGCCTCAGCCCGGTGGCACCCTACAGGGTGGTCAATATCGGGGCCAGCAAGCCGACCCCGCTGATGGACTATATCGCCGCGCTGGAAGACGCGCTGGGGATCGAGGCGCAGAAGACCATGCTGGAGATGCAGGCCGGCGACGTGCCCGCGACCTGGGCCGACACCAGGCTGCTGACCCAGCTGACCGGCTATCAGCCCAAGGTCGGCGTCGCCGAGGGCGTCGCCCGTTTCGCCGCCTGGTACCGGGACTATTACAGCAGCTGAGCCCGCCGGTCCGCAGGACCTAAGCAGGACCCAAAAGGTCAGCACTATTGACCAAATGTTTCGCGCGCGAAACATTTGGTCCGATCCGGACCTAAACGGCGGTATTTCCCCCTGCCGCCAAAAAACCCGGTTTCCGCCCCTCACAGCGCCCTATATCTCTGTAACGGAACAACATCCCGGCCGCGCCGGGACAGGACATGAAGGGAAAAGGGGCATCCCATGCGCATTGCAATGATTGGCACCGGCTATGTCGGGCTGGTGTCCGGCGTCTGTTTTTCGGATTTCGGTCACGACGTGATCTGCGTCGACAAGGACGCCGCCAAGGTGGCGCGGCTGCAGGCGGGCGAGGTGCCGATCTATGAGCCGGGCCTGCAGGCGCTGATGGAAAAGAACGTGGCCGCCGGGCGGCTGAGCTTTACTGACGATCTGGCGACAGCGGTCGACGGCGCCGAGGCGGTGTTCATCGCCGTCGGCACCCCGACCCGGCGCGGCGACGGCCATGCGGATCTGACCTACGTGATGGCGGCGGCCGAGGAAATCGCCGCGGCGCTGACCGGCTATACGGTGGTGGTGACCAAATCCACCGTGCCCGTGGGCACCAACCGGCAGGTGAAACAGGTGATCGCCAAGGCCAATCCGCAGGCCGACTTCGACGTCGCCTCCAACCCGGAGTTCCTGCGCGAGGGCGCCGCGATCGAGGATTTCATGAAACCCGACCGGGTGGTGGTCGGGGTGCAGACCCCGCGCGCCGCCGAGGTGATGGCCGAGATCTACCGGCCGCTGTACCTGCGCGATTTCCCGATCCTGACCACGGACCTGGAAAGCGCCGAGATGATCAAATACGCCGCCAATGCGTTTCTCGCCGCCAAGATCACCTTCATCAATGAAATCGCCGGGCTCTGCGAGCGGGTCGGGGCGGACGTCAAGGAGGTCTCCCGCGGCATCGGTCTGGACGGGCGCATCGGCAACAAGTTCCTGCACGCAGGTCCCGGCTACGGCGGCTCCTGCTTTCCCAAGGACACCGCGGCGCTGGCGCGGATCGGCCAGGACCATGCCTTTCCGATGCGCATCACCGAGACGGTGATGCGGGTCAATGACGAGGTGAAGGCGCGGATGGTGGAGAAGCTGCGCGACGCCTGCGAGGGCTCCTTCAACGGCAAGACCGTGGCGGTGCTCGGCGTCACCTTCAAGCCCAACACCGACGACATGCGCGAGGCCCCCAGCCTGACCATCGTGCCCGCCCTGGTGGGCGGCGGCGCCCGCGTGCGGGTGGTCGACCCGCAGGGCCGCGCCGAGGGCGAAGCGCTGCTGCCCGGCGTCAAATGGGAAGAGGATCCCTACAAGGCGGCGCAGAATGCCGACCTGGTGGTGCTGCTGACCGAATGGAACGAGTTCCGCGCTTTGGATCTGAAGAAACTGGCGCGCAAGATGGCGCAGCCGCGCATGGCTGACCTGCGCAATATCTACTCCGCCAAGGCCGCCAAACGCGCCGGCTTCGAGACATATGTCGCGGTGGGCCGGGCCGCCGGCCAACCGGCCCAATAGGACCGGATCGGACCAAATGTTTCGCGCGCGAAACATTTGGTCACCCATGCTGACCTAAATGAGAGTCTGATATTTCTCTTTCATGCGGCCCTAAAAAAGGGCTTTTCCGAAGAAAAGCCCTTGGCCTGCGGCGCGAGTATTTGGGGAAAGATGAAGGTCGGCGCGACCAGATCAGACTCTGTTCAGAGTTTTTTCAGCCAGACCTGCAGCTCTTCCACCAGCGCGGCGCTGACGCCGGGGCCGCTGATCTCGATCTTCTGCTCGCTGGGGATATAGCCGAGGCGCACGCCTTCGGGCGCGGGCAGGGCGATCCGCTCGCCCGGCTGGGCGGCGTCCCAGTCATGCGCGCCGCGCACCCGCGGGCGGCTGACCAGCGGCTCCACCGGCGGCTTGGGGCGCGCCGCCTCCGGGGCGGGGGCCGACGCGGGGGCGGCAGGGGCGGGCGCCGCGCCGGTCGCTGCGCGGGGTGTCGGCGCTGTCGGCTCCAGCAGGCCGGTCAGGATCGCCTGTTCCGCTTCGGGGGTGCTGCGGTCGCCCGCCAGCAGCGCCTGTCTGGCGCGGTCGGCAAAGCCCGCGTCATTCTCGATCGCGCGGGCCAGCGCCAGCCCCAGCTTCTCGCTGATCGCGGTGGGGTGGAACAGCACCGCATCCAGCGCTTCGACCAGGGTGACGAAGCTGCCGATCTTGGAGCGCTTGGCGCGGGTGGCATTGCCGAACAGCGTCTGCAGCGCATCCTTGCGGCGGCTGAACACGCCTTCGCGGCAGGCGCGCACGGCGATGCGGGCCCGCTCGTAATGGCTGAGATTGACCCGGATCTCATTCTCTTCGACCATCGCCACGTAAGACGCCTCGGCGCTGCCGGGGCGGATCACCAGCGCCTTGATTGTGGCAAAGGCAGGGTCTGAAGTCTCGGCATAGAGCCTTTTCAGCGCGGTCAGGCGGCGCCAGCCGGAGATGAGACCATGGCTGCGCCCACCGGCCGGGTGCTCCAGCGGCACCACCTCGGCCGGGGTCTGCTGGCCGCGCGCCCGGATCGAGGCGATCAGCGCTTGCAGCTCCTCCTCGTCCTGTTCGATGCGGTCGCGCACCAGGTGGTTCTCGTCGATGACCTCCAGCGGCAGTTCCTGGATCATCAGCCCCTTGGCGCGGGCGGTTTCCACCACCTCCGACAATTCCTGCAAGGCCGCCTGGGCGGAGGCATCCGAGGCCACCTGGGCAATCGGCGCGGCGCCCACCGTGCCGGCCCCGCCAAGCGTCGGTCGGCCCGTCGGAGGTGGTGTCAGAAACCCGTCCTGCGCCGGGGAAAGCCGTTTGCGTTTTGCCATTGTCCTGTCCTTTGCCTCTGCCCGCCGCCCCTCTGCGGGGCTGTCATGCTAGCCTTTATTTCCTGCCGCGGCCTTAGCCGGCCGCGCGCTGCCGCGCCTCTGCCTGCAACGCCTCGCGCCGCCACACGCCGATCAGCAGTTTCTTGAAGGCGGCGTAGGTCTCGTCGAAGGTCTCGCGGCCGCGGGCGTAGGTCTCGCGGTTGAAGTCGCGGTAGTCGGCCTCGTAGATGCCCGAGACCTGCTCGCCGGCCTGGCCGATCAGGGCGGTGTAATCCTGCTTGTGCGGCGACAGAACCCGGCCCATGTAGGCCTGCATGAGGGCGGCAAGCTCGCCCTGCTGGGCGCCGTCGTAGCGGGTGATGACGGTGCGCACCGCGTCCCATTCAAACGCCAACCCCGGCCGACCGAGGGCGCGCGCGGCGAGGTTCTCGCCTTCCTCAATCGAGGCGAAGGTGGAATGCAGCATGTCAAAGAAGCGGCCCGTCGAGTCGAACTCGAGGAAGGACGCGCCCATCGGCACCAGCAGGATGTCGGCGGCACTGAGCCCGTTGATGGTGAGGTAGCCAAGCGCGGGCGGCGTGTCGATGAAGATCACGTCGTATTGCTCCAGCACGCCGTCGGCCTCCAGCCGCTCGGTCAGCGCGTCCCACAGCTTCCACGAGCGCGCCGCCATCCGCCAGACCGGGATCTGGAACTCGGCCCAGTAGAGGTTCAGCTGGGCGCCGATGAGGTCGATGTTGGGCCAGTGGGTGTTCTGGATCACGTCGGCGGCGGTCATCTCCATCGCCGCGTCCAGTGCCGCGTCGAGCGGCTGGGGGGCATCGCCGCGGTCGAGCCGGCGCTGGTTCTCCAGCCGCAGATGCTCGCCGTAGTGGCGCGCGAGCAGCGGGAAGGCGGTCTGCCATTCGTCCTCAACCTTGCCGCCGAAGATCGAGGTCATCGAGCCCTGGCTGTCGAGGTCGATCACCAGCACCTTGTAGCCGTCGAGCGCCGCCGACATCGCCAGATGCGCCGCGGTCGAGGTCTTGCCGACGCCGCCCTTGAAGTTGGCCACCGCCACCATCTTGGCGGGCAGCCCCTCGGGGCGGTAGGGCAGGTAGTCCTTGGCCTTGGAGCCCTGGGCGGCGAAGAAGGCGCGCAGGCGCAGCACCTCGTCCAGCGTGAACCACTTGGCGCCGCCCTCGGTTTCCGAGCGGCCCTGCGGCAGGTCCGGGTTGGCCTTCAGCACCCGGCGGAAATGGGCCTGGGCGACGGGGATCAGGTAGCGGGTGATTTCCCAGGTCGAGAACAGCCGCAGCTCCTTGCGGCCCTCCTCGTTGAGACCGCGGCTGGCGAGGTCGGCGCGCCCCTGGGCACAGGCGGCGGCGATTTCGGCAAAGCCTGCGGTGCTGGTGGGCGCATCCAGATCCGCAAGTGCGCTGTCGGGATCGATGCTGAAATAGGGCGGCAGGGAGCTGCCGGGTTTTGCGCTGTCTTTCCTGTGGATATCGCGTGCCATGAAGATCTGCCTGTTGTGATCGGACCGGGGTCTCTGCGCCCCTGGCTGGTGCTGCGTCCGCGTTGATGTGCTGCCTTTTTCGGATAATACCCAAAAACACCGCACATGGAAGAGATATGCGCACAGGATTCGATTTTTCTAAGCAAATCTGTCGGTTGCAGCCGGGTGTTTTGGGCTGATCTGGGGGGCCTGAAAAAAATCTGCCCTGTTATTTATGAGTTATTTCTAGTTAAGGCAGTCGGGCAGCGGCTGGAAAGCCCTTTTTTCCTTGGCTTTGTGGCGGGGATTTTTCATCGACGTGACTCTGAAACCCCGATGAAATGAATCCAAACCCCCGAGCGGGTGACTCTGATCCCCCGTTGCCCGGGCTTGTGGATAACCTTAGGGTGAGCGTAATCAAAACCACGAAAAATGAGTCGCCCAGGATCGGCAGAAATCCAGCGGCCGGCAGAGCAGATACGGGCAGGCTATAATGGCAGCAGAGCTGACAGCGGACGGGATTCCGCCGGAAGGGCAGGGGGATTTTTTCCTCTGCGACATCTTCGGGGCGATCCCCAAGAACGACCTGGTGTCGATGGAACACCCGCTGTTCTCGCTCAGCACCCGGCCCGACCGGCGCATCCTGAACTACCAGCACAACGGTGCCGAGATCACCGTGACGCCCTCGGTCAAGGGGCTGGCGACGATCCACGACAAGGACATCCTGATCTTCTGCATCAGCCAGCTGATGGCGGCGCTGAATGCCGGGCGGCAGGTCAGCCGGACCTTGCACCTGAAGGCGCATGACCTCCTGGTGGCCTGCAACCGCGAGACCTCGGGTGATGCCTACCGCCGCCTGCGCGAGGCCTTCGAGCGGCTGGCGGGCACCCGCATCACCACCAACATCATGACCGGCGGCCACGAGGTGACGACCGGCTTCGGGCTGATCGAGAAATGGGAGATCGTGCGCAAGGCCCGCGGCGGCAAGATGGTCAGCGTGGCGGTCACCCTGTCGGACTGGCTGTACCGGGCGGTGCTGTCGAAATCGGTGCTGACGCTGAGCCGCGATTACTTCCGGCTGCGCAAACCGCTGGAGCGGCGCATCTACGAGCTGGCGCGCAAGCATTGCGGACGGCAGAACAGCTGGCAGGTCTCGGTCGAGGTGCTGCTGAAGAAATCCGGCTCCGCCTCGCCGCGGCGGGTGTTCCGCAAGATGATCCGCGACATGATCGAGGCCCAGCCGCTGCCCGATTACGCGCTGGAGGAGCTGGAGGGCGATGTGATCCGCTTTACCCAGAAGGCGGCGGTCACCGAGGCGGCGCTGAACGCGCCCAGCCTGAAACCTGCCACGCTGGAGGAGGCGCGGGCGCTGATGCCCGGCGCCGATGCCTATGCGCTGGAAGCCGAATGGCGTGCCATGTGGGCCCGCTCCGGCGCGCCTAGGCTGCGGCGGCCGGATGCGGCCTTTCTTGGCTGGGTCAGGAAACGCCTGGCGCAGTCATAGCCGCCCCGTCCTCTCTCCCGGTCTGACCCGCTGCCCCCGTGGCCGCGGGCCGGGCGGCGGGTGTCTGCCGGTCCGCGTGACCCGTCAGGATATAGGTCAGCCATGTTGACCCAATGTTTCGCGCGCGAAACATTGGGTCCGAAGCGGACCTTTTGGGCCGGTTGGAGGCGCCGTGTCATGGACTGTCGGGGAGGGGGGCAAGATCAGGCCCGCCCTGGCCAGTGGCAGCCGGGACGGGCCGGGACAGGCTGCGGCGCTCCCCCCGGGGCCGCGGCCTGGTGGGTAGCGGCTTCCCCCTAGCCGCTGCCTTCCTTCAACGCCTGTGACATGCTGGCCAGAACCGGGCTGATCAGGTAGTCGGCCAGGGTCTGGCGGCCGGTCTCGATCATCGCCTGGGCGGGCATGCCGGGCAGGGCGCGCACATTGGGCAGGGCGGCCAGTTCTGCCTCCGGGATGCGGATATGCACCGGGTAATAGGCCTGGCCGGTACTGGCATCGACACTGCTGCCGGCCGCCACCATCACCACCTCGCCCTTGACCGGCGGGGTCGTGCGGAAGCTGTAGGCGGTGAGCTGCACCCGCGCCTGGCTGCCCATCGCCACCTCGTCGATGTCGGCCACCGCCACGCGGGTTTCGACCAAGAGGCCGGCATCCTCGGGCATCAGCTCCAGCAGGGTCTGGCCCGGTTCCACCACCTGGCCCAGGGTGTTGATGTTCAGCCCCACGACCCGGCCATCACGCGGCGCGCGGATGGTCTGGCGTTCGGCCACGTCCCAGGTGGCATCCAGCCGCTGGCGCAGGTCGAGCAGGCGTTCCTGCACCTCCTGGCTTTCGGCGGCGATGCGGGCGGCGCGGTCGCGCCCGGCCTGCAGCTGCCGTTCCCGCATCTCGCCGATGCGTTCCAGCACGTTGCCGCGGTCGCTTTCCAGCGTGCCCAGGGTGCCGATCAGCCCGCTCTGCTGCATCTGCCGCTGGCTGATGCGGGTCTTGGGCACCAGCCCCTTCTCGAACAATCCGGTCAGATCGCCCAGTTCCTCCTGCACCAGCGCCAGCTGTTCCTCGGTGGCCTGGATGCGGGCATCGCGGCCCTTGAGCTGGTCATTGAGCTGGGTGATGCGGGTCTGGATGATGTCCATCTGGCCCTGGTGCAGCGCCCGGTTGGAGATCAGCAGGTCCCGCTGCACCGCCACCAGCTGCGCCAGCGCCGGGGTGCGGGCGATCAGCGCCGCCAGTTCCGGATCGGCGGGCAGCTCGGTCTGGTCCGCCTGTTCTGCCGCCAGCCGGGCCTGCTGCGCCAACAGGCTGGCCAGCTGGCCGTTCAGGATGGCCAGCTGCGCCTGCACCCGGCGGCCATCGAGCCGGGCGATCACCTGGCCCTCGCGGACCCGGTCGCCCTCGGCCACGTTCAGCTCGCGCAGGATGCCGCCTTCGTAATGCTGCACCGCCAGCCGGTCACCGACCACGTTGAAGGCCCCCGCCGCCACCACCGCGCTGGTCAGCTCGGCCCGGCTGGCCCAGACCACCAGCCCGCCGAACAGGCCGAAGCCGCAGACCACCAGCCACAGCACCAGCTGGCGCACGCGGGTGGGCGGATGTTTGGGCAGCGCCACCTCGGGCGGGTCGGAGCGGGGCATCAGGTTGCGAAAGCCCGCGGGTGTCGTCGCGGCACCGGTCTCGGGGCGCGCGGCCGGGGTGCGGGTCTCGGGATCGACCAGGCTCATGCGCTGTCTCCTTCTCTGCGGGGGGCGTCCGCGGCGTCCGGGGTCTCCGGGGCCGCCCGCGTGTCGCTGTTGCGGTGGCGGAAGGGGGCGATCTTCGGATCGCCATGGGCGCGGGCCGGGGTCATGGGCTGGGCGGCCGCCTCGATCACCTGGCGGGCCTCGCCGAAGCGCATGAGGCGGCCCTCCTGCAACAGCGCCGCATGGCTGACCCGGCGCAAGAGGCTGATCCGGTGGGTCACCGCCACCACCACCGCGCCGCGGGCGCAGGCGGCCTCGATGGCGCGGGCCAGCGCCTCTTCGCCCTCGGGATCGAGATTGGCATTGGGCTCGTCCAGCACAATGAGCTTGCGGTTGCCGAAGAAGGCGCGCGCGAGGCCGATGCGCTGGCGCTGGCCGGCCGACAGGAACTCGCCGCGCGGGCCAACTTCGGCGTTGTAGCCGCCGGGCAGGGCGAGGATCATCTCATGCACCTGGGCGAGCTTGGCCGCCGCCACCACGTCGGAGGGCCGGGCGTCCGGGTCCATCAGCGCGATGTTCTCCGCCACCGTGCCCTGGAACAGCTCGACCCGCTGCGGCAGGAAGCCGATATACTGGCCGATCTGTGCCGGATCCCAGTCGGTGAGCGCGGCATCGTCGATGCGGATGTGGCCGCGCAGCAGCGGCTGCAGCCCGGCCAGCGCATGGGCCAGCGTGGTCTTGCCGGCACCGGAGGGGCCGATCAGCCCCAGCGACTGGCCCGGCTTCAGCGCCAGGGTGATGTCCAGCAGCACCGGATCGCTCCGCCCCGGCAGCGCCACCGTGGCGCCTTCCACGGACAGGCGGCCTTCCGGGGCAGGCAGGGGCAGCCGTTCGGGCGCCTGGTCGAGATGCGCCAGCAGGGTGTTCAGCCGCCCATGGGCGCCGCGCGCCTTGAGAAAGGCGCGCCAGCCGGAGATCGACTGTTCCACCGGCGCCGCGGCGCGGCCCAGCAGGATCGAGGCGGCGATCATCAGCCCCGGCGACAGCTGGTTGTTGATCACCAGCACCACGCCGACGCCCAGCACCGCGATCTGCAGCCCCATGCGCACCGCCTTGGCCAGCGAGGTCATCAGCGCCACCCGGTCGGTGGCCAATGTGTTGAAGACCAGCGCCGAGAAGGCCTTGAGCTGCCAGCGCCGGATCATCGGCGCGGTCTTGCCCATGGCATGGATGAGGCCCGCGTTCTGCATCATCTCGGCCACTGCGGCATTGGTCTCGGTGGCCTGTTTCGCGGCCGTGTCCATCGGTTTGCGGGCCATGAGTTCGTTCAGCAGCGCCAGCGTGAACAGCACCGCGATGCCGACCAGCGCCACCAGCCCCAGCACCGGGCTGAACAGGAAGATCAGCGCCAGGAAGACCAGCGACCAGGGCGCGTCCAGCAGCGCCAGGAACACCGGGCTGGTGACGAAGCCCCGCAGGTCCTGGATGTCGCGGATCGGCTCGGAGCGTGCCAGCGCGGGCGGCAGCGGGGTGTCGATCATGCCCTCCAGCACGGCCGGGCTGAGCCGCGCCTCGAGGCGGGATCCGAGCCGCGCCACCAGGCGCTGGCGGATCATGTCGAACAGAAAGAAGAACACCAGCGCGATTGCGGCGCCGGTGGTCAGGGCTATCAAGGTTGGAATGCTGCCCGAGGCCATGACCCGGGCAAACAGTTGCAGCATGTAGAGCGGCGCTGTCAGGACAAGGAGATTTACAAAGATGCTGGCCGTGAAAATGGCGGCAAGCACCCCCCGTTGCCCGTCAAATACCCGTTTTACCTTCATTGTCGTAGCCCCCCGGCTGCACGAAGTGAAGTTGTGAAATCTGGAGAACAGCGCCCTGGTCCAAGGATGCAATCCTTGGCCGGGGACCAAATCGCTGTCCTGAACCAGGGCTGGGCGGGCCCGGGGTTTCCCCCGGATCCGCCGTTCCTATGGCTCAGACGGCTTCCGGACCCCAGATGTTGACGTAGCTGTCGTCAAAGCCGGTGTCCGAGGTCAGCACCCGGATCGCCTCGTAGGATCCGGCATCGCCGGTGGTCACCGCGTTGATGCCCACGCCGCCGATCGGGATCGCGTCCTGGCCGAGCGAGGTGAACGGGGCCTCGCGGCCGGTCAGGCCGAGGATGTTCACCGTGGCGCCGCCTGCGCTGATCAGCGTGTCGGTGCCATTGTCGGTGACGGTGGCGCCGCCGCCGTCCAATGCGGCAAAGGCATCCTGCGCCGAGGTTCCCAGGCCGCCGCCCACATTGGTGACACGGAACAGCACCACATCGTGATCCTGGTCGATATCCATGTCCTTGATGGTGTCGTTGCCATCGGTGGAGGAGAAGCTGCTGCCATCCCAGATCAGGTCGATGATGAAGACATCCTTGCCGTCGCCGCCGGTGAGGCAATCATCGCCTGCGCCGCCTTTCAGCCAGTCATTGTAGTCACCGGCCCCGCCGAACAGCGTGTCGTTGCCGTCGCCGCCATCGAGGAAGTCACCGCCGGTGCCACCGTCGAGGAGGTCATCGCCGTTCTCGCCATAAAGGCAGTCGCGGTCGGCATCGCCGTTCAGCGTGTCATTGCCTTCGCCACCCTGCAGCACGTCCTTGCCGTTGCCGCCATGGACCAGGTCCTCGCCATCGTTGCCGTCGAGGAAGTCGTCGCCATTGTCGCCCTTGACGGTGTCGTTGCCATTGCCGCCGTGACCGACGTCATTGCCATCGCCGCCGCAGAGCTTGTCGCGACCGTCGCCACCGTACATGGTGTCGTTGCCGTCATCCCCGTACAGCTTGTCCCGGCCGTTCTCGCCGAAGAGCCGGTCATGGTCATCGCCCCCTTTCAGGGTGTCGTTGCCATTGTCGCCATAAAGCGTGTCATTGCCGGCATCGCCCTTGACGCAGTCGTCCCCCTCGTCGCCGTCGAGCACGTCATTGCCCTTGCGGCCGGAGAGCCGGTCGTTGCCGTCGCCGCCATGGCCGTGGTCATGACCGCGCCCGCCGATGATGACGTCATTGCCGCCCTCGCCGAACATGGTGTCATTGCCGGAGCCGCCGCGGATGCGGTCATTGCCGTCCTCGCCGCCATCTTCGGGCGTGTAGCAATCGGGGCAGTCGACCTCTTTCAGACCCGCGGTATCGGCATGCAGCGTCGCCGGCGGGCTGTCCTCGTCGTCGTCGCAGCAATCCCAGTCGATGTTGTAGCCATGGCCATCGTCGCCGAGGTTGGTGCCGCTGTCACCGAAGATCAGGTCGCCCTGGGCGCCGCCTTCGAGCACGTCGTTGTTGGACCCACCGCGCATGGTGTCATGACCGGCGCCACCGTTGACGTCATCGCGGCCTGCGCCGCCATCCATCAGGTCGTCGCCGCGGCCACCCTGCATCAGGTCGTTGTCGGCTTCACCGAACATGGTGTCATTGCCGCCCTGGCCGTCCATGGTGTCGTTGCCGTCACCACCCAGCATGCAGTCGTCGCCGTCGACCTGCTCGTCCTTGTTGCCGGTGCCGCTGTCGGCGCCGAAGTCGAGGTCATCGTTCTGCGACTGGCGGTCGTCACCGAACATTTCGTCGTCACCGCTGCCGCCGATGACCAGGTCATCGCCGAGGCCGCCGGCCATGCGGTCGTTGCCGCCCTGGCCATGCATGCGGTCGTTGCCGCCGCGGCCGTACATGGTGTCGTCGCCGTCATAGCGGGTCTCGCCGGACTGGCCGTTGTCGCCCCACATGCAGTCGTCGCCGCCTTCGCCGTCCATGCAGTCGTCGCCGAGCTCACCATAGAGGTAGTCGCCGCCATCGCCGCTGCCGTCGCCGAGGCCGCCTTCGTCGCCGAAGATCACGTCGTCGCCGGTGCCGCCGAACACGCTGTCGATGTTCTCGCCGCCCAGCAGCGTGTCGTTGCCGGTCTCGCCGTCGATGTAGTCGCAGCCTTCCTCGCCGTCGATCCAGTCGTCGCCGTCATCGCGGGGATCGGCCGGGTTGCCGATGCCATCGGCGTTGCCGCCGAACAGGTAGTCATTGCCGGAGCCGCCGCGGATGTCGTCATGGCCGTTCTGGCCTTCGATGTAATCCTGGCCCTCTTCGCCATCGAGGCGGTTGTTGCGCTCGTTGCCGTAGATCGCGTCATTGCCGTGGCCGGCCGAGGCATTGTCGCCGGCGTCGTGATCGTTGAGGTCGATCACATTGCCGTCGGTGCCGCCCCATTCGGTGGTGCCGTCGTTGTAGTCGGGATCGAACTTGTTGTCGCTGAACCGGATATCGCAGGTCGGGTCACAGACATCCCAATCGGGGTTAAAGTCCTTCTTACCCATGGTAAACTTCCTCCTCGTTAACTCTGTGGGGCCGGGCTGCGGGCGGCTGCCCGTTCCGTCCCCCGCCTGCGCCGCGACCGCGGACTGCGGCTGGCGCAAAAAGGCGAAACAATGCCTTCCGGTGGTATTGCAGCCCAGATACCGGGTCTGCGCTGCCCCCAAATGGGGACAAATTCAGGGCTTTATCTGGCGCCGTCGCGCCAGATCAGCTGCCCGTCGGCCAGCAGCTGGCCAAGGTCCTGTGCCGCCTCCAGCAGCGGCGCGTGGTACCAGGCGCCGGCCATCAGCGCCGCACCCGCCAGAAGCGCTGCCGCCAGCGCCCCCCGCCAGCGACGGCGCGGTCTCGGCGCCGCCTGCGCCAGCGCCTCGGTGACCGCAGCCTTCAGAACCGGTTCGAATTCGATGCGGAGCGCCCCTTCCATCCGGTTCACCGCCTCTTCCAGCTGGTCGATGCGGGCGCTGAGCGCGCTGCGGTCGGCGGCCGCCTTGGCGGCCTGCTGCGTCCCCAGCCCGTCGTTGAGGGTGGTGAACATCTCGGCGATGCGCTTGTGCAGCGCCACCAGGTCGGCCTGGGTGGCCAGCGGCAGGGCGTCGCCGCCGCCCTGGCGCAGCGCGGTGGCGATCTGCGCCAGCACCGCGGCGCTGAGCCGCGGCGGCTCGGCGCGGCGCTCCGGCTGCGGCGGCCGGCCGTCCGCCGCGTCGGCCGCGTCGACCGGGCGCTGTGCGCGCGGCTGCCTTGCGGTCGGATCCGGGCTTTGTGCCCGTGCTTGTCCGGTGGTCGTCTCCACGGGCTGCGCGGTGTCGCGGGGCTGCGGTGCGCCGGTCGGGCCGGGCGGGCCTGAGGGCGGGGTGGCCGCAGCCGAGGTGGCGGCGGCGGCAGCGGCGGGACTGCCGGCCGGGGCCGGCGGGCCCTGCACCGGGGCTTCGAGCGTCAGCTTGTTCATGACGCTCTCCCCAGCGAGGCCTGCCAGGTCAGCCGCTGCGCCATCTCGGCGCGGCCGCCGACCTGCATCTTGGCCAGCACCCGCTTGGCATAGGTGTTGAAGGTCTGCTCCTTGAGGCCGGCGATATGCGCCGCCTCGCGGTTGGTCAGCCCGAGCTGGATCAGCGCCGCCACCCGCGCCTCGCAGGGCGACAGCCCCATCTTCTGGGCCAGCATCTCGATGCGGCGGCGGTCGGGCTGGCGTGGCAGGATCGCCACCACCAGCGGCTGGTCGGCGCCGCCGCAGCGATAGCGGGTCAGCGACACCGGCAGCCGCATGCCGCTGTGGCGGTCCTCGAGGAACAGGATCAGCTCGCGCGGGCCGGTGGCCGGGCCCCGGCGCGAGCGGGCGCATTCGGCCACCGCCGCGTAGAACCCGGCGGTCTCGCCCGGTCTGGCACAGCTGAGCCGCCCGCCGCTGTCGCTGAGCAGATCGCCGGCGTCGAGCATGTCGCGGCCGGATTCATTGCAATGCAGCAGCTGCCCGGCGCCATCCAGCACCAGCACCGCCGCGTCGGTCTTCTTGGAGATGGTCCACAGCAGCGCGCTGGTCACCGCCGCTTGGGTCTCGCCTGCGAGCGCGCGCAGCGTGTCCTCGCGCAGCACCGGCCAGATCGCCTGCAGGATGTCGCCGCAATGGCCGTCATGCGGACCGCCATCCAGGTGCAGCGCGATCAGATCCTCGCTGCCGTCTTCGAAACCATGGGAAAACAGCGCCCAGCCGGGGGCCGTCAGCAGCTGGTCGGCCAGCGCCTGGGGCAGCCGGGTTGCCAGCATATGCGCGGCGCGGCCTCCGGGCTGACGCCGCTGCAACTGTCCGGCGGCACCGGGGTGCAACAGCCGCCGCAGCGCCGCTCCGGCGCTGTCCGGGCAGGCGCCTCCCAGCGGTTCGGCGCTGGTCAGCACCGGGGCTCGCCGGTGGCCGGGCTGCACCAGTGCAACCTGTGTCAGAGAAGAGATCTGTCGTTGAAGTGCTTTCGAGTATACCAAACTGCCCGTCTGTGCGACGGCCCCATTCAACACAACCATGTTGCCCCCCGGCATGACATAATGAATATCCCCAAGGTAGCACGGTGGCCCGAAGGGCAAACCGGGCAGAGGGGGTACGCCGAAGGCAGAGGCGGCGGCAGGCAGCCGTGCCGCCGGGCCGGGGGATTACTACCATGGGGGTATTCCGGGGCCGGCAGAGCGCACGATTCTACGCCCTAGAAGTTGTTCGAAACGAAAATAGACTTTGCCTAGAATTGCGAATATACGGCCGAAACATTGCGTTTCCACTTTTGCCACAATGGCGCGCGCGGTGGCGGCCCCGCGCGGATTGCCCGTGAAAACAAGGCACTACCCCGGTTCCTGCGCCGGGGTCCGGGCCGAAGGGGTAAAAAGCCCTGCGCCGGGAGGCGAAGTTTCTTAACAATAAAGGATAGATTCGCTAGGGTTTATTCACCGCAATGCGCACCAGAAGTGTTTGAGCACCCATCTGCGCGGCCCGGCCCGTTCTGTTTTTTCCAGGCGTGTTCTTTTTTTGTCACGATCCGGAAACGGCACTGCTCCGGCGGTGCCGGGGCACTGGGCAGCAGCTGGGAAAGGGAGTTCCAGGGAGCGTGGACGCATTGCGCAGAACAGCCGGGCCGCGGGGGCGGGCGGCTGGCATAACAGCGCTCCTGGGGGACGGGCCGGACTGCAGTCCGACCGTGTTACGAGTAAAGGAGTTTTTTTATGCCTGTTCACATCGTGGGGGAAAGCAGGCTTCTCAGGGACATGTTTCTGACCATCTGTGAAGCACATGATTATGACACCGGACAGTGCTGCGGCACCCTGGCGGAGCTGCCACCGCTGCCGCAGCAGGACCTGGTTCTTTTTTACAGCCACGACACCGGCGCCGGGCTGGAGGCGGCGCTGCAGGGGTTTCGCGCCCGCAACGGCGCGGTGCATCTGATCCTGATCACCGGCGATGATTGCCCGCCGCCGGTGCAGGCGGGCTTCAGCCGCTACGCCGAGGCGGTGATCCCGGAACGCAAATCCGCCGATGCGCTGATCGCCGCCGTGCAGGTTGTGCAGGATGGCTATCGCATCGTGCTGCCGGACTGCGCGCTCGAGGACAAGCTCGGCAACCCGGCGGAGCACCCGCAGCCCGCCGCCACCCCCTGTCGCAACGGCCCGGCGGTCCCGGAGAGAGAGACGAACGGGACGTCGCGCGGCGGCCATGGGCTGTCGGACCGCGAGCAGCTGGTGCTGGCCAAGCTGACCGAAGGCGCCACCAACAAGAGCATCGCCAACGAGCTGGGCATCTGCGAGGCGACGGTGAAAGTGCATCTGCGCACCTGCTTCCGCAAGATCGGCGCCAAGAACCGCACCCAGGCCGCGCTCTGGGCCTCGGAGCGGCTGTCACCACCAACCCCCCATTAGCCCGGACTGGCCCGGAACGGCAGGCCCCGACCGGGAGGCGGGGCTGATTGCCCGGCCGGGGAGAGCGGGCGGAAGCCGACTGCACGCCGAGCACACCACCGCGGCCCGACAGCGGGCCGCGGCATCCTGAGTGGCCAGTCTCCGCGCAGGCCCAGGTGATCGAGGATCAGTTGATCTTCGAGATCGCCAGGTGGGTGAGCTTGCTGTTGGCCGCCTTTTCCTGGTCGAGGATGGAGGTCAGCAGGTCATGCGCTTCTTCGTGGCCCAGTTCCTTGGCCCATTCGCGCAAGGTCCCGTAGCGGGCGATCTCGTAATGCTCGACCGCCTGGCAGGCGGCGATCAACGCGGCGTTCTTGCCGTCGCCGGTGGCTTCCTTCATCAGCCCTTCGGTTTCCTTGATCAGCCCCTCGATGGCATCGCATTTCTCGCCCGAGGGTTCTTCGCCGAGGGATTTGAACACTTTCTTCAGCGTCTCGACCTGGCCCTTGGTCTCTTCCAGATGCTCGTCTATGGCATCCTTCAGCGGCTTGCCATTGGCCGCTTCCCGAACCTCCGGCAGCGATTTCACGAGCTTGTTTTCGGCGTAGTAGATGTCCTGAAGGGTGTGCAGGAACACGTCGTTCAGCGTCTTCATGAGTAGATCCTCTCTGACAGGTTGCGCCCGTGGGGCGGGGTCGGGGCAGGGGCACCAAACGCTTGTGCGTGACAGGCCGGGGCGGCGCGCGCCGGGGGGGCGGGGCAATCCGGCAGGGGGCACGGCGCCGGGGGCTGGATGCGGGGTGCTCCTTTGGTCTGACAACAACGGGCCGTTGCTGGCCCGTGACGGACAAACGCGCCGCCCCCCGCTGCCGTTCCCTGAAATCATCCGCCCGAGGCGCGGGGATCCGCCGCCGCGGGACCCGCGCGCGCCAGCGGTCCGGCGCGCCGATCGGGGCGGTCGCCGGAAATTTCCCCTGGTTAGACCCTGTTGCGCGGCGTTTCCGGTTCGGATCCCGGGGCGCCGTGGCGTGGGTCGGACGGTGATCTGCGGTGCTGCCGGTTAGATCTGGATACGTCGCGCCTGAGGTACGAGTGAATTGATCCGGGCGATATGCTCTGGCAGGCAGCGGCTGAGGAAATCGTATTTTTCCAGCACATGGGCGCGGGCATTGGGCCCCAGGTGGGCGTAATCGCCGGGGTTGGCGAGCACATCCGCCACCTGGTCGGCCAGTTTTTCCGGGCTGAAGAAATCCACCAGCAGGCCGGTCTCGCCGTGGCTGATCGCCTCGCGCACCGGGGCGACGTCGGCACCCACCACCGTCGCCTGCATCGCCATCGCCTCCAGGAGCGACCAGCTCAGCACGAAGGGCATGGTGAGATAGATGTGGCAGGAGCTCAGCTGGATGATGCGGCAGAGATCCGGGTAAGGCACCTTGCCGAGGAAATGCACCCGGCTCCAGTCGACGCTGTCGCCGAGCTCCTCCTCCATCTCGCCGCGCAAGCCCCCGGGGTGCTTGCTTTCGGCGCCATAGGAGGTGTCATTGCCGCCGATCATCAGCACGCGCGCGTTGGGGCGCTGCGCCTGAAGGCGCGGCAGCGCGCGCATCATGATGTGAAAGCCGCGGGCGCGTTCCATGTTGCGGGCGATATAGGTGACCACCTCGTCCTCGCCGGTGAGCGCGCGCCCGAGCCGCCCCAGCCCGATGCTGGCCTTGGGGTCGGGGCCAAGCCGGTCGGCGCGGATGCCGTCATGGCAGAGATACATGCGGTCGTGGAAGGAGGCCGGGAAGCGGTCGCGCTGCCAGGCGGTGGGCACATGGCCGAGGTCGACCTGCTCGATGCTGACATAGGGCACCGCGTTGCGGGATTCGGCGAAGAAATAGGCCTGGTCGTTGGCCGGGTTCTCCGGGTCAAACCCCACCAGGCCGCCGCTGGTGCGGTAGAAATATTCAAAGAAGCCGATGATCGGCACATCCGGGTAGGGGTCTTTCATGTACAACAACTCGCCCCAGCCGGTGTGGCCGATGATGATGTCCGGGGTAAATCCGGCATCCCGCAGCTGCCGCGCCGCCAGCGCCGCCCCCAGCCCCGCGCCCGCCGCCGCCTCCCAGTCGCGGCTGAGACCGAAGGCGTCCTTGTCCGGGCTGTGAAAGGGTTTGTAGGTGGCGGTCTTGATGCCCGGCAGATGGACATCGTTGCGCTGGGTCAGAAAGACGATCTCATGGCCGCCCTGGGCTGCCAGCCAGGGGGCCAGCTCCCGGTACTGGCCGGGCATGTTCTGGTGCACAAACAGAATTTTCATGGCAGCAGGATTGCCGGGTCGCGCGCCGCTGCGCAAGGGCTGCGCGGCGGCTTGCCCTCGCTCTGTTGCGCCGCTGCCTGTGCCGACGTAGGAGTGGGAAAAGGCAGCTGCCGGAAATTTGGGGCGCAAGCGATGAAGATAGAAGAGACAGGATTGCCGGGGCTGAAGGTGCTGACCCCGGCGCGGTTCGGCGACGAGCGCGGCTTTTTCAGCGAGAGCTGGAGCCGGCGGCGGATGCAGGAGGCCGGGATCGATCTGGATTTCGTGCAGGACAACCACTCTCTGTCGGCCGCCGTGGGCACCCTGCGGGGGCTGCATTTCCAATCGCCGCCCCATGCCCAGGACAAGCTGGTGCGCTGTGGCCGCGGCGCGCTGTTCGACGTGGCAGTGGACATCCGCAAGGGCTCGCCCAGCTATGGCAACTGGTTCGGCCTCGAGCTGACGCCGGAAAACGGCAAGCAGCTCCTGGTGCCCAAGGGGTTTTTGCATGGGTTCATCACCCGCGCCCCCGACACTGAGATCATCTATAAATGCACCGATTATTACGCGCCCGAATGCGACGGAGCCGTGGCCTGGGACAGCTGCGGCATCGACTGGGGGTTTGCGGGCCAGCCGGTCTTGTCCGAAAAGGACGCCGCGGCGCCGCGGCTGGCCGATTTTGACAGCCCCTTCACCTGGGAAGGATAAGAGATGAAGCTTCTTGTGACTGGCGGCGCCGGTTTTATCGGATCGGCGGTGGTGCGGCTGGCGATCCAGCGCGGCCACCAGGTGGTGAACCTAGACGCGCTCACCTATGCCGCCTGCCTCGACAATGTGGCCGAGGTGGCGGACAGCCCGGCGTATGCCTTTGAGCAGGTCGATATCCGCGACCGCGCCGCGTTAGACACTGTTTTTGAGCGCCACCAGCCCGATGCGGTGATGCATCTGGCCGCCGAGAGCCACGTCGACCGCTCGATCGACGGGCCGGGTGATTTCATCGAGACCAATATCACCGGCACCTTTAATATGCTGGAAGCGGCGCGGAAATACTGGACCCAGGCGGGCAAGCCGGAGGGGTTCCGCTTCCATCACATCTCGACCGATGAGGTCTATGGCAGCCTGCCCGCCGACCCGGATGTGATGTTCACCGAGGAGACCGCCTACGATCCGCGCTCGCCCTATTCGGCGTCCAAGGCCGCGTCCGACCACCTGGTGCGGGCCTGGCACGAGACCTACGGGCTGCCGGTGGTGCTCACCAACTGCTCCAACAACTACGGCCCCTACCACTTCCCCGAAAAGCTCATCCCGGTGGTGATCCTGAATGCGCTGGCGGGCAAGGAACTGCCGATCTACGGCGACGGCTCCAACGTGCGCGACTGGCTCTATGTCGAGGACCACGCCGATGCGCTCTTGCTGGTGGTGCAAAAGGGCGCGCTGGGGCGGTCCTACAACATCGGCGGCGAGAACGAGCGCACCAATCTGGAGCTGGTCGAGACGCTCTGCGCGATCCTCGACCAGAAGCGGCCGCGGGAAGACGGCAAGTCCTACAAGGAGCAGATCACCTTCGTGACCGACCGCCCGGGCCATGACGCGCGCTACGCGATCGACCCCTCCCGCATCCGCGAGGAGCTGGGCTGGCGGCCGTCCGTGACCGTCGAGGAAGGGCTGGAGAAGACCGTGCAGTGGTATCTCGACAACGAAAGCTGGTGGCGCGCGCTGCAGGACCGCGATGGCGTTGGCCAGCGGCTGGGCACCGGGACGTGACGGGCAGGCACATCCCTCTGTCGTGGAAAGGAGCGCAGGCATGACCATTCTCGTATTCGGCAAGACCGGCCAGCTGGCGCGGGAGCTGGCGGCGCATCAGGGCGTCACCTGCCTCGGCCGCGATCAGGCGGATCTGAGCCACCCGGCGGCCTGCGCTGCCGCGATCCGCGCGGCGCAGCCGCAGATGGTGATCAATGCCGCCGCCTACACCGCCGTGGACCGCGCCGAGGAAGAAGAGGCGCTGGCCCAGGTGGTCAACGGCGCCGCCCCCGGTGCGATGGCGGTGGCCTGCGCGGAACTGGGCATTCCCTTTGTCACCGTCTCCACCGACTACGTGTTCGACGGCAGCGGCAAAGCGCCGTGGAAGCCCGGGGATGCGCCCGGCCCCCTGAACGCCTATGGCCGCTCGAAACTGGCGGGCGAGGACGCGGTGCGCGCGGCGGGCGGGGTGCATGCCATCCTGCGCACCTCCTGGGTGGTCTCGGCCCATGGCAATAATTTCGTGAAAACCATGCTGCGGCTGGGGCGGGACCGCGAGCGGCTGACCATCGTGGCGGATCAGACCGGCGCGCCGACACCGGCGCGCGCCATTGCCGCCGCCTGCCTGGAGATCGCCCGGCAGCTGGCGCAGGATCCGGCAAAATCCGGCACCTACCACCTGGCCGGCGCGCCACAGACCAGCTGGGCGGATTTCGCCCGCGAGATCTTTGCCCAGGCGGGCGTGGACTGCGCGGTGGAGGATATTCCCACCACCGCCTATCCCACCCCGGCGGCACGGCCGCTGAATTCCCGGCTCGATTGCACCACGTTAGAGACTGTTTTCGGCCTGTCGCAGCCTGACTGGCGGCTGGGCCTCAAGGATATTCTGAAAGATCTGGGAGAGATCGCATGACAGAGAGCAAGCCCGGCGCAGGACCGGTTTCCGGCAGAAAAGGCATCATCCTGGCGGGCGGATCGGGCACCCGGCTCTATCCGATCACCATGGCGGTCTCCAAGCAGCTGTTGCCGCTCTATGACAAGCCGATGATTTATTACCCGCTGTCCGTGCTGATGCTGGCGGGGATCCGCGAGATCTGCATCATCACCACGCCGCAGGACCAGGAGCAGTTTATCCGCCTCTTGGGTGACGGCAGCCAGTGGGGGATCTCGCTCACCTATGTGGTGCAGCCCTCGCCGGACGGGCTGGCGCAGGCCTTCATCCTGGCCGAGGACTTTTTGGATGGCAGCCCTTCGGCGCTGGTGCTGGGCGACAACATCTTCTTTGGCCACGGGCTGCCAAAGCTGCTGGCGGCGGCGGATGCGCAGGCCGCGGGCGGCACCGTCTTCGGCTACCACGTGGCCGACCCGGAGCGCTATGGGGTGGTGGATTTCAACGCCGACGGCACCGCCCGCGAGATCATCGAGAAGCCGGCCGTGCCGCCCTCGAACTACGCGGTGACGGGGCTGTATTTCCTCGATGGGTCGGCACCGCAGCGCGCCCGCAAGGTGCAGCCCAGCCCGCGCGGCGAGCTGGAGATCACCGATCTTTTGCAAAGCTACCTGAACGACGGCAGCCTGCGGGTCGAGACCATGGGCCGCGGCTATGCCTGGCTGGACACCGGCACCCATGGCTCCTTGCTGGACGCGGGCAATTTCGTGCGCACCCTGCAGGAACGCCAGGGGCTGCAGACCGGCTGCCCCGAGGAAATCGCCCATGAGCAGGGCTGGATCGATGACGGCCAGCTGCAGGCGCGGGCGGAGAAATTCGCCAAGAACGCCTATGGTGCCTATCTCGAGCGGCGGCTGAAGTAGCCCCTTGCGGTTTGGCATGGCAGCTATGCGCTGGTGCTGGTGGAACACGGATTGCCTGCGGAGGGTTTTGCGGATTATCAGCGGCCGTCCGTGATCCTTTCAACCTGACGTATTCCCATGGTAAAAAGCCTGCTTCCCCTGACCGCCCTGCTGCTGGGTTCTGCCTTCCTGCTGTTTGCAGGCGGGGTGAACAGCCTGATCCTGCCGATCCGCGGCGAGGCCGAGGGCTTCAGCGCGGCGGCGCTTGGCCTGCTGGGCACCGGCTGGGCGGTGGGCTACGTGATCGGCTGCCTGCGCACCCCGGCGATGGTGGCACGGGTCGGCCACATCCGCGCCTTTGGTGCGATGTGCGCGATCGCCGCCATCGCGGTGCTGCTGTCGCTGCTGATGATGACGCCCTGGGTCTGGATCCCGGTGCGGGCGGCGTCCGGCTTCTGCTTTGCCGGCGCGGCGATGATCGTCGAGAGCTGGCTGAACGAGCGCTCCGACGCCGCCTCGCGGGGGCGGGTCTTCGGCATCTACACGATGGTCAACCTGGCGGCGACCACGGCCGGGCAGATGGTGCTGACGCTGGGCGATGCCAGCGGCTTTTTCTACTTCGTGCTGGCGGCGATGGTCTATTGCCTGGCGCTGCTGCCGACCGCGATCAGCGCCACCTCCACGCCGCGGCCGCTGACCCGGGTGTCGCTGGACCTGCCGCAGCTGTGGCGCAACTCGCCGATTGCGGTGTTCGCGGTGCTGATGGTGGGGATTTCCAATGCCGCCTTCGGCACGCTGGCGGCGGTCTATGCGGCGCGGATCGGCATGGAGCTGGAGGCGATCGCGTTGTTTGCAAGCCTGCCGATCCTGGCCGGCGCCGCCAGCCAGATCCCGGTCGGCATCGCCTCCGACAGGTTCGACCGGCGCAAGGTGCTGCTGGCGATCACCGCGGCGGCGGTGGTGGCCGATGCGCTGTTCCTGCTGGCCGGGGTGACGCAGCCGCAGCTGGCGCTGCTGCTGTCGGCGCTGTTCGGCGCGGCGGTGTTCTCGATGTATCCGGTGATCGCCGCCCATGCCAATGACCACGCCGAGCCGGGATCCTTCATCCAGGTCAGCGGCGGGCTGCTGCTGGTGTTCGGCATCGGCTCCATCATCGGCCCGGCGGCGGCCGGTTTCGCGATGAGCGCGCTGGGGGCGGCGGCGCTGTTTGCGGTGACCGGGGCGGCGCATGTGACGCTGATCCTGTTCGGCCTGCTGCGGCTGTGGATCGCGCCGCCGGTGGCGGCAGCGGACAAGATCGCCTTCCAGGCCAAGCCACTGGCCCGTGCCTCGACCCCGGAGACCGCGGCGCTGGCCGCCGCGCCGTCGGAGGTGTCGCCGCCCTCTGCCGACAGCTGACGGGGCGGCGGCGGCTCAGGCGGACGGGAAAGCGCTTGGGACCGTCTTCGGGATGGTCGGATGCTGGGTCAGAGATCCAGCATCTGCTTCAGGTAAGTGCCTTGCAGGTACCGTGGTGAACTCAAGCGCTTTTGTCGCAGCTGGCGATCCAAGAAAAGATGGGCCAGCGCGGCGTCTGCCTGATCGCGGTTCTCGGGGCCTTGGAGGCGGGCTGGGGGCGTGGCGGGGTCAGCGTGTCGGGCTATCCCGTAGATTTTTGCAATGCCGTTCCCAAAACACACCACATCGTGCCCCATGAAGGCGGCTTCGGACAGCATTGTTGAATTGATCCCGACGACGGCGTCGAATGTCTTCAACTCTGCATAGGGGTTCGCCTTGGGGTCTTGCAGGGTGACATTCGGATAGCTGCTCAGATCTGACGGTGCCGCCTTTGGATGGGGGCGGGCGGTAAAGTGACAGTCTGGATAGGTCTCCGACAGGAAACGCAGCAGCGAGTCCATGTCCGGAAAGGGCGAATCCTGGGTGATGTTGGTGTCGGTTTCATCCTGCAATGGCACGAACACCCGCTGACGCGCAGTTGCCGGGCGCGCGGGCCCCCCGAAACGCTGGCCGTATATCGTCCGGCAGGCTCGGCGCCTTGCAATCGCAAACCGCAGACGGCGCAGGCCGACCAGCGGCGGCGGCGTGTCGAAGCTCATTTGCGAGTTGGTGCCAAGCCGGTCGAAATACACGGTGCCTTTTTGCGGAAACCAGCCGAGTTCGGAATAGATGACGGGGACGTTCCCGGCGGCGAACAGGGCCGCGGTCTCTGCATCCGGGGCAATTCTTCCGCCCCAAATGAACCCGTTGTGCCACGTGTCCTCGGCCAGCGCGGCCGCGACGTCGGCATGGGAGCCCGGCGCCGCATCAAGACCGGCCAGGGCCCGGGCGTCAAAGGCGGCGGGGTTGACGATGAACCGGCATCGATGGCCCATCCGGGTCAGGCCGCGCGCAAGATGGCCATAGATGGTGCAGATACCCTGCCATCGTGATGGTCGGTCGCTGACGCCAACGCCGATGGTGAAGAGGTAATTGTTCATTTGCGGCGATGTACCCTACAGGGATTGCCGAAGGCAACAGAGTTGGCGGGAATGTCCCGGGTGACGACGCTGCCTGATCCAATGGTCGTATTGTCGCCAATCGTCACGCCCATGAGTACCGTCACATGGGCGCCAATCCACACGTTGTTACCCACGGTCACCGAGCCGCGCAGCAACGGCGTGTCCGCGACCTTGCTCTCGGGATCGGTATGCTGGTGACTGGTGGAGATCAAAGAGGTGTGCGGCCCCATGATGACCCCGTCCCCCAGGGTGACGGAACCGCTGGCCTGAATCCAATTGTAAGCGCCGATGACGCAGCCTTCGCCAATTTCCAGCTTTCCGCCGACTTCCAGGATGGCGTAGTCGCGCAGCTGGCTGTTGCGGCCAATATGGACCGTATCGGGTTTCAAATAGTAGATTACGGTCCCGCCCCCGATGTAGGCCAGGCGGGTCAAAGAGGACTTGAGCGCGCTTGTCGGCAAGTCGTCATAGGTGTCTTGCCGCATGTGCCGCAGATGCACGATATGCGGAGAGTGCCGCCGCAAGAGTTCCGCAGAAGTTTCCTGCCGGGGTAACCGGAAACGTTTGAGAATTTTTTTCATGCGATCTGCGCTTTCCTGTGGTGGCGGCGTGGCGGGGCTTGCGGGCGAGGAACCCGCCGCACAAGCCCGGCTGAGGCGTGCCTTATTCGATGATCCCGGCGCGGCTGAAGACGCCGAAGAAGTTGCCGAAGATGTTGGAGATCGTCAGCGCGTCGTTGATCGGCGATTCTGTCGCCATGACCAGGTCGCCGGGGTTGATCTGGAACTGGCGCGCCGAGAACAGCCCGTCGGCGGAGGTGAGATCCAGCGAGAACACCACCCGCTGCTGGCGCGGCCCGCGCTGGCCCGGTGCGATCGCCGAGGCCGGGTATTCGCGCAGGATCAACAGCCCCTTCGGGTCGGCCTTGCCGTCCTGAAAGCCGCCGGCCACCGACATCGCGTCCATCGCCGACATCTCGTCCTTGGTGAAGATATGCAGATCTTCCTTGCCGGTGGCGCCGAAGGACAGGAAATAGCGCGAGTCCTCCTCGACGAAGACCCGGTCGCCGCCGCGCAGCAGCGTGTCCAGGCGCGGGTTGTCCAGCAGCCGCTCGACCGAGGTGCCATAGATGTTCTGGCCACGCACCAGCCGGATCTGCGGGTTGTTGAGGGTCGGGCTGATGCCGCCGCCGGCCGCGATCAGCCCCATCACCGTGTAGTTGCGGTCGGGCATCGGGTAGGTGCCGGGATTGGCAACACCGGAGACCAGGTCCACCGAATTGCCGCGCCCCTCGGCCATTGCCAGCTGCACCTGGGCGGATGGCACCACCGGCTCCAGGGTTTCCTGCAGCTTGCGCCGCGCCAGGTCCGGCGTCAGGCCGCGCACGTTCACATCGCCGACATAGGGCATGAAGATGGTGCCGTTGGAGGCCACTTTCATGTCCTGCAGCTGCACCATCTTCTGCTCGCCGGTGGTGAGCAGAGAATTGTCGTTGCTGTCCCAGATGCTGAGGGTCAGCTGGTCGCCGGGCTGGATGATCTGGGTCTTTGCGCCCTGGTGCCCCGGCAGCCAGCGCAGCCGCTCCTGCTTGCCGGTGCCGGGCCAGGTCGCGACCACCGGCAACAGCGCCCGGTTCACCCGGTAGAAGGCGAAATCGGCATCCGCCTCGCCGGATTGCTTCAGGATTTCCTCGCTGGCGGGGGCGCCTCCGGGCAGGCGGGAACAGGCTGCGGGCAGAAGGGTCAGGCTGGCAGCAGCAGCGAACCAGAAAAGAAATTTCAGCATCGGGAGCCTGTCATTGAAATGCCCGGCACGGGGTCCGGGGCAGGGCTGGCGCGCCTCGGGAAGCGCTTTGATTTTTGTTGGCGCAAAGGATACTGGGCTGGAGCAGAGGGTCAACAGGAACGGGCAGCGTGAGATGACAAAACCCGCGGTTTTGGTTCTGGGGGCAACAGGGCGGATCGGGCAGCTGTTGCAGCTGTGCCCGCCAGAGGGGATGGCGCTGCGCCTGCAGCGCCGCCGCGCGCCGCAGGTGCAGGGCGCGACGGCGGACACCTGGGCGGACAGCTGGCATGTGCTGGACCCGCTGGCAGAGCCTGCCGCGCTCAGCCGTGCGGCCCGCGGGGCGACCACGATCCTGTGCCTGGCCGGGCCGGTGCCGGGACGCGGAAGTGAACCGATGCAGGCGCATGTCGCGCTGGCCCTCGCGGCGGTGCGCGCCGCGGCGGCGGCGCAGGCGCGGGTGCTGCTGGCCTCCTCGGCGGCGGTCTACGGTGCCCAAGGCGGGCTGTTGGCAGAAACGGCCGCGCTGCGTCCCGCCAATGCCTATGGCGCGGCCAAGGCCGAGATGGAGACGCGCGCCGCGGCGCTGGCGGCGGAGCTGGGCGTGGCGGTGACGATGCTGCGGATCGGCAATATCGCCGGTTTCGATGCCATTCTGGGCGGCTGGCGGCCGGGCTTTGCGCTGGATCGCCTGGCCGACGGGCGCAGCCCGCGGCGCAGCTACATCGGCCCGCGCAGCCTAGCGCGGGTGCTGGCGGCCTTGCTGGCGGCGCCGGACCTGCCACCGGTGCTGAACCTGGCACAGCCCGGTCCGGTGGAGATGGCCGCCCTGCTGCGCGCGGCCGGGCGCCCCTTTGCCTGGCAGCAGGCCGCTGCCGGGGCCATTGCCGAAGTGGCGCTGGACTGCCGCCTGCTTGCGGCGTATCTGCCCTTTGCGCTGGAGACGGCCGATCCGGCGCAGATGGTCGCCGAATGGGGCGACCTGGCCCCGCATTTCACCGAGGAGAGCCGCCGCTGATGACTTGGCGCAAACGTATTTTCGATCTGTTCTTTGCCAGTCTTCTGATTGTCTTTCTTGGCCCGGTGCTGTTGCTGCTGCTGGGCTGGCTGCTGCTCAAGGAAGGGCGGCCGCTGTTCTACGTGGCCGAGCGCATGAAGACACCGGACCAGTCGTTTCCCCTGTGGAAGCTGCGCACCATGACGGTGGTGGACCGCGATGCCGGCGTGTCGGGCGGTGACAAGCGCGCGCGGATCACCCGCACCGGCGCCTGGCTGCGTTCGAAGCGGCTGGATGAGTTCCCGCAGCTGTGGAACATCCTCAAGGGCGATCTGTCCTTTGTCGGCCCGCGCCCGCCTCTGCGCCAATATGTCGAGGCGCATCCCGAGCTTTATGCCGAGGTGCTGAAGTCGCGCCCCGGCGTGACCGGCCTGGCCTCGATCACCTATCACCGCCACGAGGCAGCGTTGCTGGCGCGCTGCACCAGCGCGGCGGAAACCGACGCGGTCTATTCGCGGCTCTGCGTGCCGATGAAGGCGCGGCTGGACCTGATTTACCAGCGCCACCAGAGCATGTGTTTCGATTTTGCCATCGTGTTCCAGACCATCGGCAACATCTTCCTGCGCCGCGGCTGAGAGCTGCCGCCGGAACGGATCGCCGAGAGGCGCCGCTGGGACGGGCGGCGAGTTTCCGCTTTGCCTGTTTTGTGGAACCGGCAAAGCGGAGTATGCTCGAATCTGTGTTTCAGGAGCCGCGCATTGGATTTCAGCGCATCGTGGCATGTTGGTTTCCACGGTTTTCTGCTATGCGCCAGCAAGGGCTGGCGAAACGGCGAACCGGGTTTCGAGCAAACAGGCAACAAACAGGCAACAAGTGGGACGTATGCGGAAATTGAAGGCAGGCATGTTCAATCTGATCAGCGGGCTGTCGCGCAGGCACAAAGCCTATGCCTTCCTCGCTGTCGATCTGTTGCTCTTGCCGCTGGCGTTGCTGTTCACCTTCGGGGTGCAGCCATTGCCCGACTCGCCCTTGGTCACCCTGGGGCAGCTGCTGCCGGTGTTGCCCTATGTGCTGGCAGCGACCGCGGCGCTGGCGCTGTGGCTGGGGCTGCCGCGGGTGCAGCTCAATGCCTATGAACGTCATGCCGCGGCCCAGAGCGCCTTGCTGGCGGCAGCCAGCGCCCTGGTGCTGGCGCTGTTGGCGGCCACCTTTGGCCCGGCCCTGGGGCCGGGCACCTTCGTTGTATTTGCGATCTGTTACTTCCTGTTCATGGTGGTGTCCCGCGCGGTGATGCTGCAGATGGTGCTGGCGATCTACCGCCGCGCCCAGCCGCGCTGCCGGGTGCTGATCTATGGCGCCGGCAACACCGGCACCCAGCTGGCGCAGGCGCTGAAGTCGCATGACGGCATCGACCCGGTGGCCTTTGCCGATGACAATTCCTCGCTGCAGGGGCTGACCCTGGTGGGGCTGCCGGTCTATGCCCCGGCGCGCATTGCCGAAATCGTCGAGACCCGGCAGATCCGCCGGGTGCTGCTGGCGATGCCCTCGCAGAGCCAGCCGCGCCAGGCGCAGATCATCCAGCGGCTGCAGAAGCTGGGGCTGGAGGTGCAGGCGCTGCCATCCTTTGCGCAGCTGGTCGGCGAGGAAGCCCTGGTCGACAAGCTGACGCCGGTGGCGCCGCAGGCCTTTCTGGGGCGGGCGGCGCGCAATGTGCCGCTGAAGGACGCGGCCGGCGCCTACAAGGGCAAGGTGGTGCTGGTGTCCGGTGCCGGAGGCTCGATCGGAGCGGAGCTCTGCCGCCAGGTGCTGACCTGCCGTCCCGCGAAACTGGTGCTGTTCGAACTGTCGGAACTGGCGCTCTACACCATCCACCAGGAGTTGAGCCAGCTGATCGAGGGCACCGGCAGCGGCATCGAACTGGTGCCGGTGCTGGGCTCGGTCACCGATCCGCGCCAGGTGCGCATGGTGCTGCACCAGCACCAGGTGCAGGTGGTGCTGCATGCGGCGGCCTACAAACATGTGCCGCTGGTCGAAGCAAACCCCTTGCCGGGACTGGCCAACAACGTCTTCGGCACCCAGACCCTCGCCCGCGCCGCCGCCCGCGTCGGGGTCGAGCGCTTCATCCTGATCTCCTCGGACAAGGCGGTGAACCCGGCCAATGTGATGGGGGCCTCGAAACGGCTGGCGGAGCTGATCGTGCAGGATCTGGCCACCCGGTTCGGTGGCAAGACGGTCTTCACCATGGTGCGCTTCGGCAACGTGCTGGGCTCCTCCGGCTCGGTGGTGCCCCTGTTCCAGGAGCAGATCAGCCGCGGCGGACCGGTCACCGTCACCGATCCCAATGTGAAACGGTTCTTCATGACCATCAGCGAGGCGGTGCAGCTGGTGCTGCAGGCGGGCGACATGGCCCAGGGCGGCGAGGTCTTCGTGCTCGACATGGGGGAGCCGGTGCCGATCCTGCAGCTGGCGCGCCAGGTGATCGAAAGCGCGGGCCACAGTGTGCGGGACGCCGAGAACCCGGAGGGCGACATCGAGATCCAGATCATCGGCCTGCGCCCCGGCGAGAAGATGGAAGAGGAGCTGACGCTGAGCGAGGAGCTGATCCACACCCGGCATCAGAAGATCTTCTGCGCCCGGGAAACCGTGCTGTCGGAGATCGAGGTGGCCGGGTGCCTGCGCAGCCTGCGGCGCGCGATTGCCGCCGGAGACGAGGCTGCCGCGCTGCAGGTGATCCGCCATTGGGTCGAGGGCTATGGCCCGGCATCGGAGCGCGTCGCGCCGGAAGCGGCCTCCTGACACCGTGTCGCCCGGCCCGCGAAAGCTTCGCTCCGACAGACGGGACGCGCGTGATGTGCGGCAGCGACGCTGCAGTGCCGGCAAAAACCAAGCGCGCGGCTGCCGGGGCGATTGATCCGGCCGGGCCATCCATGTTCTAACCGCGATCAGCCCCTCCCCGCGGGGGCGCCGAAAACCCAAGGCAGAAACCAAAACCGGCGCGTCAGCCGGTCGTTCCAACAGGCAGTTTGCGTTCCGTGATCCGTTTCAAGCCCCTCCAGCGCTCCGCCCGGATTCAGGCCGTCGTCGCCGCGCTTCTGGTCCTGTCCGCCCCGGCCGTCCAGGCACAGCGTCCCGACATCACCCGTGATGTCCCCGACGCGGCTGCGGGCACCGCCGAAGCCGCACCGCGGCTGAAACCGCTGCCGCCCCCCAGCCTCAACTTCTATGGCAGCCCCGGCATCATCGACATGCCGAGCGCCGACATGCTGCCGGACGGGCAATACGCGGTGAGCTATTCCTGGTTCGGCGGCACCTCGCGCTACAACATCACCTTCCAGGCGTTGCCCTGGCTGTCGGCCTCCTTTCGCTACAACGGCATCCAGAACCTGAACCTGTTCGGCTTTGACACCTATTACGACCGCGGCTTTGATGTCCGGGCCCGGCTCTGGCGCGAGCGGCGCTGGCTGCCCGAGGTCACCATGGGGCTGCAGGATTTTGCCGGCACCGGGGTCTATGCGGCGGAATATTTCACCGCCACCAAACGATTTGAAGCCGCGGCCCTGGGCTGGGGCCGCACCCCGGGGCGGTTGAAAGTGACCGCAGGCCTGGGCTGGGGCCGCCTGGGCAGCCATGGGGCGATCGCCAGCATCGGTGGCAGACGGCCCGCCTTTGTCGGGGGCGATACCGGCGGGGAATTGTCCTACGACCAGTGGTTCCGCGGTGATGTGGCGCCCTTTGCCGGCCTTGAATGGCAGCCCGATGATCGCTGGAGCCTGAAGGCGGAATATTCCTCCGACGCCTATGTCACCGAGACGCAGGTCTCGGATGTCTTCGAGCGCAAGTCCTCGCTCAACTACGGGGTGGAATACCAGTATTCCGACCGGCTGCGGCTGGGGGCTTATTATCTGTATGGCTCCGAGGTCGGGTTCACCGCGCAGATCCAGCTGAACCCGAACCAGCCGCCCACCCCGATGGCGGTGCCCGCGCCGCAGCCCGTCGCGCCGCGCAGCCAATGGGCCACCGAGGAGGCGCACTGGCGCCAGGACTGGGCGGCCAGCGTGCCCAAGAAACAGAAAATCCGCGATCTTGCCGCCGAGGCGCTGAAGGCAGAGGGGCTGGTGCTGGAATCCATTACCCTCAAAGCCACCGAGGCCGAGCTGCGCTATCGCAACCCGCGCTACCGCTCCGCCTCTCAGGCAGCGGGACGGGCGACCCGGGCCCTGGCCCGCACCCTGCCGCCGTCGGTGGAGACCTTCCGCCTGGTGCCGGTGCGCCGTGGCACCGGCCTGGCCGCCATCGAGCTGCGCCGCTCGGACCTGGAGGCGCTGGAATTCTCTCCCGAGGCGGCGGATGCGCTGTTTGCCGCCAGCGGGGTGCAGGACGCGGGCCCGCAGCCGCAGGAGGCGATTGTCTCGGCCGAGTTGTACCCGGCCTTCACGAGCTCGATCGGCCCCTATACCGAGCCTGCCTATTTCGATCCGGACCAGCCGTTCCGGCTGGATGTGGGGCTGAATCTGAAGGCCTCTTATGCACCGGCGCCGGGCTGGCGCATTGCCGGCGCCATCCGCCAACGCATCTGGGGCAACGTGCAGGAGGGGCGCGCCTCCAACTCGGTGCTGCCGCATGTGCGCACCGATCAGGTGGAATACGCCCAATACGGCACCACCCTGGAAAGCCTCTATGTCAGCCGGTTCTGGAAACCGGGGGGGGACCTTTATGCCCGCACCACCGCAGGTCTGTTCGAAAGCATGTATGGCGGTGTTTCGGGCGAAGTGCTGTGGAAGCCGGTGAACAGCCGCCTCGGCCTGGGTGTCGAAGCCAATTACGTCGTCCAGCGTGATTTCGACCAGCGGTTTTCCTTCCGCGATTACAAGACTTTCACTGGCCATGCCTCGGCCTATGCTGAACTGGGCAAGGGCTATCAGTTGCAGCTGGACGCGGGCCGCTACCTGGCCGGTGACTACGGTGGCACCGTCACGCTCGACCGGGAATTCAACAACGGGTTTTTGGTCGGCGCCTTCTTCACCCTCACCAATGTCTCGGCCGAGGATTTCGGCGAGGGATCCTTTGACAAGGGCTTCCGTTTCAGCATTCCGGTCGACTGGTTCCTGGGCAAGCCGTCGCGCTCCAGCCTGGGGCTGACCATCCGCCCGACCCAGCGCGATGGCGGCCAGAAAGTCTCGGTGCCGGACCGGCTTTATGGCCAGGTGCGCGAGGCCCACCGCAAGAGCCTGGAAGACCAGCGCGCGAGGTTCTGGGAATGATGATGCTCCGTCTTGCCCCTGCGGCCCTGCTGGCTGCCGCCCTTGTGCTGGCGGGCTGTGCCCGCGGTCCGGAAAAATCCTCCGCCGAACTGGAAGTGGCGAAGGCGGTGGGGCAGTATGTCCTGCGCCGCCGCAACCCGCCGCCGCCGCCGGCGCAGCTGACCCGGGCTCTGCTGGACCGGGAGACCCAGCCCTATCTCGAGGCCACCATCGAGAACCGGGATGCCAAGGCCTATCTGATCCGCAGCTTCAGCCGCAGTGATGATCACCCTGGCCGGATCGAGGTCTGGCGCACCCAGGACAATGTCTCGCTGGCGCTGCGCCAGGGCATGGTGACGGCCACGCGCGGACTTGGTGGCGGGCTGCTGTCGGCCTCGGTTCCGGCGGCAGCGGGCCAGGCCGGTCCCGTACGCGGAGGCGCGCGCACCTATGTGCTGCGGGACAAGGGCAACGGCCAGACCCGGCTGACGCTGGCCTGCAGCCTGCATGATCTCGGCCCCGAGCCGGTAAAGATCGTTGAGCTGACCCATCCGACCCGCCGCCTGCAGGAACGCTGCGAGGGGGCGGGGGGCGTGGTGGTCAATGACTACTGGATCGATTCTCGCCCGGGTCACAGCCAGGTCTGGCAGTCCCGGCAATGGGCCGGACCGGAGGTCGGGTATATCCGCATTCGCCAGCTGTGGCGGTGAGCCAGGCTGTTTTATGTTGAGTCTTCGCGGTTTTGCGGCAACGGCGGCAAAAAATCTTCGGTGCCAGGAGGATTTCAACAATTTTGCAGCTAATCCCTGCGTTGAAATGAACGCAGGCCTCCCCTAAGGTCGCCCGTAACGGGCCCTTTTCCAAGTTCTCCAGAGGAGTATGACAATGAAACATCTACTGACTGCCCTGACCCTGGCAGCCCTGACTTCGGCCACTGCCGTTTCCGCTCAGACCGCACCTGCCCCGGCTCCGGGCGGTGGTGCAGGTGCGGGCGCCGGTGCTGGCGTTGGCACAGGTGCTGGACTCGGCGGCGCCCTCGGCGGCCTGAGCGCAGGTGCGCTGGCCGGCGCGCTGGCGGGCCTCGTCGTGCTGGGCGTTGTGACCAACGACGACGACGAAGTTGGCACCACCACCACCACCACCACCGACTGATACGCGGCGGGCCGATTTTTCGGCGCTGCGAACAAGATTGCGGAAAGCGGGCCTGCAGAGGCCCGCTTTTCTGCATTTTGGGTGGGAGATTTCGAAGGACAGCTGGGGGTGGTCCGGGGGCTTGCCGTGGGCAGGCGCAAGATGTTTTCCACCCCGATAATATGGCCTCGGACCCTTTGCCCATGTTTATCGAGCCGTGTGGCCGCTGTTGATCGGCTCGGATCACCCGGCGATAAAATCTGCACAGGTCATGCACCGCAGGGTTCCTGATCGTGCTGGTCAGGGCAGGGACTGGTGCCCTGCCATATCGGCCTAGCGCCTGGGGGCGCCGGTTGCGGCAATTTCACCGCCGATCCGCGTGCCCGAGGGGCTCGGCGCTTCGGCGCCCAGGAACCGCAGCTCGTCCATGTGTCCCAGAAGCGTGATACCCTCCCAGGTGATGTCATAACCGTCCTTGATCAGGAAGGCGCGGGTGCTGGCGATGGAGGTGTTTTCAAAGATGCTGTCGCTGATCCGGATGTCATGGGGCATCAGATGCGCATTGTGTTCGTCCAGCAGCCCGTCGCGGTTGAGCACGGTCACCACCACCCCGTTGGGGCTGTCGATGAATTCATTGCCGGAAAGGTGGATGTTGTGGTTCTGCTTGCTGGGGTCGAGGTCGGCAGGGGTCTTGTAGAGGCTCTTGATGTCGATGCCGCTGACACCGTTGCGGCGAAACAGCGAATTTCGCACCTGGCCATCCCTGAAACCGCCAGCCGTATCGATGCCGTCGCGGTGGTTGTCTTCAAAGACACTGCCCTCGACCAGCATCCGCTCCGGCCCGTCGCCCCCCGGGGTGGCGGTGGTCTTGATGCCATCCCCGAGCGAATTCCTGAAATGGCTGCCGCTCACCCGGGCGTCATCCCCGCCGACGATGCGGACCTGGTAGAAGCCGCCGTCAAAGGCGCTGTTGGCGAGGCTGAAGAAATCGCCGTTCTGCACGTCGATATGCATCGAGACATTGCCGGAGAAGGCGCTGTTCTCGACGCTGACCCCGTCGCCATCCACCACCAGCACGCGCTTGGTGTGGTAATCCTTGCCCGAGACCGGGTTGGTGCCGCCATAGCCGGTGGTGGGCGCGTTCACCACGTCGAAGGTGACATTGTCCACCGTCACGCCGTCGGACAGGATGAACAGCGCCGAGGTGTCGGTGGCGGAGCTGGTGCGCACGTCCAGGCCCGCGCCCTTGCTGGCGGTCAGCGTGAAGTCCTTGGGCAGCCGCAGGTTCGACCCCGAGATCGTGTAGGTGTCCTCAAGGACGAGCGTGTCTCCTGCCTTGAACGTCCTGTTCGCCAGCAGGTCGGCAAAGGCGTTGGAGATATCCTGGCCCGGAGTCCAGCCGAGTTCCGAGGAATGAAAGGGGGGTGCCCGGGCGTCCTGCGCCGCGGTGTCGCCGAGCCACAGGCTGCCCACCAGCACAAGACCCATGGCCCGGAAAATGGTGGGGGGCAAACAACGCGGCATTAACAACGGTCTCCTTTTCAGCGGCCTCCGGCAGTCCAAGGGGGATGACAGACCCCGGGTCGACAGGGAGCCTGGCGGTCTGGGCGGGGCTGCCCGCTTCGGCGCGGCTGTGTCCAACCGGTTAGAAAATAGCGCGGCCGGTTGATACGGCAAAAACCGGAGGGGGGCTGCCGCAGCCAGCGCCTGCGGTTCACGGCGGTCCAGGGCGGAGCTGGAAAAGCCGGTAATCGGTGTCGGCCTTTACTTGTGCAGGTTTCGGATTACCGTTCCGAAAAGGGGGCAAATATTTCGCCCCTGCCGGGGGGTTAAGTGGTTTTGTCAAGGTCGAGATTGATCCGTATGCCGTGTGGCGAAAGGGTGGGAGAATTGGCCCCGGCCTTGCACGCGGTCCGCGATCCTGTCCCCGCCTTGCGGCTGGGCCGCGCGACCATTGTGGCGAGGCAACCGCTGAGAGACCTGCGCGCGGCGCCCATCACCCCAACCCCGGCCAGAGTATCCCTGTTGTCAGTAACTCCATCAAAGGAGATGTTTTATGAAAGTTGCCATTCTTGCCGGAGGCAAGGGGACCCGCCTGGCCGAAGAGACCTCGGTCAGGCCGAAACCGATGGTGGAAATCGGCGGCATGCCCATCCTCTGGCACATCATGATGATCTATTCCCATTACGGGTATAACGATTTCTCCGTCGCGCTTGGCTACAAGGGCGATTACATCAAACGCTATTTCGCCGAATACGGCACGCTGGCGGGCAGCATCACGGTCAACATGGGCCGTCCCGACCCGGTGGTCCGCCATGACCAGACCCATGCTCCCTGGTCGGTCGACCTGATCGAAACCGGTGACGAGACGCTGACCGGGGGCCGGGTCAAGCGCCTGCAACCCCATATCGGCAACGAGACCTTCATGCTGACCTGGGGCGATGGCGTGTCGAATGTGAACCTGGACAAGCTGCTGGCCTTTCACCGCTCCCACGGCAAGCTGGCGACCATCACCGCGGTGCGCCCGCCCGCCCGCTATGGCCACATGCGGTTTGACGGCGACCAGGTCACCGCCTTCGAGGAAAAGCCGCAGACTGCCGAGGGCTGGATCAACGGCGCCTTCTTCGTGCTGGAGCCGCAGGTGTTCGACTACATCGATGGCGACATGGTGATGTTCGAACATGCGCCGCTGGAGAACCTGGCCCGGGACGGCCAGCTGATGGCCTATCGCCACGAGGGCTTCTGGGCGGCGATGGACACGCTGCGCGACAAACACATTCTGCAAAAGCTGTGGAATTCCGGTGAGCGCCCCTGGGCGGTGTGGGAGAAGTGAACATGCGCGTATTGGTGACAGGCCACCGGGGCTATATCGGAACCGTGCTGACCCCGATGCTGACGGCGGCCGGGCATGAGGTCACCGGGCTGGACAGCGATCTCTACGAACGCTGCACCTTTGCTCCCGGCGGTGCGGTGCCGCAGGTGCCGACGATCCTCAAGGATATCCGCGATGTCGAGACCGCGGATCTGCTGGGCTTTGATGCGGTTCTGCATCTGGCGGCGCTGTCGAACGACCCGCTGGGAGATTTCCGCCCGCAAACCACCTATGACATCAATTTCGAGGGCACCATGAAAGTTGCCCGCGCCGCCAAGGCGGCGGGGGTGCAGCGGTTCGTGTTTTCCTCTTCCTGTTCCAACTACGGCGCATCGGGGGAGGATTTCATCGACGAAACCGGCGCCTTCAACCCGGTCACCCCCTATGGCGAAAGCAAGGTGAAATCGGAGCTGGCGCTGGCGGAGCTGGCCGATGACGGCTTTTGTCCGACCTTCCTGCGGTCGGCCACGGCCTATGGCGTCAGCCCGCGCATCCGGTTCGACCTGGTGCTGAACAACCTGGTCGCCTGGGCGGTGACAACCGGCAATATCCACATGAAATCCGATGGCACGCCCTGGCGGCCGATCACCCATATCGAGGACATCAGCCGCGCCTTCCTGGCAACGCTGGAAGCGCCGCTCGAGGTGATCCGCAGCGAGGCGTTCAATGTCGGGGTGACCGAGCACAACTACCAGATCCGCGAGCTGGCCGAGATCGTGGCGGAGGTGGTGCCGGGATGCCAGGTCACCTTTGCCGAGGGGGCCGGGCCGGACAAGCGTTCCTACCGGGTGAACTGCGACAAGATCCGCCGGGTGATGCCGCAGTTCCGGCCGCAGTGGGATGCCCGCCGCGGCGCGCAGTCGCTGTATGAGGCCTACCAGGCGCAGCAGCTGACGCTCGAGGCGTTTGAAGGGCCGCGCTACCAGCGCATCGGCCATATCAAGAAGCTGATCGCCGACGACATCCTCGATGTCACGCTGAAGCACACCGCGGCAGGCCACGCCGCCCGGCGCCAGCAGGTGCCGGAGGCGGAGCAGTCGGACTTTTCCTCCGACAGTGCCCGGGTCCATTGCATCTCCTGCGGGCATCAGGGGCTGAAACCTATCCTCGACCTGGGGCGGATGCCGCGGTCGGACGGGCTGCTGGGGACGGTCGGACCCTCCCAGCAGGAGACGCTGGTGCCGCTGCGGCTCGGCTATTGTCCGGGCTGTACCCTGGTGCAGCTGCTGGAAACCCGCCCGGCCGAAGAGATGTTCGGCGATGACTACGTCTATTTCTCCTCCTATTCCGAGGACCTGCTGAAGCATTCCCGGGAGAACGCGCAGGAGCTGATCCGGACCCAGGGCCTGGGGCCGGACAGCCTGGTGGTCGAGATCGCCTCGAACGACGGCTACATGCTGCAGAACTTCCAGGCGCAGGGGATCCAGGTCCTCGGGGTCGACCCGGCGCGCCAGCCCGCCCAGGCGGCGCGCGAGAAGGGGATCGAGACGCTGGTCGATTTTTTCGGCACCCGTGTGGCGGCCGGTTTGCGCGCCGAAGGGCGGCGGGCGGATCTGATCATCGCCAACAACGTGGTCGCCCATGTTGCCGACCAGAACGACCTGGTGGCCGGCATGGCGGAGCTTCTGGCGGACGATGGCATGGTCGTCGTCGAGTTCCCCTATGTCCGCGACATGATCGATTTCATCGAGTTCGACACCATCTACCACGAGCATCTGTGCTATTTCTCGGTCGGCTCCGCCAAGGTGCTGTTCGAACGGCACGGGTTGTATCTGAACGATGTCCGCCGCCTGCCCATCCACGGCGGCTCCCTGCGGCTCTATTTCAGCAAATGTCCGGCGGTGACCGATGCGGTGCAGGGCATTCTTGCCGAGGAACATGCGCTCGGGCTGGACCGCTATGACTATTACAGAACCTTTGGCGCGCGGGTGCGCGCCTTCCGCGACCAGGCGCGCAAGCTGCTGGGCACGCTGAAGGCGGATGGCAAGCGCATCGCCGCCTATGGCGCCGCCGCCAAGGGCACCATCATGCTCAACTTCCTGAACCTGAACGACCGCGCCATCGAATATGCGGTCGACAAGAACGTCCACAAGCAGGGCAAATACATGCCCGGCGTGCGGATCCGCATCGACGAGCCGGAGAAGCTGATGGAGGACAGGCCGGACTACGTGGTGATCCTGCCGTGGAACTTCCGCGATGAGATCATCCGCCAGCAGCAGGCGTTTCTGGAGGCGGGCGGCAAATTCCTCGTCCCGATCCCCGATCTGGAGATTGTCAGCGCGCCGCAGCAGGACAGCAGCCGATGAGCGGCACGCGCACCTGCCCCGCCTGCAGCGGCCGGGATCTCGCCGAGATCTACCGGCTGGAGGCCATCCCGGTGCAGAGCTGCATCCTGCTGGACAGCGCGCAAGAGGCGCGGCAGTTTCCGCGCCACCCGCTGGTGCTGATGTTCTGCGACGGCTGCGGCTTCATCTTCAATTCGGTGTTCGACCTGTCGCTGGTCGACTATGCCTCCACCACCGAGGAGAGCCAGCATTTCTCCGGCACCTTCAACCGCTTTGCCCGCGACCTGGCGGCGGAGGTGGCCTCCCTGTACGATCTGAAGGGCAAGCGCACGCTGGAAATCGGCTGCGGCAAGGGGGAGTTCCTGCAAGAGCTGGTCCGCCAGACCGGCACCCTGGGGCTGGGGGTCGACCCCGGGTTCATCCCCGAGCGCCTGCCCGGGGCGCAGGGCCAGGAAATCCGGTTCCAGCGCGAATTCTTCGATCCCGCCACCATCGCCGAGCCGCCTGATTTCGTCGTTTGCCGCCACACCCTGGAGCATATTCCCGAGGTTGGCCGCTTCATGCAGCAGATCGGGCAGCTGCTGGACGGCCACGGCGCCGCCGGCCTCTTCTTTGAAACCCCCGACGTGCAGCGGGTGCTGCAGGAAGGCGCCTTCTGGGACATCTACTACGAGCATTGCTCCTATTTCACCCTAGGCAGCCATGCACGGCTGTTCCGGCGGGCGGGCTTTGACGTGACCGGTCTGTACCTGGCCTATGACCGCCAGTACATCATCCAGTATGCCGCCCCCGCGGCGGATCGCCCGGCGCTGCCGCAGGAAGATGACCTCGACACCCTGCGCTCCCTGGCGGCCCGCTTTCCGCAGAAGGTGGCCGAGAGCCGCCGCCATTGGACCGAATTCGTGCGCAGCCGTCATGCCGCCGGCAAGCGGCTCGCGATCTGGGGGGGCGGGTCGAAAGGCGTCTCCTTCCTGACCACCAACGGCCTGGGGGCGGAGGTGGCGCAGGTCATCGACATCAACCCGTTCAAACAGGGCAAATACCTGCCCGGCACCGGGCATCCCGTCAGCGCCCCCGACAGCCTGCGCGAGGCGCCCCCCGACACGGTGATCGTGATGAACCCGGTCTACCTGCCCGAGATCGGGGCGCAATTGTCGGCCATGGGGCTCACACCGGAGCTGGTTGCGCTATGAGGGCCGCGGCTCCCCTTTGCTGCCCGCTCTGCGGCGCGCAGAAGGCCCAGGCCATCTTCCGGCTGGACCAGGTTCCGGTGATCTGCAACCAGCTGTGGCCGGATCCGGAGGCGGCACGAACCGCGCCTGCCGGCACCGTGGATCTGCAGCTCTGTCGCGATTGCAGCTTCATCTGGAACAGCGCCTTTGAGCCGGACCGCATGGTCTATGCGCCGGGCTATGAGAACGCGCTGCATTTCTCGCCCCGCTTCCAGGCCTTTGCTGCAGAGCTGGCGGCCGGGCTGGTGGCGCGATACGGGCTGACCGGCAAGCATGTGATCGAGATCGGCTGCGGCGACGGCCATATGCTGGACCTGCTGGCGCAAAACGGCGTCGCCTCGGCGACCGGTTTCGATCCCTCGATGGCGGGTGTCACCTCGCCCTTCACCGCGCGCGACACTGTCGAGATCGTCGGCGAATACTTCCGCTCCGATCAGCTGGACCGGCCCTGCGACGCCATTCTCTGCCGCCATGTGCTGGAGCATCTCGACGACCCCGTTGCCCTGCTGCGCGACATCCGCCGCGCCATCGGCGACCGGGAGGTTCCGGTCTATTTCGAGGTGCCCAATGCCGGATGGATGCTGGAGGCGGTGTCGATGTGGGACGTGATCTATGAACATGTGGGCTACTGGAGCGCGCCGGCCCTCACCGCCCTGTTCCGGCGGACCGGGTTTGAACCGCTGTCGGTGCGCACCGGCTACGGCGCGCAGTTCCTGATGATCGAAGCGGTGCCCGCCGCGCCACAAGAGGACTACCTGGATCCGGGCGCGGCGCGGATCTGCGCTGCGGCCCAGGCTTTTGCCGAGGCCGCCGGGGCCGAGGTGCAGCGGTGGCGGCGGCGCTTGCGGGACTGCCGCGGCAAGGTCGTGATCTGGGGGGCGGGGTCAAAAGGCATCACCTTCGCCAATGCCATGGGGGAGGCGGCGCCCGGGCTCTGCGCCTTTGTCGATCTGAACAGCCGCAAACATCAGCGCATTGCACCCGGTGTTGCCCTGCCGGTCATCGCGCCGGAGCAGCTGGCCAGCTTGCGCCCCGAGTTGGTGCTGATCTCCAATGCCCTCTACGAGGAGGAAATCATTGCCCAGCTGGGCGCCGCGGGCCTGCACCCCGACTTCGCGGTCATCGCGGGGTAGGGGGATGACGAGGTTTGCGCAGAAGGCGATATTCAACCTAAGGTATAAGAATGCGACCTTGGAGGGCCTCCATGAGGACTGAGAGGATAAAGGCACCGCCCTGATGTCGCGCCCCCCGTGGCGTCGTGGACCCGGATCGTTGACCGGGCGGCGCCACAGCGTTCTGAGTCCATGTCTTTGTCCTGAGGGAGGTCTGCTATGTTCAAGTCTATATTCAGTTTTTTCGCGGCGCTGCTGGTGGCGGCGGCCGCCCAGGCGCAAGGCGGTTACAAGATCAAACCGGGCGACACGCTGAGCATCGAAGTGCTGGAAGATGAAAACCTGAGCCGCAGCGCGCTGGTGTTGCCGGACGGGTCCATCAATTTCCCGCTGGCCGGTGGCGTGGCCGCGGCCGGGCGCACGGTCGAGCAGGTCCGGAATGAGCTGACCGACGCGCTGACGCCCAATTTCGCGGCCCAGCCGCGCGTCTTCGTTTCGGTCAATGCGCTGGCCGAGCCGGTGGCCCGGCGCAGCGTCGTCCGCCCCAGCCGCGCGGTCTATGTGATGGGAGAGATCTCTGCCCCCGGCAAGCTGGAGGCAACGCGCAACACGACCCTGTTGCAGGCCCTTGCCCAGGCGGGCGGTTTGACCCGTTTCGCGGCTGAGAAGCGCATTCAGCTGCGCCGGGGCAACAAGATCTACCTCTACAACTACCGCACCAATGGTGGCTCCGGCATCTCCGGCAGCACGGTTCTGGCGCCCGGTGATGTGATCGTGGTGCCCCAGCGGCGGCTGTTCGAATAGTCCGGCTGCGGATCGCGTTCCGCGACAGCACTGCCGGCCAAGGCTGGGGAGCAGGGCCGACGGACCGGCCGGTGGATAGGCCTGGCGGTTAGGGACGGATAGGCTTGGCGGTTAGGACTGGGCGGTTAGGACTGACGGGCTGGCTCGGTGGACAGGCCGAGCGGGCCGGGGTCGGCTCCGCGACAGCGTGTAGCTGAGGCTGAAGCGCCCTTGGGTTCGGCGCCTACCTCGGCTGGCGCAGCCACAGCCAGAACCGCGTTCGCCGCAGGCGCAGGATCATCTGCCATTCCAACCGCGCCAGCGCGGGCAGCCGCGATCTGAGCAGCCTGCGCTGATGCAGCATCCAGCCCAGCCGACTGCGCGGCCCCTCGGGAAAGCCCGCGTCAGGAAACAGGTGCCGGATCATGCGGCATTGCAACTCCAGCCCCAGCTTGAAACGATAGGTGGAGAATTTTTCCTCGACCTGCTGCCAGTCGACGGGATCCGCGGGGTCCCCGCACAGCTCGATCAGGTCGACGAGATAGCGCAGGTGAACAAAGCCGGAGAAGACGCCCCGGTCATGCAACATGTCATGCGACAGGTTGTTCATCAGGCGCAAATGCGCATTGGGGACCCGAACCGCCCCCGCGCCAAATGGCACAAGACGGCTTTGCTCCTGCATGTCCTGCGCGCTGATGGCCCCCAGGTAACGCTCCGGGATCCGGTGGTGGATATCCAGCGCGCCGACGACATCCGGCCGGAAATAGCTGCCCAGCGAATACTGGTTGCGGCTGTCCGGGAACTTCTCGTAGCCAAGCTGGCTCAGCAGGTGTTCGACCTCCGCGTCCTGTTCCGGGCTGGTCACGATGTCGAGGTCGAAGCACATCCGCGGCACATCGGCGGCCTCGGCGGCCTGAAAGAGATTGACCGCGCCCTTCATCAGCCCCGCCTCCAGCCCGGCCTCCGTCAGCGCGGAGAGCACCTCGTGCAACTGATCTTTCAGCATGGTGTTGCGGGTGATGTTGGCGGCATCCACCGAAGCGAGGTAGTCCAGCGCTTCGGGGTCGATCCGGTTCGCCGCGCCGGATTGCACCAGTCGGCGGTACAGCAGCGGGGTGACCAGGTTTTCATTGGCGCAGCCGATGATCTGCTCCCAGTCCGCGTCCCGGGGCACGCGCCCCTGCAGGCATTCCGACAGGGCTTCCAGCGCATTGGAGGGCAAAACGGACATCCGGTCAGGTGCTCCCGGCCCGCTGCCAGGCCTCCTGCGCCAGGCTGCAGGCCTGCTCAAGCCCGTCGAAGCGGACCCGGAAAAACCGGGCAGAGCCGATCAGCGCCAGCAGGGATTCAAAACCATCGCCTGACAGGCGCTCATCCGCGGACCAGCAGGAGGCCAGCATCATCCGCAGGATCTCCTCGGGCGCGGTGACGGGCTCCAGCCCGCTCGGCTGTGCATCGCCGCGCTCCAGGAACAGCACGCAGCGGACGGGGCGCGCGGGAACGGCCCCGGCATCCAGGGCGAGGTAGCGCACCCGCTTGCCGTCCGGTCGCAGGTAGGCCGCCTGGTCTTCCAACCCCGGCAGGCGCGAGGCCAGCAGGGGCAGCGAGCCGCATTTCAGCGTGGCCGGAAAGGGCAGGGCCATCACCTGGCCGCCGCGCCGCAGCGCCGCCAGGTCATCCCCTTCGAGGGTGAACCCCTCCTTGCCCAGGGCAATGGACAGGGTGGACTTGCCGCGCCCCGGGTCGCCGCAGAGCAGCATCGTCTGCCCCGCCGCGGACACGGTTGCGGTGTGCAGCACCGGGTCTTCCGACAGGTCCAGAACCAGGGTGGTCAGCAGGTATTTCAACGCCGCGCCGATTTCCTCCCAGCGGTGCCATTCCGGGTCTTCCCCGGCCCAGGCCAGCCCGGCCCGGCCGGGTTCCTCAAGGAGGATGAGATGGTGTTCTGCAGGGGTATCGGCCACCAGGAGATGTTCGAACGTCGTGCGCACCAGGCGGGTGGTCCTGTCGCCGGTGCAGCAGATGCTGATGACATGGCCGTCGATCGACAGGCCCAGCCGCGCGGTCACCGGCACCGGCCCCGACCGCGGCGCCAGGTAACGCACAACGCCCGACTCGAGCAGCTCGGTCAGGGATTGCAGCCCATTGGCGCCATCGGCCGAAGCGGCCGTGATGAAATCGGAAACGCTGAGCCCGGCGCTGAGCCGGGGCCACATTGCCACGGTGGCGTCAGAGGCCTGAAACAGCTTCTGACCGCGTGGCAGGAACAGGACGTGGCGGTCTCCCAAACGTGCAAGGCGCACATCCGGAGATGCCGAAACATGAGCAAGGTCCAAGAATTACCCTCTCCAAGCACCGAAGACAGCCATGTCCATGGACCCGGCGAAACGTTCCCGCCGGGCTCAGTCGCTGAACTTAGTGGAAGAGGCGGCGGCGACGTCCTCTGCGGCCTTTCTTCTTCCCTTTCCTCTTCTTCTTCGGCTTGCCGCCAGACTTGGCGACGGCCTCCGAGGAGAGGCTGGTCGAAAGCAGGAAGGTCACCGCAGGCGTTGTCACAGCTGCAAAGCGCCCCGCTTTCTGAAGGATTTCCCTGCGTTCAGGGGATTCTGGCTTATCTGTACGATCTGTCATTTTTACCCTACTTCACTGGTACTTTGGTTAATCTAACACACATAGATCGATCAGGCTGTAAATCAGCAGCAAAGGGCAAGAAAGTCTTGTCGTCTTCAGAAACTTCCCCCCGCTCCCAAAGTGTTTCAAGGGAGCCCCGGCTGACGAAACCTTAACAGCCATTGTGCGCCTGGATCGCATTTGAGTCAACTATAAGTCCTCTTTGAGTGACAGTCGGTTCCGCCCAAAGGGGACCGGAACCCGGCCAGGATATGGCCCGAATCCGGCCTGTCCGGGCCTCGCGGGATTGCCCGCAAAACCGGTTCTTTTCCGATCACTCCGACCGGGCTGGCGCCCTCAGTCCGGCCGCACCGGGACCGGTGGGCGGGCCGCGTTCCGATCGGGGCGGATCCGGGGAGGGCGCGGCGCGGCCGGAGGGCGAAAGGCCCGGAATTGGAGTTCAGGCCGGGCCTGTGGTATCATGCGCCCTTATACGCAAAGTGTTTTATCCCCTTTGCAGCGGTCTGGACTCCGGGGAAACGGGCCTAGTTGATTACAAGTTGGTTGAGTGTGCAGGCGGCCAGTCGAGCCGCCGGGTTACGAGTTCTTTGGGGGGAAGGTACGTGTTTTCATCAGATGATTTCAGCGGCGGACCGCTGGATCCGTCGGTCTGGACAGTCGAAGGGCCGTCCGGTGTCGCGGCGCATACCGGCAGCAGCGCCACGGATGCCTATCTGGAACTGGTGACCCCGGATGGCTTCTTTGATGCCTGGAAGACCAACAAGTCAGCCCGCGCGATGCAGGATATCGCGGATGAGGATTTCCAGATCGAGGCGCGTTTCCTGACCACCCCCAGCGAGCGCTTCCAGCTGCAGGGGCTGCTGCTGGAGCAGGATGCCGACAACTGGCTGCGTTTTGACGTCTATTCCGACGGCAACGTGCTGCGGGTGTTCTCCGGCGTGACGATCAACGGCAATTCGCAAGCCCGCATCAACACGGTGATCCAGGCCGGCGAGGCGGAGTACCTGCGGGTGAGCCGTGCGGGCGATACCTGGACCTATGAATACTCCGCCGACGGCAGCAACTGGACCACGGCGGGCAGCTATGTACATGCGGTGACGGTGACCTCGGCCGGGGTGTTCGCGGGCAATGTGGCCCAGGCCGCGGGCTATACCGCGCAGGTCGATTATGTCGAAATCGCCAGTGACCCCCTCGTCGACGAGGATGGCGGCGGCGGTGGCGGTGGCCCGGTGAACCAGGCGCCCGCGGCCGGGGATGACGCGCTGGCGGTGGGGATGGACACGGCGCTGGTGATCGACGAGGCGGCGCTGCTGGCCAATGACAGCGATCCCGACGGCGATCCGATCACCTTCGACAGTTTCACGGCCCCGGCCAATGGCACCCTGGTGGACAATGGCGATGGCACGCTCACCTATACGCCGGATCCGGGCTTCGAGGGGGCGGACAGTTTCACCTATACGATCTCGGACGACAGCGGTCTGGCCGACACCGCGACGGTTGCGCTGACGGTCTCGGCGCCCGCCTCGGGCAGCGGCCCGGTATCGGATGATTTCGCGGGCGGCAGCCTCGATCCGGCGGTGTGGAGCGTGGAAGGCCCGGCCGGGGTTGCGGCCGGTCTCGGCAGCAATGCCAGTGACGCCTATCTCGAGCTGGTGACGCCGGACGGCAATTACGACGCCTGGCAGACCAACAACGCGGCCCGCGCGATGCAGACCATCGCCGACGAGGATTTCCAGCTAGAGGCGCGTTTCCTGACCACCCCCAGCGAGCGCTTCCAGTTGCACGGGCTGCTGGTGGAGCAGGACGCCGACAACTGGGTGCGCTTTGACACCTATTCCGATGGCAATGTGCTGCGGGTGTTCTCCGGGGTGACGGTGAACGGGTCGTCTTCGGTGCGGATCAACATGACGATCCAGCAGGGCGACGCCGAATACCTGCGGGTGGAGCGTCTGGGCGACACCTGGACCTACCAGTATTCCGCCGATGGCAACAGCTGGACCACGGCCGTTAGCTACAGCCACGCGCTGAACGCCACCGCCGCGGGGGTGTTTGCGGGCAACGTGGCCCAGGCCACCGGCTATACCGCGCAGGTCGACTACGTCGAATTCGCCAGTGATCCCCTCCTCGACGAGGATGGCGGCGGCGGTGGTGGCCCGGTGAACCAGGCGCCGGAGGCGGTGGATGACAGCTACCTGCTGGAAAGTGATCGCAGCCTGACGGTGGACGCGGCCAGCGGCCTGTTGGCCAATGACAGCGACGCCGATGGCGATCCCCTGAGCGTCACGCTGGACAGCCCGGCCAGCAAGGGCAGCGTGACCCTGAACGGCGACGGGTCCTTCACCTACACGCCGGATGCGGGGTCTTCGGGGGCGGACAGTTTTACCTATACGCTCAGCGATGGCACCGATAGTGCCAGCGCCACGGTCACCCTGAGCGCGCCGCCTTCGGGTGGTGGCGGTGGCGGCGGCGGACCGCTGCAGGAGGCGCCGGTTCTGACCACGGGCACCCCGGGCTTCACCAAGGTCATCGTCACCACCGCCATGCCGCTCACCCATGTGGGCATCGCCGCGGATTTCGACCTTGATGGGGACATCGACATTGCCGCCACCTCGGAGCAGAACGATTCCGTCGCCTGGTACCAGAATGACGGCGCCGAGACATTCACCGAACATGTCATCGACAGCACCCTGGAATCCTCCTACCCGGCAGCCATCGCCGACCTGGACCAGGATGGTGACGCCGACATTCTGGCAGCCGGGTACCGCGACGACCTCTACGTCTGGTACGAAAATGACGGCAGCGGCGGGTTCCAGCGCCACACCATCGCCACCAAGGATGGCGCCCATTACCTGGAGGCCGCGGATATGGACGGCGACGGCGACCTGGACCTGGTCACCGCCAGCCAGGATGCCGCCACCATTGCCTGGTACGAAAACGACGGCAGCCAGGGCTTCACCGAACATGTGCTGGACAGCACCGCGCTGGAGGCCAAGACGGCGATCGCCGTGGACATCGATGCGGATGGCGATCTCGACATCCTGAGCGCCAGCCACGGCGATGATACCGTGGCGATCTACGAAAATAACGGCAGCCAGAGCTTCACCAAGCAAGTGGTCGATAGCACCGCGGACGGGGCCTATTACGTCACCGCGGCGGATCTGAACGGGGACGGGCTGATGGATATCGCCGCCGCGGCCAAGGTCAGCAATCAGGTGATCGGCTATTTCAACACCGGCAGCGGCTACACCCGGACCGTGCTGGCCAGCGGCCTTGGCGGGGTGCGCTCGGTGATTGCCGAGGATGTCGACAATGACGGCGATATCGATCTGCTGGCCGCCAGCGTCAATGACAACAGCGTGCGGTTCCTGGAGAACAACGGCAGCGGGGTGTTTGGCACCATCACCATCGACGGCAATGCCCTGGGGGCCTATACGCCGACCCCGGCCGACGTGAACCAGGACGGGTTGGTGGACGTCATCGTCGCCAGCAAGACCGACGCCACCGTAGCGCTGCTGCTGCAGCACCGGGAGCAGTCCGCAGTCCTGAACGCAGGCGAAACCCTGGCCATCGATGCGGCGCTGCTGTCGGCCACCGACGCCGAGCAAGCTGCCAGCGAACTGGTCTATACCGTGGTTGCGGCCCCGACCCTGGGCAGTCTGCGGCTCAATGGCAACGCACTGGTGGCCGGTGAGAGCTTTACCCAGGCGGATGTGAACCAGGGGCTGGTTGACTTTGTCACCACGGCGGGGACCGACGGGCTGGACGGGTTCGAACTGGGGCTCAGCGACGGAACTTCCGAACCGGCCAGGGTGCTTTTCGACGTCACCATCGGCACTCCGGCCTCGGGCAGCGGGCTGGTGTCGGATGATTTTGCGGGCGGCAGCCTCGATCCGGCGGTGTGGAGCGTGGAAGGCCCGGCCGGGGTCGCGGCGGGTCTCGGCGCCAATGCCACTGACGCCTATCTGGAACTGATCACGCCGGATGGCAATTACGATGCCTGGCAGACCAACAACGCGGCCCGCGCGATGCAGGCCATCGCCGACGAGGATTTCCAGATCGAGGCGCGTTTCCTGACCACCCCCAGCGAACGCTTCCAGCTGCATGGGCTGCTGGTGGAGCAGGACGCCAACAACTGGGTGCGCTTTGACACCTATTCCGACGGCAACGTGCTGCGGGTGTTCGCGGCGGTGACGGTGAACGGTTCCTCCTCGGCGCGGGTCAATGCCACGATCCCGGCGGGGGCGGCCGAATACCTGCGGGTGGACCGCACGGGCGATACCTGGACCTATGAATACTCCGCCGACGGCAGCAACTGGACCACGGCGGGCAGCTTCGATCACGCGATCACCGCCACGTCGGCCGGGGTGTTTGCGGGCAATACGGCCCAAGCCACGGGGTATACCGCGCAGGTCGATTACTTCGAGGTCGCCCATGACCCCATCCTCGACGAGGATGGCGGCGGTGGCGGTGGCCCGGTGAACCAGGCGCCCGCGGCCGGCGATGACGCGCTGGCGGTGGGGATGGACACGGCGCTGGTGATCGACGAGGCGGCGTTGCTGGCCAATGACAGCGACCCCGACGGCGATCCGATCACCTTCGACAGTTTCACGGCCCCGAGCAATGGCACCCTGGTGGACAATGGCGACGGCACGCTCACCTATACGCCGGATCCCGGTTTCGAGGGGGCGGACAGTTTCACCTATACGATCAGCGACGACAGCGGGCTGGCCGACACCGGGACGGTTGCGCTGACGGTCTCGGCGCCCGCCTCGGGCAGCGGCCCGGTATCGGATGATTTCGCGGGCGGCAGCCTCGATCCGGCGGTGTGGAGCGTGGAAGGCCCGGCCGGGATTGCGGCCGGTCTCGGCAGCAATGCCACTGACGCCTATCTCGAGCTGGTGACGCCGGACGGCAATTACGACGCCTGGCAGACCAACAACGCGGCCCGCGCGATGCAGACCATCGCCGACGAGGACTTCCAGATCGAGGCGCGTTTCCTGACCACCCCCAGCGAGCGCTTCCAGCTGCACGGGCTGCTGGTGGAGCAGGACGCCGACAACTGGGTGCGCTTTGACACCTATTCCGACGGCAATGTGCTGCGGGTGTTCTCCGGGGTGACGGTGAACGGGTCGTCTTCGGTGCGGATCAACATGACGATCCAGCAGGGCGACGCCGAATACCTGCGGGTGGAGCGTCTGGGCGACACCTGGACCT
>Ga0207422_1001356_pt1 | contig 49918 bp, 41 predicted proteins | sample MarCyaLeptolynsp_FD_187757 | JGI IMG/M metagenome (GOLD analysis project Ga0207422, IMG submission 187757) | Marine cyanobacterial communities from Panama - species 1 Leptolyngbya sp. (SPAdes) | ecosystem: Environmental > Aquatic > Marine > Unclassified | place: Panama: Panama City | collected... | reverse complement strand
TTGTCCCAAAGGATGGCACCATTGACAATCTAATCAATAGAAAAGCTGAAAATCTGGCTCGAAAAATTGTGTTAAGAACCAATCAGAATATGCAATTAGAAAATCAAGGGATCAGCGAGAAAAAGATTAATGACTCGATCATAGACTTAGCCAACGAAATAAAAAGGGAAATGAGAAAATCATTATGGGATTAAGCTTAAGATATACAAAAGGACAGACACCTCTGGATGAAGAAGAAAAGGAGGGGCTAAAAATAAAATCAATAACCACACAAAAGGAACTGGATGAATTTGAACAACTAAATATTGAAAAAGCAGTTGAATGGACAATTCACACCATTTTCAAGCCTGAGAAAATATTGACAGAAAAGTTTGTAAAAGATTTACATAAAAAGATGTATGGTGATGTATGGAAATGGGCAGGAACCTTTAGAAAATCAGAGAAAAATATTGGGGTAAAATGGACTCATATAGGAATGGAACTAAAAAACCTGATTGATGATACAAAATACTGGGTAGATAATGAGACCTATTCACCAAAAGAAATTTCTATTAGATTTAAACATAGAATCGTTTCCATTCATTGTTTTCCAAATGGAAATGGAAGACATTCAAGAATGATGGCCGATATCATTATGGAATCAATATTTGGACAAGAAATATTCACCTGGCATAAATCAAATATGGTCAAACCTGATGAAATAAGGAATTTATATATTACTTCGCTAAAAAAAGCTGACAATGGTGATATTAAGCCATTGATTGAATTTGCTGAAAATTAAAAGTAAATTTTAATCTGCTTTGACTATAAATCACTTTGAATTCACCTTTTTCGTTTTTTCTTTTTTAGCTTCTAAAATTTTCCTTAAGCTGCCCATATCTTCTGCTATCTTCTTGTCTACGACTTTTGCGTAAATTTGAGTAGTTGCTATTTTGGTGTGCCCCAGTAGCTTTGAAACGGTTTCTATAGGGACACCGTTGCTTAGGGTTATAGTAGTGGCGAATGTGTGCCGAGCAATGTGGAATGTGAGGTGTTTATTTATCTCTAACTTTTTAGCTATTTCCTTTAAATAAAAGTTGGTTTTTTGATTTGAGTAAACAGGCAATAGTTTTCCAGTAATTTCCACTTTTGGATGGTCTTTGTATTTTTTTAGAATCTTTGCAGCTTCTTTGAGTAATGGCACCTTTACCGGGACACTGGACTTTTCTCTTTTGGTGTATATCCATTTTTGGCCATCTATTCCAATACAGATATTCTCGGCTGTTAAATTGTATACCTCAATATGAGCCAATCCCGTATAACAAGCAAAGACAAAAATGTCTGTGTTAATTTGGAGGGTTTGATTATTGAACGAGGCATTCTTTAATTTTTTCAGTTCTTTTTCATTGAGAATATCACGCTCGGCCGGTATGAATTTTACCTTGAATTTTGATGTTGGATTTTTGGTAATCCATTCCAGGTTCATCGCTAAATGAAATAGCTTTTTTAGCCTGGTGAAATGCTTCATTACACCGTTATTGTTTAATTTGTCTTTAGAACGCAAGAAGAAATCGAAATCAACAATGGTCTTGTAATCTATTTCATTAAGAGAAATGTCTGAAGTTTTTCGGGTGGTTTCTAAGAATTCGATGAAGTAATTATGTGTGGTCGTATAGTGACTTAAGGTACCCGGTTTTAAAACTGCAGCTGCAGTTTGTTTATGGTATTTGAAAAGATCCACAATGGTTTTGCTTTGCTCATCAACACCAAGAAAATAAGATTTTAACGAAGAGGTTGTGACGCGCTTGTCTTGTGATGAAAGTATAAAAATGTCGTTGTTAATTTTTGACTTAACCTGACTTATAAAGTTGTTTATGGTTTTGGCATGTGAAGAGCTGCCTTTTACAAGCTGCTTTTTTGGATCCCAGAGATTTAAATCTACCTTGTGTTTAAGGCTGATTTCAGTGGCCTTACCGTTAATGGATATTTTGACGAATAAATATCCTAGGGTGTGAATCGCTTTCTTTTTTCTAACTAGAAAGTTTACATTAGATAAAATTGACCTTTTCATAATTTGAGTGGTTTGGTAAAAGTGTCTCAACTTTGAAAGTCAAACCATCAATTTAGAAAGGAATAAATAAGAATAAGAACCTGATAATTAATGAACTAATTTAAAGATGCTTTAAAAAAAAGTCTCTCAAATAGCTCTCAATTTATACATAAATTTAGTTAAAAATCCATAATTTGTTAAAATGCGAAAATTTATATTTCGCTGATTATCATAATATTAACCAATTATTGGTTTACTATAATAATGCTTTTGTGGGTCATACTGGATTCGAACCAGTGACTTCTACCCTGTCAAGGTAACACTCTGAACCAACTGAGTTAATGACCCTTTCAAAAAGAAGGTAAAAATAAGAAGTTTAAATTTAATTTCAGTAAAAACTCTGCTTATTAATGAATTTTTTCTGAACTGAATTCAACTTCGTTTTCTGGGGCTGGCTGGATTATCTTACGATGATCCCTTAAAATCCACTTCTGCAAATAAAAACCCTCAAGTTGATACTCAACTTGTTTTTTTATTGTTTCCGCCCCATTGAAAACTTCGTTTTCTGGGGCTGGCTGGATTATCTTACGATGATCCCTTAAAATCCACTTCTGCAAATAAAAACCCTCAAGTTGATACTCAACTTGGTTTTTTATTGTTTCCGCCCCATTGAAAACTTCGTTTTCTGGGGCTGGCTGGATTATCTTACGATGATCCCTTAAAATCCACTTCTGCAAATAAAAACCCTCAAGTTGATACTCAACTTGTTTTTTTATTGTTTCCGCCCCATTGAAAACTTCGTTTTCTGGGGCTCCAACAATAAAAAACCCGACAGTTTTCACTATCGGGTTTTTGCTTGATGTGGGCGCGAAGGGATTCGAACCCCTGACCCCTTGGGTGTAAACCAAGTGCTCTGAACCAACTGAGCTACGCGCCCGCTCTTTAATTAAGCGGTTGCAAATATAGACCACTTTTTTATTACCCACAACAAATTTTTTAAAAAAATCAAATTATTTCAGCAACCACAAAGGTGCTCCCACCCACAAACAATACATCTTCACTTTTTGAACGTTTCAAAGCGGCTCTGTAAGCACTCTTCACCGATGGGAATTCCTTTCCTTTTAAACCGGCTTGGGTGGCTTTTTCTTTCAAAATTGATACATCCAAACCTCTTGGTATCGCAGGTTTACAATAATAATACATCGCTTGTTTTGGAAACATTTTTAAAACAGAATCCACATCTTTGTCAGACACAAAACCGATGACAATGTGCAAAGTGATCCTTTTTTCCTCATCGAGTTGCTTTAAAACATAAGCCAATCCTTCTTTGTTGTGTGCTGTATCACAAATTACCTTGGGTGCAGTTTTCAAAACCTGCCATCTGCCCATCAAACCGGTGTTTGACACTACTTTTTTTAAACCTGATATCATTGCTTTTTCAGGAATATGAAATTTATTTTTTTGATTTAAAACCCGAATAGAAGTAAGTACCGTTTGTTTGTTTTTAACTTGATAGGAACCTTTTAAATCGGTTTCAAAGGCTTGAAATTTCATCGCTTCTGCGAAAGTAATTTTTGCATTTTTTTCAGTGGCAATTACTTCAAACACCTCTTTTGTTTCAGGTACAGATTCACCAATAACCACAGGGGTATTTTGCTTGATAATTCCTGCTTTTTCTTTTGCGATAGCTGAAAGTGTATCTCCCAAAAAAGCAGTGTGATCCATACCAATATTAGTGATTACTGAAATTTCAGGGGTGATGATATTTGTACTGTCTAACCTTCCGCCCAATCCTACTTCTATAACAGCAATATCTACTTTTTCATTATTAAAATAATCAAATGCGAGCCCCACAGTCATTTCAAAAAAAGAAAGCGTATGTGTTTCAAAAAAAGGTTTATGAAGTTTTATAAATCGGGTAACCTTTCTTTTTGGAATCATCATCCCGTTTATCTTTATGCGCTCTCTAAAATCTTTTAAATGGGGTGACGTATAAAGACCCACCTTATACCCTGCCTCCTGCAATACAGAAGCCAGCATATGGCTCACAGAACCTTTTCCGTTGGTACCTGCAACATGAATGCTTTTAAAGTTTCTTTCGGGATTGCCCAAATGAGCAGCAAGCAAGATAGTGTTGCTCAAATCTTTTTTGTAAGCAACACTACCCACACGTTGATACATGGGCAATTGCATAAATAACCATTCTAAAGTTTGTTTATAATTGATAGCTGAGAATTTAGTGTATTATAACTTTTTTAGTGATTTCGTTGTTATCTGCAATGACTCTCATAAAATAAGTCGCTTTTGTAAATTGCTCAACATTTAGCTTGATTTCATTTTGACTATCATTGAAAACTTCTGAATATACAACCCGCCCTAATGGGTCATAGAAAACCATCTCAACATTTTGATATACTTTGTTCAATCTGATGTTTACAAAATCACGCGCCGGATTTGGATATACACTTACACCAATGGTTTCCTCAGGAGAATCGTTACTTAAAATATTATCTGAAATATCAATTTTATAACTTGATCTGCCATAAGTAGCAGCATAAAGCATTTCTGAAGGTTCGTGTATGTACAAATCTGTCACTACAACCGAAGGTAAATTATCACCCAAAATTTCCCAGTTCACTCCTTCGTCACCTGAGGCCATCACACCAATATCTGTTGCTAAAAATAAATTTCCATAAACATCCTTTGTTATTGAATTTATTGGAACATCGGGTAAGCTTGTTGAAATATCTGTCCAGGAAGCACCATTGTCTGTTGACTTGTAAACGTGACCTGTGTCTTCGCCATACCTGTAACCGGAGAAGGTAACATAAATTGTATTGACATCTTCTCTGTCTGTAAGCACTTTTGTGACCCAGCGGTTGGGCAAATCATTGGAGATTTTGGTCCAGTTGCCTCCAGCGTTTTGAGTAATCCAAACGTTACCATCATCAGTCCCTACAACAATTTTATCACTGTTTAATGTAGAGACACTTATAGAAATTATCGTGCCATAGACCAGATTTCCGGGATGCGGACCGTTTGACAAATCAGGGCTGATGGCTGTCCAGCTACCGGCTGCATTTTCAGATTTATACAATCGGTTTGCACCAAAATAAAGCGTTTGTGGATTTGCCGGGTCAAAAGCAATGGGTGTATCCCAGTTTTTTCTGTCTGCACCCGATATACCGCTTGTCGCCGGAAAGAAACTCGATGCGTTATTAGTTGATTTTCTAAGGTTTCCATATTGTGATAAGGCATAAATCACGTTTGTATTTGTGGGGTCCACCAAAGGCTGAAAACCATCACCACCGTTGATTAGAACCCAATCATCAAGACTTTCTGAAGTTGTTCGCACTGTACCGTTGTCTTGCGAACCGCCATATACTTTTTCTGGGTTTTGAAAATCAACGTGAAATCGGTAAAATTGTGTGATGGGAAGGGTTAAATCCTTGATTGAGGAAGCTCCGTCATTGCCACTTTTATAAAATCCGCCATCGTTTCCTAATAAAACTTCTCCGGGAACCGATGGGTTAAAAGCAAGCGCATGTTGATCTACGTGTACATTTGGAAAAGAATTAAACCAGCTTGCACCGCCATTTGTGGATTTTTGAACTGTCAACCCAAGATAATAAATCGTGTTTTCGTCAGTGGGGTCAACAAAAATTCCTTCAAACCACCAGTGAAAACCCACATTTATCAATTGGTTGGAATTGACTGCCGTCCAACTATCGCCACCATTGGTTGTTTTGTAAACACCTTGCACGTTTCCAATGGCGTCTGCATACATAGCATAGAGCACATTGGGATTGGATTTTGAAATATCAATACTTATGCGTCCTTTTTGTGCGGGTAAATTGGGAAGTCCATTGGTGAGTTCTGACCAGGAATTACCACCATTTGTAGTTCGATATATTCCGGAGGTTTCTCCTCCATATTGTCTGGTATTGGGTCTTCTTATGCGTTCCCAACTTGTGGCGTAAACAATATCACCGTTTGTGGGGTGAATAGCCATATCAATCACACCTGTAGAATCACTTACAAACAACACTTGCTCCCAATCATCTCCTCCATTTGTTGTTCTGTAAACACCTCTGTTGTTATCTTTTCGAAATAAAGGCCCCATTGCAGCAACATAAATCCGTTCATCATTATTGGGGTCTATTTTAACTTTTCCGATACTACCCACACTTGAAAGTCCTTTATTTTCCCAGGTAATTCCTCCGTCAATACTTTTGTAAACGCCATCTCCATCATAGGCTAAGGATCCTCCACCTGCATTAGGTTCACCGGTTCCAACCCAAACGAGGTCTGGGTTATTTTGAGACAACTCAATATCTCCAATGGAGAGAAAGGGTTGATCATCAAAAACAGGCACCCAGTTTGCTCCTGCATTGGTAGTCTTAAAAATACCACCACTGGCAGCTCCCACATAATAAGTGTCTTGTATTAATGGTGCAATTTCAATAGCTGTAATTCTTCCACCAATGTTTGTGGGTCCTGCAAATTCCCATAGAAGGTTTGAATTTCTATTTTGTAAATTTTCTTTTCGCCACAGCTTGCCATCTTCATAAGCACCTGCTTTGATCTCATCAATCGGATAAGCACGCTGCATAAATAAAATATCCTTGGGTAGCTTATTACTTTTAGTTGTCACCTGTGAATTTCTTTTATCGAAATCACACCCAATTAAAAATATAAAAAGTGGAAAAATAAAGATCAATCTTTTCATAGCAATGATTTTAAGCTCTAAAGATAAAGAAATAATAAGGAAATTGTATTGGTTTTATTCCGAAAGGGAAAAGCGGTAAATAATGCGTCCCAACTGTCGTGCAGGTGCGTTTGAATCACTATTGAATTTGGTTTCCAAAGCAGCCTGCCTTGCAGGATCAAGTAGACATTTTGAGTTGTTTGTGGTACCTCTCACACCGGGAATCGCTTTGGTGACATTGCCGTTGCGGTCTACATCGATATCAACCACAACAATTCCTTCTTGGTTACAATCCTGAACGATGATTTTTTTAACGATGGCTCTTCTTCCCCCAAGGAGGTAGTTGCCATCGCCATCCAGTCCTTTCCCGATTCCATAATAGCTGCTGGCATTGGGGTCACCATCAGGGTTTCCTTTATCACCGGCCTTTGAATCGTTACCTTCACCGCTTTGGGCTGTTCCTTCCTGCTTTGGAGCATTGAGAATGCTTGATAAAGCATCTGTTGTAGATTGATCGGGTTTTGGTTCTACTTTTGGAGCTTCTTTGGGTTTGGTTTCAGTAGGAGTTGTTATTTGTTTGGGTTTTTCTTCTTTCTGAATAACAGGAGCTTCTTCATTTTCCTGAGTAACAACTTCTTCTTCCACTATTGGCTCTGGAGTTGACTCTGTTTGTTGTTGGGTTTGAGAGGGTGAGGTTTGCACTTGTTCCAAAGGTTGTACATCCCCACTACCAAAATCGGTTGTTCCAAAATTAACAGCAATTCCCTGCTCTATCGGCGGATGAAAATATTTTAAACCAAAAAGAAAAAGCAATAGTACAATCACCACGTGAATTAACACGGTGATTCTGAAACTCTTTTTTTCTTCTTCGGTTTTAAATAATGCCATTTTATTATAAAATAATTTAAACAGGGTGCCCCGATGGGGCTTAAAAATTCAACCTTAATATATTCAAAATAAACTCACCACTAACTTCTGTTAACTAATTAGGTTTTACTGCCAGCACAATTTTATATCTGTTTCTATTGGCAATGTCCATAATCTTAACAGCGTGTTGAATGGGCACTCCCTCTTCTGCTCTTAAAATAATGGTGGGTTCTGTTTGTCCTTGTAATTCCCTCTTTATAAAATTCTCAACAGCTTGTTCACTCACCCTTTCTTTATCTACATAATAATCTAAATCCTTAGTGATACTCACTGAAAGATTTTGCTTGTGGGTTGTTTTTCCTTTTGCTGTTGGCAACAATAAATCCAATGCATCTGGAGTAATGGCCGGTGAAGTTAATAAGAAAAAAACCAAAAGTAGGAACACGATGTCTGTCATCGAGCTCATACTAAAAGTGGCATCTATTTTGTTTCTTCCGCGTAATCTCATCCTAGGAGGGTTCGTTTAATAAATCAAGAAAATCTACTGCATTTGCTTCCATACTGTGCACAACTTTGTCGGTGCGCACTACCACGTGGTTGTATGCCATATAAGCAATAATACCTACTATCAATCCGGCAACGGTTGTGGTCATCGCGGTGTAGATACCTTCGGCTAGTTGGCCCATTTCGGCTTGACCGCTACTGGTAGCAAGCTGGTGAAACGCAAGTACCATACCAATTACTGTACCTAAAAACCCTATCATTGGTGCGGCACCTGAGATGGTTGCAAGCACACTGACATTTTTTTCAAGTTTATACACCTCAAGACGACCGGCGTTTTCAATGGCGGTGTTTATGTCTTCTAAGGGACTACCAATTCTTGAGATTCCTTTTGCTGTTAAGCGAGAGACCGGTGAGTCATTTTGTGCACAGAGGATTTTGGCTCCCTGCAAATTTCCTGATGCTATTTGTTCCCTGATTTGATGCATGAAATTCTTATCAATTTTTGAAGCTGCTTTGATGGCAAATATTCTTTCAAAATAGATATAAACCGCTACAAAAAGCAGTACAAAAAGAATAGCAATGATGATGATAGCTCCGGGACCACCATTCATAATTAACTCAAAGACCGAGATGGTTTTTTCGACAGATTCCGGGTCGAGTTCTTGAAGGGTTTCATCTACTCCTTCTTGCAATAAGGCTGTTAGCATAGTGTGTGAATTGTTTTTAAGTTAACGAAAGTTACTCAGGTAAATTGTGATTTGGAATTAAATTAACTGCTTCAAAGCTATTTCAAACGCTGTCCTGCTAATACCGGTTTTACTACTATTATTGTCAAAGGTATTTTGAATGGCATTTTTAATGGTCATTGAAGTGTCGTTAAATATGGCTTCATCGGTCATTTGCACACGTCTCTCCATAAAATAGGCAAATACTCGTGCCATCCCGCAATTTGCAATAAAATCTGGAATCAAACTCACTTTTGCATCGGTTGCTTCCATAATAGGTCCAAAAAATATTTCCTTATCTGCAAATGGAACGTTTGCTCCACTTGAAATTACTTCAAGTCCTGAAGAAATCATCGTGTCTATTTGTTGTTGCGTCACTAATCGTGAGGCAGCACAAGGTGCAAAAACTTCTGCACGAAGGTTCCAGATGCGTTTATTCATTTCTTCAAAATGAATCATTTGGTCTGAGACCAGTGTATTTCCATCTTTATTGAGAAAGAGTTGGGTGATTTCTTCAAAGGAGAATCCGTCTTCATTAATCACGCCCCCCACTCTGTCAATAATTCCAACAACTTTGGCCCCCATTTGAGCGAGGTAAAATGCTGCTGCTGAGCCCACATTTCCAAATCCTTGAACAATAGCGCGCTTTCCTTTTACATCGCCACCATAAATGTCATAAAAATGACGCACAGCTTCAGCAACTCCATAGCCGGTAATCATATCGGCTACGGTATATTTTCTGGTAATATCAGGAGAGTAATTTATATTTTCCAACACTTTGATAACACCTTGTCTCAATTGACCAATACGGTTGATTTTATCGGCTTCAGTGGGTTGAAAATGTCCTGAAAACACGCCTTCTTGCGGGTGCCAAACGCCACAATTTTCTGTAATAGGAATCACTTCGTGAATTTCATCGACGTTTAAATCGCCACCGGTGCCATAATAGGATTTTAATAGTGGAGAAACCGCTTTATACCATCTTTCCAAAACTCCTTTTTTTCTAGGATCGTTGGGGTCAAAATTGATGCCCGATTTTGCCCCACCAATAGCGGGACCGGAAACAGAAAACTTTACTTCCATTGTCTTTGCAAGCGAAAGCACTTCGTTTTGGTCTAATCCCACACGCATACGCGTTCCACCACCGGCCGCACCGCCTCTTAGTGAGTTAATGACTGTCCAGCCTTCGGCTTCGGTTTCGGGGTCGTTCCAGTGGAATACGATTTCGGGCGCTTTGTTTTCAAATTTTTGGAGTAAATCTTTCATCAATTCTATTAAATTTAGGGAGAATGGTTTGTTAATTTTATGACGTCACAAATATAAAAACTTATTATGGTTTAAGTTGAGCGTAAGCCGAAATAAAAAGAAGTTTCAATCAATTAAAGATAAACCCAGAGGAATGATTTTTTTGAGCTCCGGTTACACTTGCCAAGCAATTGACTTCTCCACGCATTTTCAATACACCAAGCAGCCCAAAAACCAAAGCTTCCTTATATTCAATTAATTCTTTGGAAGGTATTACAAGATTTAATTTTTTGTGCATTTTAAGTCTTTCCAAAAGATACCCATTGTAAGCCCCTCCTCCTGTTACCAATATCGATGTCTCTTTTTTAAATGTGCTTGCCAATTGAATCGCAATATGTTCTGTGAAAGTGCACAAAAGATCTTCTGTTCCCTGTTTGGTATTGATCAATATAGGAAAAACTTGTTTTTGCACCCATTCCAGTCCTAAAGATTTTGGCGGAGGAAGTTTATAAAATTCCAACGCATTAAGATTTTCTAAAAGCTCAGGAATCAAGACACCTTTTCTGGCCAGCTTCCCGTCTTCATCAAAAGAAACTCCCAGGCGTTCTGCTAACATATTTAATACAATATTCACCGGACAAATATCAAAAGCCACTCTCTTATTATTTTCTTCAAAGGACACATTGGCAAATCCACCGAGGTTGAGGCAGTAATCATACTCCGGGAAGAGTAATTGGTCACCAACAGGAACAAGAGGTGCACCTTGCCCTCCCAATGCGACATCCTGCACTCTGAAATCACAAACCACTGTTTTCGAAATTTGTTTTGACAAATCGGGTAAATTACCAATTTGGAATGTGATCCCTTTTTTTGGTTGATGCAAAATGGTGTGACCATGAGAACTAACGACCAAATTTTCAGGAATGTTTATGCCTTCAAGAAAATGATTGATGATCTCCCCAAGATAGAGCGTATATTGTTTATTGAGCGTTTGCAATTCCGTTTTACTCAGGAAAATTCCGTTTTGAAGGCGTTGTTTCCAAATTTTGGAGTACGGAATGGTTACTGCCTTGTGAATTTTATACTTCCACGTTTCGTTTTTGGAAAAAGTAACCCAAGCCAAATCAACACCATCAAGCGAAGTACCGCTCATTACCCCTATAACGTTGTAGTATTTTTGTGACATGTGGTAAAATTAACGGTAATAATTGAAAAAATAGTGCTAAAAAAGTATCTTTGTGCAGCTTTTACAAACACTCTTTTAAATACCACTTTATGGATTTCAATCTTACCGAAGAACATATCATGATTCGCGATGCGGCGCGTGATTTTGCAAAAACCGAATTACTTCCCGGCGTTATAGAACGCGATAACAAACAAGAATTCCCTGCTGAGCAAATCAAAAAGATGGGCGAGTTAGGTTTTATGGGTATGATGGTGCCGCCCGAATATGGTGGAAGTGGTATGGATACCACCGCCTATGTGTTGGCGATGGAAGAAATTTCAAAAATCGACGCATCGGCTTCTGTGGTGATGTCTGTAAATAATTCCCTGGTGTGTTATGGATTGTATGCTTATGGAACCGAAGAACAAAAACAAAAATACTTAGTCCCATTGGCCTCCGGACAAAAACTGGGTGCTTTCTGTCTTTCTGAGCCTGAAGCCGGTAGTGATGCCACTTCGCAGAAAACCACTGCCCTAGACAAAGGCGACCACTACATCATTAACGGGACAAAAAATTGGATTACCAATGGCGGTAATGCTAATATTTATCTAGTTATTGCACAAACTGACCGCGAAAAAGGGCACCGAGGCATTAATGCCTTTATTGTTGAAAAAGGAATGCCCGGCTTTGAAGTGGGTCCCAAAGAAGACAAATTGGGAATTCGCGGTAGTGATACCCACACATTAAATTTCAACGATGTAAAAGTGCCGAAAGAAAACCGCATTGGTGAGGATGGTTTTGGTTTTAAGTTTGCTATGAAAACCCTATCAGGTGGACGCATTGGCATTGCCGCACAGGCATTAGGAATTGCCAGCGGTGCTTATGAGCTTGCGCGTGATTACTCAAAAATAAGAAAAGCCTTTGGTACCGAAATTTGCAACCACCAGGCTATCGCCTTTAAACTGGCCGATATGCTCGTGGAAATTGAATGTGCAAGACACCTGGTAATGAAAGCAGCCTGGGAAAAAGACAACGGAATGAATTATGACATGAGCGGCGCAATGGCAAAACTCAAAGCTTCTGAAGTGGCTATGAAAGTAGCTGTTGAAGCCGTACAGGTACACGGCGGCAACGGATATGTAAAAGAATACCACGTGGAGCGTTTGATGCGTGATGCCAAAATCACTCAAATCTATGAAGGAACGAGTGAAATTCAGAAGATTGTGATTTCAAGGGGTTTGTTAAAAGACTAAATTTAAAAATTACAAAAAGAAATTCCAAACCAATCCAAACCGTACTTTGGCATCCCTGAAAGGATGACCCGGAGCTGAAAAATAAGTATTCTCGCCAAACAAGGCATTAAAATGTTCCCATTTAATGTAGATGCGTGTTTGACTAATTTTTGCATTAACAAACAAATCAAGTAAAGGAAAATCACCAAATTCTTGGTTATTTTGCACAAAAAACTCAGCCAACACCGGGTCATAGGCATTCATTTCATAGGAAGTGAAATACTTTCCTGTAATTCCTGTTTGAAGAAAAAGTGCATTCCTGAAAAAATGATTTGAATAATACACACTGGCACGTCCTAAAAAATCGGGTGCTTTAAAAACTTCTTGACCTTCGAGTATGTTTTGGTAGGTGAGTTGTGCATTGAGAGAAAATTTTCCAAAGTCAAACTGTCTCTTGGCTTCAATTTTTAGGTAATTTACCGTACCGTCATATTGAAAGGGTGTTGTGGTGGTATCTGTTGCTGTACGCGTGAAATAAGCATAATCCTCAATTCTCGTAAAACTTACAGAAGCATCCAATAATTTTTTGGAGGCAACTTCAAATTGCAATTGCTGTGTTTTGATGTTCTTGAAACTGTTTTGCCAGTTGTAATTCACATAATCACTTTGGTACAATTGAAAGTGATAATCTGGTGCTACAGAGTTAACAAACATCGAGGCCTTGGCTTTGTTGTTTTCATCGAGTTCAAAAGAGGCGCTGCCCAAAAGATAATTGCCGTCATAGTCTCCCGAAACATTGAGAGCTGCTTTTCCAAAAAGTTCAAAACCGCGGTACTCTTTTTGATAGGAAGCACCGGCTTCAACCAGAGTTCCTTTCAACCGATTAGTGATGCGTTCATTGTCAAGAATCAACACACTATTGTACCCATAATTGAAATCTGTAAACCCAATGGAAACTTTTACATTTCCGAGAAGGTTGTTTCTAAAATCTGCATATCCCTGTGTATAAAATTCTTCTAAAGTCACGCGGTCTCTCAAATTTTGAGTAGCATAAGCGGGTCCAAACTCATCAAAGGGTCTAGCTTGTTGATACCGGAAAAATTTATCCTCAAAACTAACTGTATTTCCAAGGGTAAGGGACGTGTATGAAAGTGAGTCTCTAAAATTGATTAATGCATACTCATGTTCTAAATGAAACCGCTTTCCTTCAAGAGTATTTTCAGCGTCTTGAAAATTCACTTCCAACCTGCCACGGTCTTTGAAGTCATCTGCATTATTAATAAACAAAGGAATAAATTCAGGTTTCAAACCACCGTTTTCCTGATTGAGTAAGTCCTGAAAAACGATGTGTGCTCTAAGATTGTAACGATTGTTTTTAGTGCTGTAATTTGATGTAAATCGAAAGTTGCCCGTGCTGGTAAGCGTGTTTTGATAATTTCCTAAGGAGCGTAAGCCTTTGTAAGCTATAGAAAAATTAAATCGTTCTGAAGTATTGATGGTAAAAAAGGCATCGAGTTGTTGTCCTTGTTCAAATGTTGTTTTAAAGTAAAGCTCGGTGAGTGGGGTGGGCACGTGAAAATAATTTATGTCTTCGATTTCCATATAATTAAAATGGCGAGCTCTGGCTCCCATTCTTGGCCTTAAACCCAACTCATTAAAATCATAAGCAAGTGTATTGTATGTTTGACCCACATTGGCAAAGGGCATCAAATGGTAATCGTCTATTCTTAAATAATTAAATTTATAATCTTTAAAAATAGTGAGTGTGGTATCAACAATCGTTGTATCTCGCTGATGTGAAATAATTTTATACTCAGAGATCTTAGGCTTTTCACCTTCAAAAGTCACGTTGGTATCACCCATATTGGGTCGGTCATTATTTCCGGTGTTTGTTGGTAAATTTTGTTGCTGGATAAAAGGCTGGTCTCTGTCTTGAGAAAAAAGCAAGGCTGTACTTAACGAAAGCATTAAAAGTACCAGTGATTTTTTCATTCGGAATCGAGTCTTGAAAAGTTTAAGATGACAAAGTTATTTATTTTAACGCAAATTGCTACTTTTAAATTTTAAATGTTAGCATTAAAAATTCATAACGAAAAACTGGAGTGTGGCACCGATGAAGCCGGAAGGGGTTGCCTTGCCGGTCCTGTGACTGCTGCTGCGGTCATTTTACCCGATGATTTTGCAAATGGGTTGCTCAATGACAGCAAACAACTTTCACTTTTAAAGCGAAATCTTTTAAAACCACTTATTGAGCAAGAAGCGATTGCTTTCAGTGTGACCCACGTGATGATGGAAGAAATTGACAAAATCAATATTTTGCAAGCTTCTATCACAGGAATGCACCGTTCCATAGCAAACCTAAAAATTCAACCTGATTTTATTGCGGTTGACGGAAATAAATTCAGGGATTTTAAAAACATTCCTCATCTATGTGTGGTAAAGGGTGATGCTAAATATTTACATATTGCCGCGGCCTCTGTTTTAGCAAAAACCTATCGAGATGCGTTTATGGAAAAAATTCACGAAGAATTCCCCATGTATAACTGGAAACAAAACAAAGGCTACCCCACCAAAGAACACCGAGAAGCCATCAAAAAATATGGCATCACCAAATACCACCGAAAGAGTTTTAGATTGTTACCGGAGCAATTGGAAATCAAGTTTTAGATTTAATAATATAAAAAACGTGTGTTGTAATAAAAATTACAACACACGCTCAAAATAAACTTAATTAAACTACTTTTTAATCACTTTATGAGTTTCAAGAATTCCCTCTGCTGAAATTTTGATAAGGTATATTCCTTTGTTTAAAACACTCATATCGATTTGTGTTTCAAGAGCATTTGGCTCAGATTTCAAAACCAATTGTCCTAAATAATTATACACATTTACTTGATCAACCATTTTCTGCGGAGAACTGATAATTAAATTATCAGACACAGGATTTGGATACACAAAAATACTTGAGAGGTCAAAATCTGTGGTGCTTAAAGTTGAAGATTGTTTGTCAAAAAATAAATCTACTCCAAATGCACCCCCTCCAGAAGTACCTGCAAACACAAGCACCGGTTCATTTGTGGAAGGAAGCTCTGCAGTAGCAGATTTAAACCCTGCGAAAACATTTGTTGAGGCGTCTGCAACGGGCTCAAATGTGTCAAAACCTGTACCATTATAGGTTATAGAGCGATTTTGATTGTTTATTGAATTATCAATTACCTCACGCACATAGCTTAGCCGTGCAGTAACTATTCCATTAGTAAATCTAATGTAAGAATCAGGATGTAAAATATTAAAGTTTGCTCCTCCGGAACCAAAATCAGCTCCAGAAGAAAATGCACCACTATTAGTTCTTCTATAAGACCTTCCATTAAAATTATCTGAAGAACCAGCTGCTCTAGAAGATGCAAAAACAAAAACGTTATCATTAGCAAGAATCTCTCTACCTGCAATAATTGTGGGGTTTAGGGTTTCCCTATCGGTACCTAACTCCAAAGTACTACTACCTACTTCCCAACTTGCCGGGTCATTAAAATTAGTGTTCACTTTAACCCTTAGATTTTCAGTAGAATTCCCAACCCCTACAACATATAGGGCACCATCCCTACCATAAGCAAGATCAAGAGAGTTTACACCGAAAGCTACTTCAAATTCATCAACCCAATCAAATCCAAATGAACCTGAAGTACTTCTTCCTGATCTAACAAGCGCTCCGCCTTCATCTTTAAAAACACCAAAAACCCTTTGAGCATCAGTATTAACCGGGTAATTTCTATCTACAGCAAACTCAACAACATCTGTAGCCATCACTTGTGCTTGCATAGCACCACCTGTTGTTGTGTTCCATCTCAAGGCTTGAAAGGTTTTTGTACTAGTCACAAAATAAGCCAATAAATAATTATCCCCTGTACCGTGTATAGATATTAACTGTGCTTGAAGAATAGGAGCTGTGATAGCTTGTTGGGCATATAAAGACCAGGTATCACCATCATCTGTTGATTTGTGAATATAAATTATGTGAGTAGTCCCAAAACTTTCATAGTGCAGCGTATAGATATCTCCTAAATTGTCTGTAATAACATCTACACCACCATCTACAAAACCAGAATAAATTTGAATATCAGTACCCCAACGGTTTTGAGAGTTTGCATCATAAACACGTTCTTCATCATCGCCGGTTGAGTGAAGCCCGTTAATGTGCACGTTTTCCATAATTTCAGGTAATTTACCTTGAGTATCAATGGGTTTATACAAGTTTCCTATTTCAGGATTTACTTGCATCCAGGCGTTTTTGATTGCCAGTCGGTTGGCTTCAATCGCTTCTGCACTTGCATTGGTTTGTTCAAGTACACGGCTTTGCTCATAAAGGCTTATGAGTTCAGGACTCTTTTGAGTGTTGTAACTTAAGATCCCATCTTCATCGAGTTGCGAAAACCCGAAAGTAACAAACATCATTGCTGTTACTAATAGTAAATAATTTTTCATGATAATTGGTTTTAAAAGTAATACTTAGTTCTTATTGGTTTATTCTTTCTATTTGACAAAATTAATTTGAAGCCGTTGATTGTAAATAATTTACTTCGCTTGTTGTTGTAACTAATGTATTGTTTGTGTATAACTCTTTATAATTGGTATTTTCACTTTAAACACTAATTGCTTTGATTAAAAAAAAAAAATTAAATCAAATAGAACAGGTGACAAATATCCAATACATTAAAAGAATAATATCAAGGTAAAATACTGAATATCAAGTGTTTTTTTCTTGTGTTTATAAGAGGTAAATCCTTAATAACAGAAGGAAAAACCTCCTATTGAATGAGGATTTAGCACTTTGCTTTCCAAATTTTAGAAAATAATAAATCCCGCTTTTCAGGGATAACTTATTATATTTGTACAAACCTAGTTTTATGAATAAACTCCTGTTCTTTATATTGTGTTTTCTCTTTATTTCATGTACAACAGATAAAGAAAAAACAGGCATACTAAGCCATTACATCCCTGATGAAACCTCACTACTAATAAAAAGCGCTAACTTTTCAACTCTTTCATCAGACATAAAAAACAACAGTTTTCTCTCGGCCTTTTCAAAAATGCCATTCTATACTTTTTTTTCAGATAATTTGGAATTTGCCGACCACCTGAACCCTATTTCAGAAGTCTTGCTGAGCACCACTTCAGAAAATGACAGTACACACCATTTTACCTTAATCACAAGAGAGCACGAGGGTCTTTTTGAACTGGATTCTATCACAGAAAAAACCCTTGAAACATTAACGTATCAAGACATTTCCTTACAGCGATTGACCCTCAAAAACAAAGCCTTTTTCATCACAGTGGTTGACAGTATTTTTATGGCAAGCAGTTCTCAAAAAATATTGGAATCTATTTTACTAAAGCGAAAAAACAAAAAGCTGAGACCCATTAGTGCCCAATTTGAAAGAGCCTACAGCACACTTGGAGCCCAGGACCTATCAATACTAATTCATGGAGAGCGATTTTTTGAAATGCTAAAAGTAGCTTTTCCAAAAACTGAACAACTTCCCCCTTTTGCCTCCTGGATTTCTCTTGATGCCGAAGTGCAACCCGGCCAGTTAAAAGTGAATGGTATTGCCCTTGCTCAAGACACCGTTCCACAAATGTTGAACATTTTTAAAGTAACCCTCCCTCAGAAAAATTTACTGGCAATGATTACACCCTCCACTGCCTCGGGTTTTGTCTCCTATACTTATGATGATTTTGATGTAATCCAAAAAAACCTGGCCCCCTTTCAGCAAAAAAATGACACTCTAGCAGATTATACTGCTTTGTTTGCATCGCTCAATGAAATTGGCATCATCACAAAAGGTTCAGAAAAAATTATTGGCATGCACGCAATTAGCGGAAACATTACCAATGAATTTTTGGAACCCCTTCTTGAAAATCATTCTGAATTTAGAAGCGTTTCCATTAAAAAATTAAAAGACAGCGCTGTTTTTAAACACACATTTAGTCCTTTGATTACCTCAACCTCAAAATATGCAGCACAACTGGAAGACTTTTTTGTTTTCAGTGAAACTATTTCAACACTTGAAGAAATAATCACCCAGTTTTTAAACGAAACCACACTGGGAAATTTACCCTATTATGAGGAACATATGGCAAAATTGAGCAGTGAAAGCTCAATACTTCTTATGGGAATTTTACCCAATCTAAAAGAGCAAATCATTGAAAAAGTGTCTGATGGAAATAGAAAAAATGTGAGTGATTTAAAATTAGGAAGCCATCGATTGCTGGCGCTTCAATTTGTTTATGACACTCATTTTGCTCACGTTAATGGTATTGTTATGGAAACTCAATCCCAAAGTCGGGGAACAGGTGTTTCACAACTTTTTGCTATCAATTTAGAAAATGAACTATTAAGCAGGCCTCAATTTTTTTCAAATCACATTTCTAAAGGCAAAGACATCCTAGTACAAGATGTGACAAACAAATTACACCTTATAAGTGCACAAGGACGAGTCCAATGGAGTAAACAACTTGACGGGCCCATTTTAGGAGACATACAAGAGGTTGATTTATTGCGAAACGGGAGAATTCAAATGGCATTTACCACAAAAAACACTTTTTACATTCTCGATAGAAACGGCAAGGAGGTGAGTCCGTTTCCACTTAAATTTAAGGATGACATCACCCAGCCACTAGCTGTTTTTGATTATGATAACAACAGGAATTACAGATTTGTAGTAACTCAGGGTAGAGACCTCTTGATGTATGATTCACAAGGCAAATCGGTGAGTGGTTTTACTTTCAAAAAGGCTGAATCAAAAGTGGTGCTTCCTCCCAAACACATCCGAATTTCTAACAAAGATTATATACTTATCGCTGAAGAAAACGGAAAACTCAACATCCTTCACCGAACCGGAAAAATAAGGATTGGGGTAAATTCAAAATTTGATTTCGGCGAAAGCCACATCTATACAGAGGACGCTAACTTTGTATTTTTAACTTCAAAAGATCAAAAAATTGCCATAGACCAAAGCGGAAAAGTTTCAACGCAAAACCTGGCTTCTTCCTCTAAAAATGTAATTTGGGAGCTATCCGGAAAGACAAAAGTCACCTTAGATGACAATATTTTGCGCATCAACAATCAAAAAGTAGAACTGCCTTTTGGGCTTTATACAGCACCAAAAATATCGTTGAGCAACCGCCGTATTTTAGTTTCAATTACCGATTTACAGCAACAACGCACTTATGTTTATAACTCACTAGGCGAACTGCTCTCTAACTTTCCGGTGTATGGAACCTCTGTAATGGAGCTGGGTGATGCTACAAATAACGGTAGGCCCAATGGCGTTGTTAAAGGAGGATCCAAAGAGGTGGTACTTTATGAAATCAATTAAAAAAAAGTATGCGATTTGTTCTAGGTTTTTCTTTTGAAAAAGCCAATCAATTTATAACTGCCAAAAAAGAGGACTAATACAAAGATAATCGCTACTATAGGCAGAACAAAAGAAAAGATTATCATCACTATTGAAGCTCCGGTTTCTGAAGTAGAAACTACAGAATTTCCCAAACCTGCCGTAGTGCCTGTTGAAGCAGCTCGTGCAGTTGCCGTGGTGCCGCCAATAATTGAAGCTGTACCGCCACCGGCTATGATGGCTAGAGTCCAAACAATAACTTCTGGTAAATCAACCAATTGCGATGCCACCATAATAGTACCGGCTATTGCTGCCAAAGGAACCGCAATAGTGTCTAAAAGATTATCAACAAAGGGTATGTAATAAGCAAATATTTCAACTATGGTGGCAACACCCAAGATGACTAAAGCCGTTGTACTGCCTATCCAACTAAATGATTGAGACAAAAGTCCTAACCCAAGATAATCGCCCAAATTAAAATGAATCACCAGGCTAAGGGCAAATAAAGGTAAAAACACCCTAAAGCCTGAGGCAGCGGCAAGACCAATTCCTAAGAAAAGACCAAGTAGCGTTGTTGAAATGTCTAGGTTTAGTAAGTCCATAAAATGAAATTTTTTAAGGAGATATCAAAAGGGAATTTGATTTTTGCTCAAATAATTGTGCTTCAAAAAGGGTTACAAAATGGTTAATTAGTTTTTGCTTTACCTCTTCCATAGAAACACTTGCAACTCCAAGTTCAACATTGAGTGAAGTAACGGCTTTTTCTTTAATTCCACAAGGGATGATGTTATCAAAATAACCAAGGTTGGCATTTACATTAAACGCAAAACCGTGCATAGTGACCCACCGGCTGGAGCGCACGCCCAAGGCGCAAATTTTTCGTGCAAAAGGGGTTCCCACATCAAGCCAAACACCTGTTTCACCTTTGGAGCGTTCTGCTTTAATAGCGTATTCTGCCAAAGTAAGAATCACCATTTCCTCCAAGAATCGCATGTATTTATGAATGTCTGAAAAAAAGTTTTCCAAATCCAAAATAGGATACCCCACCACTTGGCCCGGCCCGTGATAGGTAATATCTCCTCCCCGATTGATTTTGTAAAACGTGGCGTTTTTATCTGCAAGTTGTTGTTCATTGAGCAGTAAATTACTCATATCACCACTTTTCCCAAGTGTATAGACATGGGGATGCTCTACAAAAAGAAAATAATTTTGAGTTTCTAAACCGGCATCTTCTCTTCGGTTTTTGATTTTGGTATCAATAATAGACTGAAAAAGAGTTTCCTGATAGTCCCAGGTTTCTTTAAAATCTTTTGAACCCAAATCGAGAAGGGTAACTTTTTTATTCATATTACAAATGTACAGCAGATTTGAGACTTGAACTGTTAGAGAATAAATAAATTTATTATTGAGAAAGCATACTCTATAAAAGTTAAGTTTAATAAACCTATTGAGAAGATTCTTGACTTCAAAATTCTTAAAGCACAAAAGGTTTTGTGAGACTCACAAAACCTTTATTAAGTAAATGCTATTTGATGAAATTAAAGTAATATGATGTATTGCTGCCCGTTAAACAAAACGGTTACCATATTATCACATTCACCCTCTCCAAAATCGAGAGAGGCATTCAGTCCATTTTGTTGAATATCAATAACACCACTCACCAAATAGGCACAATTTGTCTTTTTAACGAGTTTATCTGTCACCACACCACTTCGGTTAAATCCATTTGAAAAGTTTGTGTTCCAGTTTCCGGTAATGTGAAAAACATTATCTGTCCAACTACCGGAACCAACACCTTCAACCCACTCAGCAATTCTTAATCCGGTTCGGGTTGCTGTAACAGTTGATTCAGGAAAACCTACAGTGATTGTCTCATTGACTGTTGACTGTGGATTACCATTTTGATTTTCTAATAACCTTTCAATTTGGCCTCCTCCACTCACAGGATGATCATTATAAGTGAATTCATTAAAAGTATAATCAATAATCCGGGTATTATTTACAATTGGACCATAGGACAGGAATATTTTTCCTGTTACAAAAGCCCCATCAGGTAGTGTACAGCCCTCTCCAAAATTAATTTCAAGGTTAATAATATCGCCTGTTTGTGAAATTGAAATTAGAGCACAAGGTGGGAAAAAACCATTTGATCTTCCCTCCTCTTCTGCATAAGCAGTTTCCATGATGTTTAGAGTTCCTTCAAAAACCATATCTACTTGTGTGGCCATCTTGTTATCCTCCTGAGAGAATTCAACTTCGTCAACTGTTTCTTCATCACTGCTACACGAAAAAAGCAATAATGAAAAACACATTAAGTATGCAAAACTTGGTTTAAAAATTGAAAAGTTCATAATTTATTGATTTAGAGTTATTACACTAAAACTCAAAATCATCAATTTTATTGCGAAATAACTCCTGAAAAGGGTGTTAAAACAAATATATTTTATTAATTTTGCCGACTGATTACCAGAGAGGTAGTTTTACATAAAAATCATTTAAATAATATTGGCATGTACCCAACAAAAGAAGACAAAGAAAAACTCTTTAAAAAACACGGTAAATCTGAAAAGGATACCGGATCTGCAGAAGGTCAAATCGCTCTTTTCACAACAAGAATTGAGCATTTATCGGCCCACTTGAAAAAGAACATTCACGATTACAACACAGAGCGTTCATTGGTAAAGCTGGTAGGTAAAAGAAGATCTTTACTGGATTATTTGATGAAAAAGGATATCAACAGATACCGTGCAATTGTTAAAGAACTAGGATTAAGAAAATAATTATCAGGGGGCTTTATGCCCCTTTTTTTATATTTATCCCTATATTTGGGCAAATTCTGAAAAAGCTACACTTTTAGTTTTTCATTGGTCAACACTACTACACAACACAACAGACCATTGTTTAATCAGACAGGCTTTACTGCTTGTTTATTTTTTAATTATTTTATGATACCAAAAGTTTACAAAGAGGTCATTGACCTGGGTGACGGTAGAACCATTTCTATCGAAACCGGAAAATTAGCAAAACAAGCCCATGGGTCTGTTGTTGTGCAAATGGGAGACACCATGTTACTATGTACTGTGGTTTCTTCTTACAAAGAGAGTACTATGGATTTCTTTCCATTGACTGTTGATTACAGAGAAAAATTTGCTGCTGCAGGTCGTTACCCCGGTGGTTTCTTCAAAAGAGAAGCAAGACCCAGTGATGGCGAAGTATTAACGATGCGAATTGTTGACCGTGTTTTACGTCCGCTTTTCCCTTCAGATTACAAAACCGAAACTCAGGTGATGATTCAGTTGATGTCTCACGATGAAGAGGTGATGCCCGATGCGCTTGCCGGTTTGGCGGCTTCTGCTGCTATTCAATTGTCTGATATTCCTTTTGAATGCGCCATTTCTGAAGCCCGTGTGGGAAGAATTAACGGCGAGTTTGTTTTAAACCCAAGCCGCAGCCAGTTGCTGGAGTCTGATATCGATATGATTATTGGTGCTTCTGCAGATTCTGTGATGATGGTAGAAGGTGAAATGAAAGAAATTTCTGAAGAAGAAATGGCAGAGGCCATCAAATTTGCTCACGAAGCTATCAAAGAACAGTGTGCTGCTCAAATAAGATTGGCTGAAGCTTTTGGCAAAAAACCGGTAAGAGAATATGCTCCTGCAAAAAGCGACGAAGCCATTGAAGCTAAAGTACGCAAAGCAGCCTATCAAAAAATCTATGACATCGCTAAAGGCGGTCACAGCAAAAGAGATCGCGGCGAAGCCTTCTCAGCTGTAAAAGATGAAGTATTGGCTTTGTTTACTGAAGAAGAACTCGAAGAAAATGAAGGGTTGATTAAAACCTATTTCTATAAAATTGAAAAAGAAGCCGTAAGAGAATTAACCCTTGCAGAAGGCCTACGCCTTGACGGAAGAAAAACGACAGACATCCGCCCCATCTGGTGTGAGATTGATTATTTACCTTCTGTACACGGCTCGGCTATCTTTACTCGTGGGGAAACTCAAGCATTGGCAACGGTAACTTTGGGAACTTCCAGAGAGTCAAACATGATTGACATGCCCACCCACCAAGGAGAAGAAAATTTCTATTTACACTACAACTTCCCTCCTTTTTGTACCGGTGAAGCCTATCCTTTAAGAGGAACTTCTCGTCGTGAAATTGGTCACGGAAACTTAGCACAACGCGCTCTAAAAGGAATGATTCCTGATGAGTGCCCATACACAGTAAGAATTGTTTCTGAAGTACTGGAATCAAACGGTTCGTCTTCTATGGCAACTGTTTGTGCGGGGACTATGGCCTTGATGGATGCCGGTATTCAAATGAAAAAACCCGTATCAGGTATTGCGATGGGATTGATTTCTGATGGCGACCGTTATGCGGTACTTTCAGATATTCTTGGAGATGAGGATCACTTGGGCGATATGGACTTTAAAGTAACCGGAACGGCAGACGGAATTACCGCTTGCCAAATGGATATTAAAGTAAAAGGAATGCCTTATGAAATTTTAGTGAAAGCCTTAAAGCAAGCTCGTGAAGGTCGTTTACATATTTTGGAAAAACTAATAGAAACCATACCTGCACCCAATGCAGATGTGAAAGCACACGCTCCAAAAATAATTACCAGAGTGATTCCTAATGAATTTATCGGTGCTTTGATTGGACCCGGTGGAAAAGTGATACAAGAATTACAAAAAACCACCAAAACTACTATTGTAATCAATGAAGATCCGATAACTGAAGAAGGTATCGTTGAAATTCTCGGTACAAGTCAAGAAGGTATTGATGCTGTTTTAGCAAAAATTGATTCCTTGATGTTCAAGCCGGAAGTGGGTGGTACTTATGAAGTAAAAGTCATCAAAATGCTTGACTTTGGAGCCGTTGTAGAATATCTTGACGCTCCCGGAAACGAAGTATTACTTCACGTTTCTGAACTTGCCTGGGAACGCACCGAAAATGTTTCTGATGTTGTTAATATGGGTGATGTGTTTGAAGTAAAATACTTTGGCTTGGACCCAAGAACACGTAAAGAAAAAGTTTCGCGTAAAGCGTTGTTACCAAAACCGGAAGGTTATACAGAAAGACCACCACGCGACCGTAATGACAGAGATCGCAACGACCGTGGAAGAGATTCCAGAGGCAGAAACGACAGAAACGACAGAGACAGAAAGCCGAGAAGGGATTAATTTTCCTTTTAAATAAATTTGAAACACCTCTAAATTTTTTAGGGGTGTTTTTTTTGCTTTTTTTGTAACATAATCTCCATACTTTACGTATAACAATTGAAGCAAAACATTTAATTTAATACTTAAGACTTGTTACAAAATAGAATTTACTGAAAAGACGCTTCCGGAGAAGCAAGGGTTTTAACTCCTGGTCGTTATTAACAGAGTTAATCCGATAGTTCTAACTAAGTAAAAAATCATTTTGTAGCAAGTCTTTTTAAACTGTAAATCCCTTACATGAGACAACTCAAAATTACCAAGCAGGTTACCAACAGAGAAACCGCATCCCTTGACAAGTATCTACAAGAAATAGGAAAAGTTGACTTAATTACCGCAGACGAAGAAGTTGAATTAGCACAAAGAATCAAAAAAGGCGACCAGCGCGCGTTAGAAAAACTAACAAAGGCTAACCTTCGTTTTGTGGTTTCTGTGGCTAAACAATATCAAAACCAAGGTTTAACGCTTCCCGATTTAATTAATGAAGGAAACTTAGGACTTATTAAAGCCGCTCAACGTTTTGACGAAACTCGTGGTTTTAAATTCATTTCTTATGCTGTTTGGTGGATTAGACAATCCATACTTCAGGCATTGGCAGAACAATCCAGAATTGTGCGTTTGCCATTGAACAAAATTGGTTCTATCAACAAAATCAATAAGACGTTTGCTTTTTTAGAGCAATCTCATGAACGCCCACCCTCTGCTGAGGAAATTGCCAAAGAACTGGATATGACCATCAATGATGTGAAAGAGTCTATGAAAAACTCAGGCCGTCACGTTTCGATGGATGCACCCCTTGTAGAAGGTGAAGATTCAAACCTGTATGACGTTTTGCGCAGTGGAGAGTCTCCAAATCCAGACAGAGCACTGTTGCACGAGTCATTGAGAACTGAAATTGAGCGTGCTTTAGAAACCTTAACGCCACGTGAAGCTGATGTAATACGCCTTTACTTTGGACTGGGTGACCAACACCCGATGACCTTGGAAGAAATTGGCGAGACTTTTGATCTAACAAGAGAGCGGGTGCGTCAAATTAAAGAAAAAGCCATCAGAAGGTTAAAACATACTTCAAGAAGTAAAATATTAAAAACTTATTTGGGTTAAACTCAAATTGTAGCAACAAACAGTTATTACTAACTGTTCGTTTTTTGATTGATGAATGAATCCCCGGCTGATTACCGGGGATTTTTTATTTCCGCGACTTTATACTTTGAAGCTTAAGCGAAAGAGTGAGATGGAAATCTCGTCTTAAACTGTAAAATTAGTTTTTGACTTAAATTAGAAAACAACAAACAGACTTCCCCACAACTTTAATATCTTTGCAAAAACAATTTTCATTCAATATGAGCATCAAAATAGCCCCTTCCATCCTCGCAGCCGATTTTGCCAACCTTCAACGTGATATCGAAATGGTCAATCAAAGTGAAGCCCACTGGTTTCATATTGATATTATGGACGGCGTGTTTGTGCCCAATATCTCTTTTGGAATGCCGGTTTTACAAGCCATTTCAAAACATGCAAAAAAAACCATTGATGTCCATTTGATGATTGTTGACCCGGACCGATATATTAAAACCTTTGCCGATTTGGGGTCAAACATCCTTACCGTGCATTATGAAGCCTCTATACACCTGCACAGAACCTTGCAGGCAATCAAAGCAGAAGGCATGCAAGCCGGTGTTGCTTTAAATCCACATACCAATGTTTCTTTACTTGAAGACACCATCAAGGACATTGATTTGGTTTGCCTGATGAGTGTAAACCCCGGTTTTGGTGGACAAAGTTTTATTGATAACACCTATAAAAAAGTCAAGCAACTTAAAGAAATCATTGAGAGAAACGGAGCCTCTACAAAAATTGAAATCGACGGTGGTGTCACAGATAAAAATGCTTCTCAACTCGTTGAAGCAGGTGCAGATGTATTGGTAGCAGGGAGTTTTGTTTTTCGTTCAGAAAATCCATCAGAAACCATTAAAAACTTAAACACACAAGTGAATGGCTAATGATAATCACTACAATGTAGTCATTATTGGTGCCGGTCCCATTGGGATTGCTTGCGCACTGGAATGTAAAAAAGCAAACCTTAGCTATGTGGTGTTGGAAAAAGGAACATTAACCAACTCGATTTACAACTATCCGCTAGATATGACCTTTTTTTCCACCTCAGAAAAATTGGAAATAGACAACATCCCGTTTATGAGTGTTAACCCAAAACCCAAACGCATTGAAGCCTTAGAGTATTACAGACGCGTGGCCTCAAACAATAATTTGAATATCCATCTTTTTGAAAAAGTGATCTCCTCAGAAAAGGAAGAGGATCTTTTTAAAATTACCTCTGAAAGAGCAGTTTATAACTCAAAAAAAGTGATTGTCTCCACCGGCTTTTATGACATCCCAAAACTTCTAAATGTTCCCGGGGAAGATTTACCCAAAGTATCTCATTACTATAAAGAAGGGCATTTTTATACCCTGCAACATGTGATTGTTGTGGGTGCCAGTAATTCTGCAGTAGATGCTGCACTAGAGATTTGGCAAAAAGGAGGGCATGTAACTATGGTTGTTCGGGGAGAGGCTATTGGTGAACGTGTAAAATACTGGGTTAAGCCCAACATTGAAAACCGTATTAAAGAGGGAAGCATCAAAGCCTATTTTGAATCTGAAATCACAGAAATTAAGGAAAGAGAGGTTATCATTCAAACACCTGAAGGCAAAGTGACGCTACCCAATGACTATGTCATTGCATTAACAGGCTATCAGCCCAATTTTAAATTTCTTGAAGATTTGGGCGTTACACTTTCTCAGGATGGGAAATATTACCCCACTTATAATGAAACAACAATGGAGAGCAACGTGAAAGGGCTCTATCTCGCCGGTGTAATTTGTGGTGGGATGGATACGCATTTGTGGTTTATTGAAAACTCAGTGGTTCACTCAGAGAGGATTGTAAAACACATACTCAATACCCTCCAAAATTAAAATTCAGCATTTTTTTCTTGTAGAGATAAAGTTCCGGAAAATGCTGTTTGAGTTCTAAGGGCGATTCAAAAAAATACTCTGCCAACACAGCCATAAATTCATATTGATTTGTAAATGCATAGGTTCTAAAAAATCGGGTTTTATCAAGCTTATCCTTCAACTCCTGGTTTGATAATCTTCTCAGTATGTTTTTAAAATGCTTCATAAACCGTGCAGAATCAGGGTCTTTTCCTGTCATGGCTTCCAATTGCATTGCGTGCATAAATTCGTGAATGCCCAAATTGAGATTGTCATTTGAAATTTCATACCCTTTTTCAAAATCTGGCCACGATATAGCTAAGACTTTGTGTTTAGGGTTAAATTCGCCTTTGTGATAGGCATCATTTGCCTTGCTGTAAAACTCCTTTGGATAGACCAGCACAGCCTCTATCAATCCATAGCTGTAGTTTTTCCTTCCAAAACTAAGCATACAGCCCACTGCCGAAATGAGAATCTTTTGAGTTTCATCTATTTCAAACCCGTCTCTGCCAATAAAATCTTTGGTTTTGGAAAATGTGGCAACACGATGCTCAAACTGTCTTTTATGTTTGTTTGAGAGTTTGTTATAGAATGAAAATTGGTTTCTTAAAATGCTTTTCTCTTTAGGACCTAAATTTCTATATACCAGTAGGTGTCTATAGAGCGGTCTATCAAAATACAAGTTATAGTGGTGTTCAAAAATTTTGAAGAGAAATATAAAAATCCCTAGAAAAACAATACCATAAGCATATGGAGCCAGCCAATTGTAATTATTTTGGGGGTCTATAAATAGCTGTAAGGATGGAAAAATTTCCATTTAAAAGATTTAATACCATAACGCCCAAGTAAGGAAATTCGTATTAACATTTAATTATTCTCGCTTTGAAGAATCACCTACAAAGTTTTGAGAATTGTTTTTGAATAAAATATTAAAAGTTGTCAAACTCCCGTAGCAGCGAGTGATGTATTGTTGCAAATCAATTTTAAGGTCTGCATCCAGGTCTTTTGATGCGTTTATTTTTTGTTCCATCACGCGCAATCGGTCACGAAGCATCACAATTTTATTGAAAAAGGTATCGATGGGCACTTCTTTAGAAGACAAGGTTTTGTCCTTGGGTTGAAGAATCAGGGTTCCTCCCCGCCACTTATCGGCGATTGGGACTACTTCTGTGATGTCGCTCCAGCGTTTTAATATATCTCTGAGTGATTCTTCTACTTCTGAAAAGCTTACCGTGTCCACTTCGTCTTCTACGGCTTCAATAACTTCAAAATCGTCGTTAACAGCAATGGTTTCCAAACCGTTTTCTAAAAAGGTAACCCAGTACATTTTTGAGGTTACGTTTGTGACTACCCCTTTACCAAATTGTGGGTGATTGATGCGGGAGCCGATGCCTAATATTTGTTTCATATTTATTACCAGCAAAAGCGGGTCTTTAGTTAATTAAAAGCTGAAAATATTTTTTACGAAGAAAAGCATTTTTTTAAACGCTTGCAAACAAAAAAACGCTCAAGTAAACTTAAAAAAAGGGATTACCTGTGGTGATCCCTCAAAGCTCCTCCCGACTGCTATCGGGATGAAAATGTTGCAAACAAAAAAACGCTCAAGTAAACTTAAAAAAAGGGATTACCTGTGGTGATCCCTCAAAGCTCCGCTTTGAAAATGTTGCAAACAAAAAAACGCTCAAGTAAACTTGGCGTTTTTTCTTATTGCAACATTTATTCGTGACCGCGGAGGGATTCAAACCCCCAACCCTCAGAGCCGAAATCTGATATTCTATTCAGTTGAACTACGCGGCCATTATTCCCGTCCCCAAGTTTTCTTGGAGAGGAATCTCATTAATCAATATTTAATATTTTCTATAATACTTCTTATTTAAAAGCCTCAGAACCGATCCGCCGATGGCGGACTATTCAGTTGAACTACGCGGCCATTATTCCCGTCCCCAAGTTTTCTTGGGGAGGAATCTCATTAATCAATATTTAATATTTTCTATAATACTTCTTATTTAAAAGCCTCAGAACCGATCCGCCGATGGCGGACTATTCAGTTGAACTACGCGGCCATTATTCCCGTCCCCAAGTTTTCTTGGGGAGGAATCTCATCAATATTTGATATTATGATAATTTATCTTTAACAATACCCGAAATAGTCTTCCCATCTGCTTTTCCTGCCAGCTCTTTGGATACCATTCCCATCACTTTGCCCATATCCTGCATGCCTGAGGCTCCGGTTTTGGCAATAATATCTTTAACTACTTTTGCTATTTCTTCTTCGCTGAGTTGCTCAGGTAAAAATTGCTCAATAACAGCTGCCTGGTCGAGCTCAGGTTGTGCCAGGTCGTCTCTGCCTTGCTCAGCATATATGGCGGCACTGTCTTTGCGCTGCTTGACAAGCTTTTGAAGAATTTTTATTTCTTGTTCTTCTGTTAAGTTTTCTTTAGAACCTGTATCAGTTTGTGCCAACAAAAGTTCAGATTTAATAGCACGCAATGAGGTCAGTGCATTGGCATCTTTATTTTTCATGGCCTCTTTCATTGCTGTCATTACTTTTTCCTGCAAACTCATCGTATTTCTTTTTTAATGGACTGCGAAGATACAACTTTGAGAAAAATTTTTTTGTATGAAGTTGTTTAATTAATCCTATTTTCATAATTAAATAAAAAAAACCCCAAAAACATTTGCATGTTAATGAGGTTTTGAAGCAAATCTAACACTAAACTTACTTTTAAATAGGTTAATCTACATTGTCATGAAGAAAAGAATTGTTGTTTCGCAATTGGATTTCGTCATTTTCATCTGTAGATAATGTAGTTCTGGAGATTTTTTCTTTATCTGTTTGGTTTTCGTCAAGTTCAATACCCAAACGCTTGTAGGCAGGTTGCTTTTCAAGCTCCTCGACACGTGAATTGCTGTTGTTGAATTTATAATTGAAAGCTTTCATTTTTTGTTTTCTCTCTTCTGTGCGCTTTCTTAATAAATCTGTTATAGACGTATTTAGAGGGTCTGCCTCACCATCTTCTGTTTTAGTGGCTTCTTTATCTGATACTGTTCTTTTTTCAAAAACAAGTTCTTCATCAAACTCATCCTGCATTTTATTTTCACGAGGTTTTGACTCCATTAACATATCTTCTACTTTTTGATAATCATCAAGACTGTAACGTTTTACTCCATCTTGTGAAACTTCAGTTACAGGAATGATTTCTATGGAATCTCTTACTTCAAATTGATTGATTTCATTTTTTTCTTGCTTGGGATTGTTTGTATTTTCGACTTCATTGAGAGGTAGATCAAACATCAGCATCTGATTTTCTTGTTGTTCAGGTTCTTCTTGAGATTCATTTATTTTGGAATCTACTTCAACTATGATAAAATCATTCACTTCCATTTTATTGACATATTCCTGGTCAAAAGAGTCAATATCCTTGACAGAGATTTCATCATAACTCACTGAGATATTTTTAAAAAACTCTGAGGTTTCAATGTATCCCTCAAAATGTTGTGAAGTAGTCTCTTCCTCGATGTCCTCATCAAAAAGGGTGTGTTTGATTACTTTTTCTTCCTTTTCAATGGGTTGATCATCGATGATGTGGTTTCTGTTAGGGTTTGTATTTTGTTTTGTAACCAATACTTGTTCTGCACTTTGTTCATCATCAAGGGTGTGGATAATTTTTTTGGTTTCTGTGTTTACGATATCGTTCTGTTGTTCTGCATTAAACCCGGTAGCGATTACGGTCACAGAAATTGCATTTTCCAATGATTCATCTTCTCCAACACCCATAATAATATTGGCACCATGCCCGGCTTCATTTTGAATGTGGTCACTTATTTCGCCTATTTCATCAATCGTAATTTCTTCTGAGCCTGAAACGATAAGTAGCAGTACATTTTTAGCTCCTGAAATTTTATTGTCATTTAGTAGTGGAGAATCCAGTGCTTTTGAAATGGCCTCGTGTGCTCTGTTTGATCCCACAGCAGTGCCACTTCCCATAATGGCAGTACCACTATTTGCCAAAACGGTTCTTGCATCACGTAAATCGATGTTTTGGGTATAGTGGTGCGTGATGACTTCAGCGATACCTCGTGAAGCGGTTGCGAGTACCTCATCGGCCTTCGAAAAACCGGCTTTAAAGCCTAAATTGCCATAAACTTCTCTTAGTTTGTTGTTGTTAATTACAATTAAGGAATCAACATTTCTTCTTAAATTTTCAACGCCAATTTGTGCCTGGTCGTTGCGCATTTTCCCTTCAAACTGAAAAGGGATAGTCACGATTCCCACCGTAAGCACATCGAGCTCTTTTGCCATTTTTGCAATAATGGGTGCTGCTCCTGTACCGGTACCACCACCCATACCGGCGGTGATAAAAATCATTTTGGTATTTGTAGAAAGCATTGATTTAATTTCATCCATGCTCTCGATAGCTGCGTCTTTTCCGATTTCGGGGTTTGCTCCTGCACCAAGACCTTCTGTGAGAGATACACCAAGCTGAATTTTGATGGGTACCGGGCTGTTTTCAAGTGCTTGCGAATCTGTGTTACAAATTACAAAATCGACTCCTTTTATTCCTTGACGGAACATATGGTTGATGGCGTTGCTTCCTCCTCCACCAACGCCAATCACTTTAATGACATTGGATTGGTTTTTTGGAAGGTCAAATGCGATGTTTTCAAATTCGTTGTTGCTACTCATACTATTCTATTTTGATATTGTAAATTCTATTTTATTTCTTACTCGGCATTATCCAAAAACTCTTTGAATTTTTCTGCCCATTTTTCAAAGAAACTTTTTCTGGCTTTAGGTATTTTTCCTTGGTCATCATTTGTTTCTGTTGTTTGATTTTCTTCTTCAGCGGTTGTTGATTCAGTTTGAATTGGTTCTTCTTTGTATTTACCATTTTTCTGGAGACTGTTTAAAACCAAGCCCACCGCTGTTGCATAAATGGGGCTTAAGGTTTCTGTATCACTATTTCCGGCAAGGTGTTCATTGGGGTAGCCAATTCGGGTATCCATTCCAGTGGTGTATTCTACAAGTTGTTTGAGGTGTTTTAGTTCTGCCCCACCCCCGGTAATGACGATTCCTGCAATGAGTTTTTTCTTTTGTTCGTCGTGACCATAGGTTTTTATTTCGGCATAGACCTGTTCGATGATTTCTACCACCCTGGCGTGGATGATTTTTGAGAGGTTTTTGAGTGTGATTTCTTTGGGCTCTCTTCCTCTTAATCCGGCAATCGAGACTATTTCATTGTCTTTGTTTTCTCCCGGCCAGGCGGAGCCAAATCTTATTTTAAGCATTTCGGCTTGTTTTTCAATGATGGAACAACCTTCTTTGATGTCTTCTGTGATAACGTTTCCACCAAAAGGAATGACGGCTGTGTGCCGAATGATGCCGTCTTTGAAAATGGCCAAATCTGTCGTGCCGCCACCAATATCGATTAAAGCCACACCGGCTTCTTTTTCTTCTTGACTCAAAACAGCGTTTGCAGAGGCAAGGGGCTCCAAGGTAATTCCTGCAAAATCGAGTCCGGCACTTTTAATACAGCGGCCAATGTTTCTAATGGAAGTCACTTGTCCTACAACCACGTGAAAATTTGCTTCCAGTCTGGCACCATACATGCCTTTGGGTTCGGTAATTTCGGCTTGACCGTCCACTTTATAATCCTGTGGCAGCACATGAATAATTTCTTCTCCGGGAAGCATCACCAGTTTGTGTACTTGGTTGCAAAGAGTTTCTATATCGCTTTCATTAATAACTTCTTCTCCATCTTTGCGGGTGATATAATCACTGTGCTGAAGGCTTCTAATGTGCTGGCCGGCAATACCGGCTACTACTTCAGAGATTTCGATTCCGGAATTTGTTTCTGCTGCTTCCACAGCTTGTTGGATAGACTGGATGGTTTGGGTAATGTTATTTACTACACCGCGATGAACCCCAAGGCTTTTGGCTTTGCCTATACCCAGTATTTCCATTTTACCATACTCATTGTAACAACCAATCATCGCTACAATTTTTGTGGTTCCAATGTCTAAACCAACTGCAAAATTTTTGTTTTCCATATCTTACTTTTTTGTTCCAACAACTTGATTATCCAATTTTAGATTTATCAGGCTGTAATCTGTAATCGTACTGTCTTTAAGTGTTTTTTGATAAAAAGCTTTAAAATTTTGAAACTTTTTATCTATGTTTTCGGGTTTACCAAATTCTATTTTAAAATCATAGACCCTCATATAAAGAATCAAATTATCATCCTGTTGAACATGAATTCCAACTATATGATTTTTTAAAAAGTTATCTTCTTTGAGTTTCAACAAAAGAGACCTCAACGAATTATAATTGGTGGTTGTTTTTCCTGTAATAATTGGCACTCTCGCAGCATGTTCTTCAGAGAGTGGCATCTCCATTCCCTCTTCATCTATGTAAAAAGGTGTTGATGCTGCAACCCGCGCGATGGGTTTACGTTGTTTTATTTTTGCCCCTAAAATACCGTCAACCGTTACAAACACTTCAGCTTTTGAAATCATAGGGTTGTTATTAAGCCTATGTTCCATTTCATTCAAATCTAAAATTTCTTTAGCTATGCTCGTAACCTCATCATTATTTTGTATTAACAATTTATTAACCGTTGGGTAAGAAATGAAATGATTGTCATCTTCGAGGAAAATCACCTCTTTAGACACTAAAAATCGTTGTGCATTTCGCTGAGAACTGAACGCAAAAAGGAAGCCTATCAAAACGATAAGAAATCCAAATTTTATGTAATCCCAGTTAATTTTCATACCCTAAACTTTTTAATACTACATATACCTCTTCGCCAATATCTCCTGCTCCTAACATCACATTTACCGGTGCATTTATTTTTTTTATTTCTGCTGAAAGTTGATTTTTTGACACCAGCTTTTTATGCTGATTTTCAATTTTTTCCAATAGCCACTCTGAGTTAATTCCTTCCATAGGTTGTTCTCTTGCCGGGTAAATTTCAAGAAGCAACACATAATCAAATTGGGATAAGCTTTTTGCAAAACCATCTGCAAAATCTCTTGTTCTGCTAAAAAGATGTGGTTGAAAAACCGCCAATATTTCTTTTTGTGGATACATTTCCCTCACGGCTTGATGCACGGCATTGATTTCTTCAGGATGATGTGCATAATCATCTATCAAGACCAGATTATCTGTTTTTATTTTATAGGAAAAACGCCTTTTTACTCCCTTGAAAGTCAATAAAGCTTCGGGCAGGATGTGGGTTGGGGAACCCATACATACAGCCATACCCAAAGCTAAAATAGCATTAAACAGGTTGTGACGACCCGGAAGGTTAAGCGTTAAATTATAAAGTGTAATAGCAGGTGTTTTAAAGTCAAACACATAAGCACCGTTTTCAACACGCACGTTTTGAGCTTCAAAATCAGACCCGTCTTCAATACCAACAGTTTTTCCATTTAACGGAAGCCCGTTTTTATGAAGTAAGAATCCATCTTCAGGAACTAGGGCCGCAAAGGCGGTAAAGGCTTCTACTAATGTTTTTTCATCACCATAAATATCGAGATGATCTGCATCCATCGAGGTGATTCCTGCGATAAAGGGATGTAATTTTAAAAAGGAACGATCAAATTCATCTGCCTCTACTACCGTAATTTTATGTCCTTTTTGAATGAGATTGGAATTATAATTCTCTGAAACCCCTCCGAGAAATGCTGTAACTTCCTCGTTTGCAAAAGCAAGCAGATGACCCAAAATGGCCGAAGTGGTCGTTTTACCATGAGTCCCGGCAACGGCAAGACACTTGGTAGATTTTGTGATTTCTCCCAATAATTCGGCTCGTTTGACGATGGTATAGCCTTTACTCTTGAAATGATTTAATAGTTGATTTTCTATGGGAATTGCCGGTGTATAAACCACTAAGGTCGCTTCTGTTTTAAATGAGCTATCAATGAGTCTAGTGTCATCTTCAAAATGAATTTCAATTCCTTCGCCCTGCAGTGCTTTTGTGATGTCTGAAGGTGTTTTGTCATAGCCTGAAACTGTCTTGCCTGCAGCAGAAAAATAACGGGCAAGCGCGCTCATCCCGATACCGCCGATACCGACAAAATAAAATTTTTCTATGTGCTTCAGTTGTATCATTTATTTACTGCTTAATAATTTATCCACCTCATCGGCGATGGCTTTTGCAGCCATTGGTTTTGCTAATTGCTTTATGTTATTTGACAACTCTTGCTGCTTGACATCTGAATTGATTAAAATCCTGAATTCGCTTTCAAATAGTATATCCAAATCTTTTTCCTCTATCAAAACAGCTGCGTTTTCTTTTACTACTGCTTGTGCATTTTTATTTTGGTGGTCTTCGGCAACATTGGGTGAAGGAATAAAAATGACCGGTTTTCCCACGATGCAGAGTTCAGAAACCGAAAGTGCTCCTGCTCTTGAGATTACTATATCTGCAGCTGCATAAGCAAGATCCATTTGGTAAAGAAAATCGTGTACTTGCACCACTTTCGTCTCATTATGCCTTTTATACATATCAAAATAATACCCTCCTGTTTGCCATATCACCTGCACTTTGCAATCCCGAAAAAATGGTATTGAATTTTCCACCAATTGATTGATGGTTCTGGCACCCAGACTTCCGCCAAGAACCAGAAGCGTTTTTTTGTTTTTATCTAAACTAAAATGCTTTAATGCCTCTTCCCTTTTCTCTGAAATTAAAGTGATATCCTGGCGCACCGGATTTCCGGTAAGGACAATTTTTTCTTTTGGAAAGAATCTTTCCATTTGGGCATAAGCCACACAAATGGTATTCACCGTTTTTGCCAACCATTTATTGGCGATTCCGGCATACGAATTTTGTTCTTGTATCAAGCAGGGGATTCCTCTTCTTGAAGCCACTCTCAATAAGGGTGCACTTGCAAACCCGCCTGTACCTATAACCACATCAGGTTGGAAGTCTTTGATGATTTTTTTTGATTTTGAAAGACTGTGAATGAGTTTAAAAGGAAAAGACAGGTTTTTAAGAGTCAGACTGCGCTGTATGCCTGAAATCCATAGTCCTTCAATTTCATAACCTGCTTTGGGTACTTTTTGCATTTCCATACGGTCTTTTGCACCAACAAACAAAAAGCGGGCTTGGGGGTGCCTCGCCTTTAGTTCATTAGCAATAGCAATCGCCGGGTAGATATGACCACCGGTTCCGCCTCCAGACAATATGAATTTATAAGGTTTCACTTAATATATCTAATGGGTTTTCTTGATTTGTTTCATTTAAAATTTCTTGACGTTTTGCACTCACACTTATAATGATTCCCAGTGCCAGGCACGTCATCCAAATTGAGGTGCCGCCACTGCTTATTAATGGTAATGTTTGCCCTGTCACCGGAAATAGTTCAACGGCAACTGCCATATTGATAATGGCTTGAAAAATAATGGGTATACCCACAGCTATTACCAGCAACTTTCCAAAACGGGTATCTGTATTTCCTGCCACAATAAGAATTCTCACTAATAAAAGTGTATAAAAAAAGATGAGTACCAAAGCGCCTGAAAGACCGTATTCTTCAATAATCACAGCAAAAATAAAATCTGACGAAGACTGTGGCAGGAAGTTTTTCTGAACGCTTTTACCAGGTCCTAATCCTGTAATGCCACCGGTTGCTATTGCGATTTTAGCTTTTTCGATTTGGTAACCATCTTCTGCACTTTTTTTGTCTGTAAAGCTCTCGACTCGACTTATCCATGTATCGACACGATTTGGAAACACTCCGGGAAAGGCTTTTGCCGTAAGCACAAAAAGCGCTAACATCAAAACACCCACTCCCAGTATTGAAGCGATATACCTTAAGGGGTAACCGCCTATAAAAACAACCAAAAGTACCATTGAAAACAGTATGGCAGCTGTTGAGAAGTTTGCAGGCAGTATCAAGGCTATCACTAAAAATACAGGAATCCACAGTGGTAAAATACTCTCTTTAAATGTGATTACTTTATCCTTGATTTTAGACATGTAAGAAGCAACATAGACAAGCAAAACAACCATTGCGAGAGCCGATGTTTGAAAAGTAATACCCACCACAGGGATTTGTATCCATCTGCTAGCATTGGCACCATCAATTGTGGTTCCTTGTGTGAGTGTATAAATCAATAACACAATCACAACAGGGAGTAAAATAATGGAGAGTGCTTTGAAGTAGTTATAAGGTATTTTATGTACCCCAAAAAGTATAATAAATCCAAGAATGAGATGGACACCATGTTTTATTAAATAAGACGAAGTATTGCCACTACCATATAAATAGGCAAGATTACTGCTTGAACTATAAACAGGTCCAAAAGAAAGCACTGCCAAAATACCGGCAATGGCCCAAATGGATTTATCTCCCTTTATTTGTTGTATATACTTGTTCATTTTTTTTCTCCCCCAACCCCCTCCAAAGGAAGGGGCTTTTTAAATTAGGGCTTTAATTATTTTCTTGGTTGAGACGTAATTTATTACGGCTGTACATTCTTTATTGGAATTTAATCCTATTATCTATTGTCTATTATAAATTTCTAACGGCTTCTTTAAATTGTCTGCCCCGGTCTTCATAATTCTCAAACAAATCAAAACTTGCGCAAGCTGGAGAAAGCAAAACTGTGTCACCCCGTTCTGAAAGTTTGTATGCAATTTGCACGGCATCTTTCATCGAATGTGTTTCAGTGATTACCGAAACAATATTTCCAAAAGCATTGATAATTTTTTCGTTATCCAATCCCAAACAAATAATGGCTTTTACTTTTTCATTCACCAAAGGCAGTAAATCTTCATAATTATTACCTTTGTCCACTCCTCCCAAGATCCATACTGTGGGTGTCGTCATACTGTCAAGCGCATAGAACGTGGCGTTTACATTTGTGGCTTTGGAGTCATTGATGTAAGTTACATTCTGTATTTTCAAGACAGTTTCAAGGCGGTGCTCAACCCCCTGAAAGTTTTCAAGGCTTTCTCTAATGGTTGCTTTTCTAATACTCAAAAGCTTGGCAACGGTTGATGCAGCCATGGCATTTTTCAGATTGTGATTTCCTTGTAATTCTAGACTCTTTGTTGGCATTTGTATGGTTTTATTATCTGTTGTTATTGTTATGTTTTCGTTTTCTATATATGTGCCTTTTTTCATTTTTCGTTGTAACGAAAAGGGCAATTTTTGAGATGCTATGGGATGATTTTCAATCCATTTTTTAATTACTTTATCATCATAATCGTAAATAAAAAAATCAGTTTCTTGCTGGTTCTTTACGATTTGAAATTTGGAAGCGATATAGTTTTCAAACTTGTAATCATAGCGATCCAGATGGTCTTCTGTGATGTTTGTCAAAACAGCAATATGTGGTCTGAAGGCTATGATTCCGTCCAACTGAAAGCTGCTCAACTCCAGCACATAAAATTCATGGTTCCCTTCTGCTACTTGAGCGGCAAAGCTCTGTCCTATATTTCCTGCCAAACCCACATTCAATCCCGCTTGTTTTAAGATGTGATATGTCAAAGTTGCGGTTGTTGTTTTGCCGTTACTACCTGTGATTCCAACAATGGTCGCGTTTGTGTATTGGCCTGCAAATTCAATTTCAGAAATCACAGAAACACCTTTTTTAATAAGCTTTTGAACAATGGGAACTGTCTCCGGTATTCCGGGGCTTTTCATCACCAGGTCTGCATTCAGAATGAGGGCTTCAGTATGAACTTCTTCTTCCCAGGCAATCTCGTTATGTTTAAGAACTTCTTTGTATTTCTCTTTTATTTTTTGCTTGTCTGAAACAAACACTTCATAGCCTTTTTGTTTTCCTAAAAGTGCCGTGCCCACTCCACTCTCACCGGCTCCAAGTATCACCAAACGCCTCATTATCTTACTTTTAAAGTAACAATAGCTAAAACAGCTAAAATGATCCCCACAATTAAAAACCGTGTTACTATTTTACTTTCGTGAAAACCTTTAATTTGATAGTGGTGATGAATGGGAGACATTCTAAAAATGCGTCTTCCTTCTCCATATTTCCTTTTGGTGTACTTAAACCAGCTTACCTGCATCATAACTGAAAGGGTTTCGATAAAGAAAATCCCACACAAAACAGGAATCAGCAATTCTTTTCTTACCGCTATTGCTATTACTGCTATAATCCCACCAATGGTTAAACTTCCTGTATCGCCCATAAAAACCTGAGCGGGGAAAGCGTTGTACCACAAAAACCCAATGAGCGCACCCACAAAGGCCATAATAAAAATGGTCATCTCGCCCGTTCTGGGGATGTACATAATATTGAGGTACTCTGAAAAAATCACATTACCTGAAACCCAGGCAAAAATACCCAAGGCAATCACTATAATGGCTGACGATCCTGCTGCGAGACCGTCAATTCCATCTGTGAGATTGGCTCCATTAGAGACTGCTGTTATAATAAAAATGACGATGGGGATAAATAGCAACCAGGCATATTTTGCATAATCCTGACTTACCCAGGTAATCAAAGCTGAATAATCAAATTCATTGTTTTTTACAAAAGGGATGGTTGTAACCAGTGCTTTGGTTTCTTGATTAGCAATTTGCTGGTCGCTCAATTGTGCAATTTGATGTGTTTTGGGTTGAACATTTTCATCCAGTTTAACTGTGATTTCAGGATGGAAATACATGGTTGCTCCCACGATTAAGCCCAGCACTACCTGGCCAAAAACTTTAAATTTTCCGGGGAGTCCTTGTTTATTTTTTCGGAATATTTTGATATAATCATCAATGAAGCCAATGACTCCCATCCATAGGGTCGTAAATATAAGCAAGATGACATAGATGTTATCAAGCTTTGCAAAAAGAAGCACGGGAATTAAAGTAGCTATAATGATTATCAAACCTCCCATGGTGGGGGTACCTGCTTTTTCATTTTGGCCCTCAAGACCCAGGTCTCTTACAGTTTCACCAATTTGTTTTTTTCTAAGGTAATTGATGATTTTTTTTCCGAAAACAATGGCAATAAAAAGAGAGCATATAATAGCCATCGCAGAGCGAAAGGAAATAAACTGAAACAGCCCCGTGCCCGGCAAATTAAAATGGGTGTCTAAATATTCAAATAAATAATACAGCATCGATTATTTGTTTAATTCCTTTAATAAATTATTTACGATTTTAAAATCATCAAAATCAATTCGTTGTCCTTTAATCTCTTGATAGGTTTCATGACCTTTTCCGGCGATGAGTATAATATCATTGTTTTCGGCAAGTTGACAGGCGGTTTTTATCGCTTGTTTTCTGTCTGTGATTGCCATTGTTTTCTTATAATTTTGGGGTTCTACGCCTTTTTCAATGTCCTCAATTATTTTATCAGGATCTTCATTGCGCGGATTGTCACTTGTGAATATCACTTTATTGCTTAGCGCCGAAGCGATGTGACCCATTTGTGGTCGTTTTCCGGCATCTCTGTTGCCTCCACAACCCACAACGGTTATGAGCGTTTCATTACCGGTGCGTATGCTGTTGATGGTTTCCAAAACATTTTTTAAAGCATCCGGTGTGTGAGCATAATCAACAATAGCTGTAATATGTTTCTCTGAAATCTGATATTGAAACCGGCCGCTTACACTTTCAAGCTCACTGATGATTCTCAATACCTCAAGTTCTTCCAGCTCTAATAAAGTAGCCACACCATAAATGGCCAGTAGGTTATAAGCATTAAAGTTTCCGATAAGCTTTGACCAAAGCTCGTTGTTGTTTATTTTGAGTAACAAGCCACTGAATTGATTTTCTAAAACCTGTGCTTTGAAATTAGCCTGAGTTTTTAGGGCATAGGTAAATTTGCGCGCTTTGGTGTTTTGAAGCATCACCAATCCATTTTTATCATCTTCATTAACCAGTGCAAATGCGGTTTTGGGCAATTGATCAAAAAATGCTTTTTTAACATCGCGATATTCTGCAAAGGATTTGTGGTAATCGAGATGATCCTGACTCAAGTTTGTAAAAACACCCCCTGCAAAGGTGAGTGCTTCGGTGCGTTTTTGGTGAATCCCGTGTGAACTCACTTCCATAAAGCAGTATTCAACACCGTCGATAGCCATTTCGTTTAAATAATAATTTATCGTAACTGAGTCTGGAGTGGTATGTGTTGCTTTGTATTCGATTTCATCTACTAAAATGTTAACCGTAGAGATCAATCCTACTTTGTATCCCGCTTTTTTAAAAAGCTTGTATAACAATGTTGCGATAGTCGTTTTTCCGTTGGTACCTGTGATGCCAATGAGCTTTAATTTTTCTGATGGATTTCCAAAGTAATTGGAAGCCATAATGGCCAACGCTTTTTTTGAATCTTCTACCTGAACATAAGTCACTCCATTGATAATAACATCGGGAAGTTCTTCACAAATAACGGCGAGCGCTCCTTGATCAACAGCCGTTTTTATATACTTATGCCCGTCAGACAAAGTACCTTTAATGGCAATAAAACAATCGTTGAGTGAAACTTTTCTGGAATCAAATATCAGGTTGCCAAATGTCAAATCGGTGCTCCCAACGACAGCATTAATAGTAACTTTATATAGAATATCTCTTAAGTTCATGAAGAAAGTTCTAATGATATTTGTTTTCCCTTTTCAATTTTTTCGCCCTCTTGAAGCGATTGAGATTTTACCCTTCCGTTACCGGAAATCTTTACTTTTAACCCTAAATTTTCCAAAAGTGAGACCGCATCCATACCGGGCATTCCTTTCACATTTGGAACGTTGGTGTGTTGCTTTTGTGCCAGTGAGTAATATTTTTGATAGTCTGATTCTATGTTTGCTTGAAGCACATCGAGGTTTTCTACATAATCAAAGTTTGGCGAATCGATATAAATTTTCTGAGCAATGCTTTTAAATACCGGGCCTGCCACATCAACTCCATAGTAGCCTGTACTCACTTTTGGTTTGTGAATGATAACGATACAAGAGTATTTTGGGTCATCTGCCGGGAAATAACCTGCAAAAGAGGAGATATATCTGGGGTTTGCTGCCCAGTCTTGCATCCAATATTCAGTTTGAGCGGTTCCGGTTTTTCCTGCCATTGAGAAGTCTGGCGAATAGAGCCTGCTACCGGTTCCTCTTTCGACCACGTTTTTGAGAATTTCTCTTACTTTTTTGAGTGTTTCTTCAGAAGCAATCTGTGGGTTTATGATTTCAACATCAAAAGTTTCAATTTCTTTGTTCCAGGCTTTTATCTGCCTTATGAATCTGGGTTTTACCATCACGCCATTGTTTGCAATGGCATTATAAAACGACAATGTTTGAAGCGGTGTAATGGATACTCCATATCCATAGGCCATAGAAGGCAAAGCATTTCGGCTCCAGCCGGTTTTATCGGCGGGATGTGGTATTTTAGGAGTTCCTTCTCCCAGAATGGGCAAGCCTAATTTCTCATCTAGATGCATCGCTTGGAGCATTTCAACAAAATGCTTGGGTCTGTCTTTGTAGTTTTCATCAATGACCCTTGCGATGGCTATGTTTGATGACACCTCCATAGCTCGTGCCATAGAAATTTTACCGTGCCCTCCTCTTCTGGAGTCTCTTACTTTTTTTCCGTAAAAACTATAAACCCCATTTCCCGTGTCAACCACAGTGTTTGTATCTATAACTTTGTCTTCAAGAGCTGCGATAAATGCCATTGTTTTAAACGTGGAACCCGGCTCGTGTGATTCCCCGATGGCATAATTGAGTTTTTCGTAGTAAGTGCCCTTTGCAGTTCTTCCAAGATTTGAAACGGCTTTGATTTCTCCGGTTTTGGTTTCCATAACTATTACGGTGCCGTGTTCTGCTTCATATTCTTCAAGCTGCTTCAAAAGTGCGTGGTGAGCTATGTCTTGTATATTGACATTGATGGTGGATATAACATCATAACCATCCCGGGGCTCAATTTCGTTTTCATCAAAAATGGGTTTCCATTGTCCGCGTGCAATGCGCTGCTTGAGTCGCTTTCCATCTTTTCCTTTGAGGTAATGACTGTAAGCTCCTTCAAGACCCACTCTTAAGGTGTCTCCATTGTGGTCACGACGCTCATAACCCACGATGCGCTCTGCAATTTTACCAATAGGGTGTTCTCTAACGGTACTTTGCTCGGCTATAAAACCGCCACGATAAGGTCCCAAATTAAAAAGTGGAAAAGATTTAATTTGAAGATAATCTGAGTATCCTTGATTTTTAGTAATAAGCAGGTATCTGTTTTTGTTTGCTCGTGCGTTTCTCAAAAGACTTTGATAGTACTCGGATGATTTGCCTAATTTTTTTGAAAGTGCATTTGACAATGGAACCAAGTTTTTTTCAAAGTTTTCTGCACTTACAGTCACAGCATCAAACCGAATGTCATAATTGGGAGCTGAAGTTGCCAGTAAACTGCCATCATCTGCATAAATATTTCCTCTGTTTGAAGGAATTGTAAAGTTTTTTGTGGTGTTTATCTTTGCGAGTTCTCTATACTTATCACCCTCTACAAACTGAATATTTACAATTTTAAATAATATGGCAAGCACAAAAACAAACAAACACCCTGCGATGATGTAAAGTCGATGTAATATGTTTTTATCTTCAAATGCCATTAGTCTTCTTTTTCTTTTACAATAAGAATTTTATGTGGTGGTTTTGTGGAGGGCTTCAATCCTTTTTTTTCCATTTGAACAACCACTTTGCTCTCCATTTTTACTTTCATTAACTTTGAACGTATGTCAACAAATTCACTTCTCAATTCTTTAACCTCGTTATTCAATTTAGCGATTTGATGTACTTTTTTTTCTGCACTATGCGCACTGGAAATCATTATTAAAGCGAGTACTGATAAAAAAATGATGAACTTCCAGTTTTTAAAAGCATCTTCATTAATTAAAAATTTTCCTTTTAGTATGTCATAGATTTTACTTTTCATCTTCACTTACTTTACAATCGTTCTGCGATGCGCAATTTTGCACTGCGAGCTCTGCTATTTCCTTCTATTTCTTTTTCTGAGGGCACAATGAGTTTTCCCACTTTTTTAAAAGGAACTTCCACGTGGCCAAATACATCTTTTTCGGGTTCACCTTCAAACAAACCGTTTCTTATAAATCGCTTTACCAACCTGTCTTCCAATGAATGGTAAGAAATCAGACTCAGCCTTCCTCCCGAAGGCAGAAGTTCTGTGGTTTGAAGTAAGAATTCTTTAAGAGCTTGCATTTCCTGATTTACCTCTATGCGAATGGCTTGAAATACCTGAGCCAGAATTTTATTTTCTCTGTGTTTTGGCAAAAATCTTCCCATTGCTTTTTTTAAATCTTCACTGGTTTTGATGGGTGCAAGAGCTCTGTTTTCAACAATTAATCGTGCCATTCCGGCGGCAGACTTTAATTCTCCATATTGAAAAAGGATACTTCTCAGGTCTTTTTCACTGTAATCGTTCACAATGTGATATGCAGAGATGCTGTCGTTTTGATTCATTCTCATGTCCAAATTGGATTCAAACCGAGTGGAAAACCCACGTTCTGCAACATCAAATTGATGGGAAGAAACACCAAAATCCCCCAAAATTCCATCCACTTTTGTAATGTTGTGCAGTCTCAAAAATCGCTTGATGTGTCTAAAATTTTGATGAATCAACATAAAGCGAGGATCCTCAATTCTATTTTCTAAAGCATCTGCATCCTGATCAAAAGCAAGCAATTTACCGTTTGCACCAAGTTGTTCTAAAATTTTTTGGGAATGACCGCCCCCACCAAAAGTCACATCGACATAAACCCCGTTTGGTTTGATTTGCAAACCTTCAACAGATTCATTTAATAAAACCGGATTATGATACATGGTCACCTCCATTGCCTTTGTCGCCCATGACTTCTTCAGCGAGATCTGCAAAATCATTTGCTGCGTCGTCTATGGCTTTTTCATACTTAGTTTTATCCCAGATTTCTACAATATTAATTGCCGAAGAGAGCACTATTTCTTTGCTAATGCCGGCAAAACTTATCAGGTCTTTGGGTATCAACAACCTTCCGGTTGTGTCGAGTTCTATGACTTTTACTCCCGCTGTAAACCGTCTCACAAAATCATTGTTTTTTCGATTGAATCTGTTGAGCGTGTTGATTTTAAGCATCAAAGCCTCCCATTCTTGCATGGGATATAATTCCAAACACGGCTGAAAAACAGCTCTTTTAAGTATAAATCCCTTATCAAACATGGGAGCCAATTGCTTTTGCAATGCAGAAGGCAACATCACACGCCCTTTGGCGTCTGCTTTGCATTCAAATGTCCCAATGAGATTGTTCATGATTTGTTAGGTTCTACTTTTCAAATTCAAATATATTTATTTTTTACCACTTTTTACCACTTTTTACCACTTTGTTGATAAGTTTTGATTTTTTTCAATCAATTAAGCTTTAAATAGTTGTGTAAAAAAGGGTTTGACAAAATTGAACTTATGAGTAATTCATATGCAAGGCATCGTTTTTTTTAAAAATTAAACTTCAAATAGTTCCCATTTGAAAAATTATTCATAACATTGAAATACCTATATTTGTCAATGTAAAAGCAAGCGGTTCTATGATAAAGAATTTAAAAAGCGAGGGTAAATTCAGTTATTTTGAGATTGGTGAAGGAAAACCAATCATCATTTTACACGGTTTGATGGGCGGTTTGAGTAATTTTGATACGGTTACTAAACACTTTTCTGATAAAGGATATAAAGTGATTTTACCGGAGCTTCCCATTTACAACTTACCCCTTTTAAAAACCAATGTTAAAAACATTGCAACCTACGTAAAAGACTTTATTGTTCATAAAAATTTAGGGAAAGCCATACTTTTGGGAAATTCGCTGGGCGGTCACATTGCATTGCTTTGCGCCAAATTATACCCCAAACATATTGAAGCATTGGTCATCACCGGAAGCTCCGGTTTATATGAAAGTGCGATGGGCGAAAGCTATCCCAAGCGTGGTGATTATGAATACATCAAGAAAAAGGCTGAAGGCGTTTTTTATGACCCGGCAGTTGCCACCAAAGAAATTGTTGACGAGGTGTATGAAACCGTCAACGACCGAAATAAATTAATACGAACATTGGCCATTGCCAAAAGTGCCATAAGACATAATATGGCAAAAGATTTACCCAATATGCACCACCCCACTTGTATTATTTGGGGAAAAAATGATACGGTCACGCCTCCCAATGTTGCTGAGGAATTCAATGAATTACTACCTGATTCTGATTTATTTTGGATAGATGAATGTGGTCACGCCGCGATGATGGAACATCCCATAGAATTTAATGTCATTCTCGATAAGTGGCTTACTGCCCGCGGAATTTAAAAAACAACCATGCAAATTAAATCGGCTGAATTTATTATGAGTAACAGTGATGTTGCTAAGTGCCCTGCATCACAACTTCCTGAATATGCCTTTATTGGCCGTTCCAATGTGGGAAAATCGTCCCTTATCAATATGTTAATGCAACGAAAAAGTTTGGCAAAAACTTCCGGCAGACCAGGAAAAACACAGTTAATCAACCATTTTCTGATAAATAAAAACTGGCATTTGGTTGATTTACCCGGTTATGGCTATGCGCGGGTTTCAAAAAGCAGTAAAAAAGTATTTCAAAAATTTATTACCGATTATTTTTCAAAACGAACACAACTTGTTCTGGCATTTGTGCTTGTCGATATAAGACATGAGCCTCAACCCATTGATTTGGAATTTATGCAGTGGATGGGAGAAAGTCAAATACCGTTTAGTATCATTTTTACGAAAGCCGACAAATTGAAACCCAAAGCATTGGAACGCAATGTGGAAACTTACAAACAAAAATTGCTGGAGACCTGGGAAGAAGTTCCTCCATCTTTTGTGACTTCATCAAGCAATGGATTGGGACGGGATGCGGTTTTGGATTATATTGGAGAAATTAATGAATCATTTGCCTATTCATAAAAATTCTTCCCTCTCAACAATCAATTGAATCAACTCCTCTGTATTTTAAAAAATGATCCCTAAAATCTCAAATAATGGGTTTACAAATTATGCTACTTTTCCCCTTTTGTTCTTGGTATCTTGAATGTCTCATTTAGCTTATTTCTACCCTCAAAAAGATTAAAATAATGTTAAATTTTGACATTTATTTAACTTATTATATTTGGAAATATATTAGGGGGGGGGGTAAATTGCTAAAAATTAAACGGTTTTAAAACCAGTTTATTTTTTAATTACCACTACTATTTAGCTTTACAGAAAGCATCTCTCCCTTTTATAGTAGTTGGTTTGGATGAAATGCATATCAATTTATTAACATCTAAATACCAACCCTAATGAGAAAATTAGCTTTTTGTATTGCATTCTTATTGTAGTTTGTGTACATTTATTAACAAGACCTTGATTATTATTACCTTGAAATTAAAGAAGGATATGAATTGGGTGAAATCCAAAAAACGGTAAATACAGACCAGACCTTGACACTTTCGATGCAAAATACAGATTTTGCCACAGCTTTGAATGCGAAGCCTATTTATACGTTTGAAAGGGCTTTTCCAACTTCAGAGCGATCAACATTGCAACGTATATATTTGATTAGTCTTTCTATTGCAACTGATTTAAGTGCAATAAATGAGAGAGTTGAAATTGAAAATTTATCTCTAATTGATGATGATGAAGTTGAGTTAACAGCTAGTCCAGATCCAAGCTTTGGTGTTTTACCCAACGACTATAGTGATATAATTACTGGCGGAAGAAATACTGCATTGGATTTAATAAGAGCACCTCTAGCCTGGACAGTTACAACTGGACATCCTGAAGTTTTAGCTGGTGTTGCAGATACTAATTATGATTTAGGTCATGAAGATGTGAACGGAAAGATTGTGCATAATATTATTATAAACCAAAATACTACACATCATGGAATTGCTGTAGCAGGTCAAATAGCAGCTTCAACAAATAATAACAAGGGTATTGCCAGTATTGGAGCTCATACAAATTTGGTTGTAAGTACTAGTTATGGAGGCAACACACCTTTACTCCATCTTATGAATGGTTTATTACAACTTTCACAATACCCTGATGTAAGAGTAATAAACTGTAGTTGGATAGTTCATCCTAATGCTTCACAAAAACCATATCTAGATGAAGTAATGGCTGAAGTAAATGAAAATGGTGTTTTAGTTGTAGGTGCTGCGGGGAATCAAAATAATGGGACTATATATTATCCAGGTGCTTACGACGATGCTTTATCGGTAACGTCAGTTGGTCACCGTGTAGCACCTGCCCCTGAATATAATCATAATATTTTAGATCCTGATGGAATCATTTTTTTTCCAAGATCTTGGAAAGATGTTCATGAGTGGCGTCCTGACACTCCAAATACATCATCACATAACAAAAATGAAAAAGTAGATGTAACGGCTCCTGGACAATTAAACATTTCACTAACAGACAAATATAATGAGTATCCAACTGGTTATTTAATAACAAACGCCACTTCTCAAACAACCCCCATAGTAACAGGTGTAGCAGCCCTCGTCTTTGCAGCCAATCCTAATTTAACCGCCGCTCAAGTCAAAGACATTATTAAGAATACCGCAGACGATATATACCACATTCCATACAATCAACCTTATATTGGTCAGCTTGGCACCGGACGTGTAAATGCCTACCGTGCAGTACTCACTGCTAAATGTATGGATGACCCCAACTACATTGGCGAGCTCGATTTAATGGTGCGTAATTCAATGGTTGATTATGGTTATGAACCCGACAACAACACCCAACAGGTTTTTTGGAATAGTCAGGATATATGGGTTCGCCCCAACGCCGGAGAAAGTTATATTGATGTTCATGAAAATCCGGAATATGACCCTATAAACCCAAATTATATCAATG
>Ga0207422_1001353_pt1 | contig 49991 bp, 37 predicted proteins | sample MarCyaLeptolynsp_FD_187757 | JGI IMG/M metagenome (GOLD analysis project Ga0207422, IMG submission 187757) | Marine cyanobacterial communities from Panama - species 1 Leptolyngbya sp. (SPAdes) | ecosystem: Environmental > Aquatic > Marine > Unclassified | place: Panama: Panama City | collected... | reverse complement strand
GAAGGCTACCTGTCGTTTAGCACTAGAGAGATTATTACCTTCTGTTCTCTGGCTTGAGCTACTTAGACATACTCGTAGCCGTACTGATATTGCTGCCCAATTTGGCTTTCAGATTGTTCTCAAACCTCTGCCCGACTTGGCTTATCGAGATTGCTGCAAGATCTAAGATACCGTGAATTCAGCGCAATATTTGCAGGACGTTTATCTCAAAGCTGACCCAAAATATACAGGGCGAGTGACCGTTCCCATTCTCTGGGACAAGCAAACCAGTACGATTGTTAATAATGAGTCTCGCGAGATTATGCGGATGTTCGATCGCGAATTCAACGCTGTGGCAAAAAACCCGGAGGTTGATTTCTGTGGGCGATCGCAACAGGAGCAAATTGAGAAAACTATTGATGCGATTTACAGCCCAATTAATAATGGCGTATATCGGGCCGGGTTTGCTCGGTCGCAGGCCGCTTATGAAGAGGCGGTTACAGAGCTTTTTGAGCATTTAGATCGTTGGGAAACGATTCTCGGAAAACAGCGCTATCTTTGCGGCGATCGCATTACCGAAGCGGACTGGTGTCTGTTTACCACGCTGCTGCGCTTTGACCTGGTATATTACGTGCATTTCAAGTGCAATCTTCGCCATCTTTTTCAATACGAAAATCTCTGGAATTATCTTCGGGATTTGTACCAACAACCAAGAGTCAAGGAAACCTGCAATTTCGACCACATCAAGCAGCACTACTACCGCAGCCATCCATTTATTAATCCCAGCGGTCTTGTTCCCAAGGGGCCGGAACTCGATTTTGAAGAACCTCACAATCGAGGTTGAGCAAGGAGTCAAGAGATTGAGTTGATGTTAGTCTTAGTTTTAAGCTCATACATCAGAGACATCTCCAGAAACTCCATTTTGACCGCGCTATTTCAAGGGTTGTAAGTCCATTATTGAAGATGTCTAAGGGTTACCGATGCGAAAAACAATAACTCATCTAACTCCAGAACAAGAAGCACTACTTCCTCTTTATCGAGAGAAGTGGTTGAATGCGATTGATATCACCCAGCCGATCGATCGCGAAAAAGCAAAATCTTCAATAAACGGCGTTTATCAAGCACTAGGGTTACCGCAACCTAAAATTCTTTTCTTTGAAAGTCCTTTGGGAATCGTAAAAGAGGTACTTGAGAACAAATATCCGGGTAAGAGAGCATTTGAGCGCATCAACAATAAATTTTCTCGACAATTGTTGAATCACGTCTGGCAGGGAATCAGAAATCAATTGAGTTATGGGCTCTACACTTGCTCTATCTATACAATTGAAAGCTTGAACATTCGCGAAGACAAACAATCTGATGTTTCCGGATCTGAATTTTGGATGAGAGTGTGGGAAGAAATTTACCACACTCTCGTTAACTATCAAGAAGAACTATCGAGCTATCAATTTTCATTTTTAAGCAGTAACATTCAGCAGCCATTGTTCTCTAGTTATTTGATGTGTGAAATTGATTTTTGCACATCAGTTCTAAACTGTCATTACGATCGCAATAAATGGAAAATTCTTGACTCATTTTTTCGGAGTTTTGGTTTTGTCTTGCTTGGCGAAAATGTCTGCTTGGTTAGCGATCGCCCTCGCAAAATTTCTCTTGACCGTGCGGGACACCTTCACGCAGAAGGAGAACCCGCGATTGAATTTGCTGATGGATTCTGCGTCTATCTCTATCATGGGATAAGAGTACCAGAGAAGTATGGTAGCGTTAGCTCCCAACAATGGAATTCTCAATGGTTATTATCTGAAGAAGATGCTGAGCTTCGACAACTTATGATTCAAGAACTCGGTTATGAGAAACTGTGCCAAGAGCTGCCTACAATTCAACTCGATCGCTGGCAAGACTTAAGCTAAAACACGTCTAAATTGGGTATTTGGCACTCTGCACTCAAGCTGTCAATCCCTCATCCCGTGTCCCCGCCAGTTCCACATCACAATTTAAATGCAGAACAGCTTACAACTCCTTTTGTTGGGTTTCGCTGTCGCTCAACACCAACCTACGGCAACATTGAGGTTTAAAGGTAGTTTCTCGCTGATTCATTTTGTGTCCCGTGCAAAGAGTAAAGGAATCTGCCCCCCAATCAAGGGTTTCTCCCTTGTCCACCTTGTCTTTCCCACTGACGACTGAAATCGACCCCAACCTATGAAAAACCGACCTATGCCGTCTTCTAAAAAACGCATTGCCTACCAGGAATTTGGTTACCCCGATCGCTCGGAAACCCTGGAGCGTGGCGTACCAGAATTACCGCCCAACCAACAAAATTTGCGAGTTCAAGCCTCTCGCAAGGGACGCAAAGGCAAAACCGTTACGGTTGTCACCGGATTTCAGTGCAAACCGGAAACCCTGGCGAAGTTACTCAAACAGTTAAAAACTCAGTGCGGAACGGGAGGGACGGCGAAGGAGAATGTGCTGGAGTTGCAGGGCGATCGCCGCCAGCAAGTCATCGAGATTCTCGCCAAATTAGGGTACAAGGTGAAGGTCAGCGGCGGGTAATTGCTTTCGCTCCCGTGCAAGATCTCCAAAACCCGATTCTTCCAGCATTTCTTGGAAAAATCGGGTTTTTTGACCTTCGCTTCAAAAGAGGGCAGAATTAACGCCGTCTGCGGCCGAAAGAGCGCATTCGTGGACGCGATTGCATCCCACTGCCAAAGCGATTATTGCTGCGGCCGGGAGAACGCAGGCGCTTGGACTGACGCAGGCGACTCGACCCAAATCCCGACCCAGTGGCCCGATTTTTATTGCCTTTCGCGCGGCGCGCTCGATTAGAAGAGCGATTTCTCAAATTGCCGCTTGTCCGCAGATTTTGGCGATTTTTCACCGCTGCGGGGGGCTTGTTGTAGCGTTTCTGGTAGCTGTTGACGGCACTATCGTAAGTTCTGCCAACACCGCCATAGCCTGCCATTACCCCCCCAGAGTGATAGACGGGAGGGACATAGTACATGGGACGAAATAGGGCATTGGCCACCATTTGCCCCGCGATCGCGCCGGCGAAGGGAGTCCAGAAACTCGATTCTCGCCGCACAATAACCGTCTGAGGCTCTCCCGTTTGCGGGTTGGGTTGAGTTTCGGTGACATTGCGAACGTATTCGATTTTAAAGTCTTCTGTGAGGTAAAGAGCTGCCTGACCTTTGTCAAGCTTGAGATAGCTGGTTGCACCGCTGGCAATGTCCTCATCGCTGAGGCGTGCCATCTGCAAGTCTTGGGTGTTGAAAGCGGGAGAAGCTCCCCTCGGCGTGTTGAGGAGCATGAGGCTGTATTCCCCATCCGCATCGTTGTAAGTGGCTTGTTGCACCGGGTACTGTCCGTCTGCGAGGGGTTTGGGAGCCGCCGCGATCGCGCTTCCAAAGCTAACGGTGTCTCCCGCAAAGACCGGAGGTGCAAACGCTAAAGCTGTCCAACAAAAGACCGCTGAGATTAAAACAATCGTTAATTTGCGTAACATTAGTTAACTGAAGTTTAGACTCAAATTCAAAAACAAAACCAATTTCAATGTCAGTAGATCGTAACCTTTTATCGCGAGATCGCCGCGCTGAAATTCGTCGCGTTTTGCTCGTGACCCTGTTTCTCAATCTCCTTGTGATGGGATTGAAATTTGGCGTGGGTTTCTCCACTGGGTCATTAAGCCTGCAAGCCGATGCTCTCCACAGCGTCACTGACAGCGCTAACAATATTTTAGGGTTGGTTGCCAGTCATTTTGCCGATCCTCAACCCGATCGCGAACATCCCTACGGCCACCAAAAGTTTGAAGCGATCGGAGCCTTGGGAATTTCTGCCTTTCTGGGGATTGCCTGTTTTGAAATTCTCCAAAGCGCGATCGCTCGCATTTTTAGCGACGGAACGGCGGTCAAGCTATCCAACCCGGAATTATGGCTGCTGCTCGCCATTTTGGGAATTAATATCACTGTGGCCTTTTACGAGCGTCGCGTTGGCAAGCGCCTCGACAGTCCTCTCCTCCTTGCCGATGCCAAACATACCATGAGCGATGTGTGGATTACGATTGTGGTTCTGGCGGGCTTAATTGGCATTGCTCAAGGAGAACAGTTCAATTTACTGCAACTGCAGTGGTTGGATGTGGCGTTGGCGTTTCCCGTCGCTTTGTTAGTGTTTCGCAGCGGGTGGGAAGTGTTGCGCGAAAACTTGCCGTGGTTGGTGGACGAAATCGCGATCGCACCCGAAGCCATTCACCACATTGCCATGCAAGTCCCAGGCGTTATCAACTGTCACGACATCGCATCTCGCGGCTTGTTAGGGCAACAAGTCTTTATTGAAATGCACCTCATCGTCGATGCGGACGACGTGGAAACAGCCCATCACATTACCGAGGAAGTCGAAGCTCAACTCGAAGCGCGTTTCTCTCCCGCACGCATCTCGATCCATCTTGAACCCCCCGCCTATCAATCCGACCGGATTAATATCGACTCCTAGTGCTTTGTCAATTTTCAATTGAGGTCAGGGGACGACGAGGGAGATGGGGGGATGGCGAATTGGGGAGTTGGGGGAATTGGGAGACAAGGGGAAAATCGACAATCCGTCATTTCTTCCTTGACAGACTACTAACGCGATGTGCAACTAATTCTAATCGCGAATGAGACCAACAAACTGAAGAGGGGGTCGCCCGTGAGTCAGGTTCAGAAAGACCATGACGGTATGAGCCAAGAGTTTACGGGCAATGCGACGGGTTAAATGCCACAAGTCTCGCGCCCAAACTCGCTCGATCTCAAACCCGTGACACAGATGGGAGATCGCGGTCTCCACCATTTGACGGCAACGACTGAGAGTTCGACTCCCGGAGGGGGTAAGTTGCTGTTTCATATTCTGGCGGGTTGGGGTCAATAACCGTAAGCCTTGTGCGGCCAAATCCAGGGTGAGAGAGGGTCTCAAATAGCCCTTGTCACCTAACAGCCTCCCCTCTAGCCCGGCGGCTAACTCCGGAACTCAATCCCGCTCATCGATGTTGGCAGCCGACAGCTCCAGCCCCATGATGATGCCACGGGCGTTCACCAACAGATGCCCTCGAAAGCCATAGAACGTGCCGAGCTTGGTGGCTGAATGTCCAAAACTCGCCAAACCTTTAAACACTTGAGAGCGAGGCGCTCTTTTGAAGCCACACACGGGTACGGGAAAGCCATCCACCCGATATAAGGAGGCCTCGTCGGCTTTGAGGTCAACTAGCAGTTGCTCGCGCAGCAACTGTTTGTAAGCCCACAGATTAGCAGCGTGTCGCACAAAGGTGGTGCGATGAGGCAATGCGGGAAACCAATGGTGCCAGTGACGCTTCCCATAACGCCCAATGTCAATATCTGTGTGGTATCCGAGGAATTCACCCACGATTTCTAAGGTGATAACTTCTGTATCACTTAGACTCGGCGCGAAGCCACGAGCGCGGGGCGGATGGGCATCTCTCAGGTGCTTTAAGCGCTCTTCAATGCAAAGGTAGACAGCAATGATAAACTCTTCGATATCAAACATAGTCTCACCGAGCTAGTGTCAGTTCATCATGCTACATCGGTGAGATTTTCTTCTCCAAGTTAGTTGCACATCGCGTTAATGGGTATGGGATTCAGGAATACAGTCCATTTTGGCACTCTTCATTTATTTATCATTTATTTATGAGGTTAGCTAGGCTTCGAAATAATAGTTGTTCGTTCTTCTCACGAAGAATCCTGTTAGTTTTATGTTGCTTGCTTTTGTTAGGAGATACCCTACCCTCAATTGCTCAGTCCAATAGCGAACAAGATATTATCCGCATCGGAGTAGAGGATTCAGGTTGGCCGTTCTCATTCAGGGCTCAGGATGGTGAGACAAAAGGATTCGTAGTTGATTTGCTTGAGTATCTTGAAGAAGGCAAAAACTGGCGCATTGTAAGAGTCGAAGGGACTGCAAGAGAACTAAGCGCTCAGCTAAAGAGCGGTGAATTGGATATTCATTTTCCGTTTGCGAATCGAGACCGCGATGATGTAGTCATCGTGCCTGAGCCTGTCATCGTAGCGTGGGGAGGTGTATTTGTTACTCAGGACAATGATATTGACTCTCCATTTCACTTGAAGGGATTGCGTGTAGCAGTAATTGAAGACGACTACTTTGGTGAAAAATTCAGGGAACTTACACAAAAGCTTGGTCTAGAAACAGACTTTATTACGGCAAACGGCACACGAGCGGCAATGCAGCTTGTCGCCGATAGAAAAGCAGATGCTGTAGCAATAGAAGAAATCGCTGGCAGTTATTATGCACGCGAGTTCGATCTCAAGGGTACTCAGATCCAGTATGCTCATACTACTGGGCATTTCGCGGTATCAAAAAAGCGCGGTATAACATTTGCCGTCCAGATGTCTGAGGCATTAAAGGACTTCAAGAATAATAATCGAACCCAATACCTTGATCTGGTGAACAAGTGGTACGGTGATTTGACTAAGCCCCCATTACCAGTATGGGTAGAAGTCTCGCTTACTTATGGGATAGGAGCATTAATCGTACTGACACTACTATTGTATATATTGACGCGTGAACTAAACCAGAAAAAGAATGAAATAAGAGTTAGAGAAGAGAATGAAGCACAACTCGAATACCGTTCGACTCACGATGAGCTAACTGATTTGCCAAACAGACGAGGTCTGTTATCTGAAATTAATCGTTGCATAAACGAGCAAGGTGCATCAGGACGTAAATTTTATGTTTTATTCTTAGATATTGATAATTTTAAACGAATAAATGACAGTAAAGGTCATATCTTCGGTGATGTCTTACTAGTTTTAGTTGCTCAGCGACTTAAATTTCAAATCGCTGAATGTCACACCTTGTCAAGATTTGGTGGTGACGAATTCGTCGTAATTGTAAAAGGTCGAAATGATAACAGTCTGCATCAGACATTAACGACTATCATCACAGCCATAAACAATGTTTTTCTTGACTCATTTCAGATAAAAGATAGCAACATTTATTTAACGGCTACCATTGGATTTTCCCTATTCCCTGACCATGGGAATAATGCTACTGAGTTGCTTCGAAAAGCGGATATCGCATTATATTCAGGCAAAGCATCAGGTACTAATACTAGAACCTTCTATTCCGCCGATATTGAAAACAAATTTGACAAAACAATACGCGCAGAGAATTTTCTTCGTGAATCATTACGTGATGGATTTGTTAAGGTCCACTATCAGCCACTGGTAGATTTAGCATCTAAGAAGATTATCGGCACGGAAGCTTTGTTTCGTTGCGATCATCCAGGGTTACCTGGCGTGTCTGTCGAAGAACTGATTTCAATAGCTGAGATGACAGGACTAATCTCTGAAATTGGTCAGTTTGTCTTAGTGTCAGCATGTAAACAACTCAGAAGTTGGCTGAATGAAGGCATGGAACTCGATTATATTTCTGTTAACGTGTCAGTTGAGCAGATTATTAGGGGAAATCTAGTAGAACTTGTTAAGAGTGCGCTTAGCACAACAGACATGCAAGCAGATTTCTTAACGTTGGAGGTGACAGAAGCTGTGCTTGCTAAGGATTTCAATGAGACTAGGACAACACTACAACAGCTACGTGATATTGGCGTAAACTTATCTCTTGATGATTTTGGAACAGGTTATTCTTCTTTAGCACTTATGAAATCAATGCCATTTACAACTCTGAAACTCGATCGCAGTTTTCTTCAGGGGATCCCAAGTGAAGCCGCAGACAGATCCGTGGCAGCAACTATAGTTGGTCTAGCGGATGCATTTTGCATGACGACGGTAGCAGAGGGCATCGAGACTCAACGACAAGTGGATTATTTGCTAAACATCGGTTGTAGCACTGGGCAAGGGTATTTGTTTGGAAAACCAGTCGATGCAAACCAGTTCGCCTTAGATTATTTCTCTTCTGTCACTCTGAGGGAGTAAAATCTCAAACCCCTGATGGATACAATGAAACCAGCGAGAAAAGCCATTTCGACAGTCAGATGTGTAGATACCTACTGTGAATTGTATCGAGACATATTTGTAGAAGTGAGAGCCTATGAGTACTTCAAATATCTTCATGTAGGACTAATAACTAGGAAACACTCGCGTACCGTTAGGTCGGCGCAGCCATCACAGCGACCCATACCGTTTACCAAAATGGGTCGGAGTACAGATGAATGGTTAAGGGTTCCGAACTAGGAGGAATTGAGGCAATACAGGCACAAAAAGGCGTACCATCGCCCCATTCCACCTCGCAAGCATGGCAAGATCCCATCAAACACCCGGTCGGAATCAAAACCCCTGCTCGTTCTGCCACGGTCAGGACGGGTTCTCCCACCTCTGCCTCAACGGTGACATCATCGGGTAAAAACCGAATTTTAACGTTCATAGAATCCCGAAAGCTTCTCACTGAGACAAAAGAGGTTTGAGGTCTATATTGGCTGCCACTAGATCGGCAACTGCATCGAGAATCACTTCTCGCTGTTCGCGGTAGTTTGGAACGCCTGTAGGCAGCGATCGCAACCCCCGACGCTGGCGGAGATGATTGAGCCAGGAACGCCGCCACGCCCCATTGTCAAATAATCCGTGCAGATAACAGCCCCAAACCAGTTGAGCGCGATCGACAATCCCCAAACTCGGATCGTCAAACAACGGGTGATAGTCGGCTTTAATTTTCCCCTTTTGCGATTCCACTAACCAAGACCGGCCTTGATGGATCTCATACCCCTCAACCGACAGTCCGACTTGGGGAAAATTCGAGGTTGCCAATCGCTGTCGGACAATTTTATTGCGAGTAATGGTGGTTTTCAGCGGGAGCAGATCTAATCCCGGACACTGAACTGTGTCCCCTTCCAACCCTTCTGGATCGGCTAAAACTTGCCCCAACATTTGGAAGCCACCGCAGATCCCCATAATTGTTCCCCCTGCAGCTGCATAGTCCTGAATCGCCTTCGCCATACCGCTTTTGTGGAGCGCTTGCAAATCAGCCAGCGTTGTTTTCGAGCCAGGAATAATAACGGCATCCGGATAGCCCAACTCCTCGTTTGGGCCAACATATTTAACCCAAACCGACGATTCGGATTCGAGAGGGTCAAAGTCAGTAAAATTTGAGATGCGCGGTAGGCGGATAATGGCGATGGTCAGTTCGCGATCTGACTTACTCGATCGCCTTTCTAACAAATCTAACGAATCCTCTGAGGGAAAGACTTGCTCGCTCCAGGGAATGACCCCCACAACGGGAATTCCCGTATAGTGTTCCAGCCAATCAATTCCTGACTGTAGCAGTTGGCGCTGTCCCCGGAATTTGTTAATTGCAATACCTTTAATCAGCTTGCGTTCGTCGGGTTCGAGCAGCGCTAAAGTCCCGACCACATGGGCAAAAGCGCCGCCTCGATCGATATCGACAACGAGGAGAGTTGGAGCGTTGAGATATTTGGCCACGCGCATATTGGTTAAGTCGCGGTGCTTGAGATTAATTTCCGCCGGACTTCCGGCCCCTTCGCAGACGGCCAGATCGAATTCGGCCGAAAGTCGCTGAAGAGAATCCTGAATAGCTTGCCATCCCCGCTCAAAATAATGCTCGTAGTATTCCGAAGCTGTGGTTTTCCCAACGGCTTGACCGCGAATAATCACTTGGGATGTCATATCGCCTTGGGGTTTGAGTAGGATGGGATTCATTTCCACCCAAGGCGTAACTCTCGCGGCCCAGGCTTGTACGGCTTGTGCAAAACCAATTTCTCCTCCAGTGGAAGTGACGTAGGCGTTGAGCGCCATATTTTGACCTTTGAAGGGCGTTACTCGCCACCCCTGTCGGGACAGAATGCGACAGAGTCCTGCTGAGATGAGAGATTTACCTGCGTGGGATGTTGTCCCCACAACCATGATGGCTTTCATGCGTTAATTAGGTGATGAATTGCAAGCGGCACGAGCAATGCACTAGAAGGGAAACCTGAGCCAGCGATTGGCCGTGTTTTTGACGCGATCGCACCAAGAGGCTTCGATCCAAGAGTCTCCTTGACGTTCCTGCGCTTCCACAAGCTGCCGTCCGAGGGGCGTGAGGCGAAAACTATCGGTAATGCCCTGACCGTCCACCTCTCGCCGCAACAAACCCACATCAATCAGCCAAACAAGGGCGCTTTCGGCGACGAGTTCGAGCAGAGGACGTTGGGTGTAGCCTTGCTTAACTCCATTTTGACCCGCGATCGCGGCCAGAGGAACGCTCACCGATCGCATCGTTGCAAACAAGGGCAGTTTAAACGGAGAGCAACGCAGCGCTCGTTCGGCCCGCTTCCGGGTTTGAGGAGAATATTGAATGGGTTGTCGGGGGGGACTTTGAGTCGCACTCATGGGTTTAACTTGTCGGTAAAGGAACAGAACGGCCGATGTTCTGATTACAGAAGTTTGTCTTTTGTAAAATATTGTAAAATCCAAGAAGAGGAAATTACGAATTTCAGGTCGGAAACAAGCTTTTACTATGACTTTAGCAACTGGAACCCAAGCACCCAACTTCACCACAACAGATGATGAAGGAAAAACCGTTTCTTTGTCGGATTTCGCGGGAAAAACCGTCGTTTTGTATTTTTACCCCAAAGACGACACTCCCGGCTGCACAAAGGAAGCTCAAAGCTTTCGGGATAACTACGCTGAATATCAAGACAAAGACATGGTTGTCTTAGGCGTGAGCATGGATGACGAAGCTTCTCACAAAAAGTTTAAAGAGAAGTACGGACTGCCTTTCCAGCTTTTAGTCGATACTGACGGTGCGATTACTAAGGCCTATGATGTTGAGGGCGGCGGCTACTCTAAGCGCGTCACTTACATTATTGACGGGAACGGTACGATCGCTCGGGTTGACGAAAATGTGAAGACAGGAACCCACGCTCAAGATATTTTGGCGACAATGAGTTAAAGAGGCAACGGCTTCAGAGCCTTGGGCCTTAAATACTCCGTTCGATAAAGACAGGGGGCGAACTTAATTAAGTTCGCCCCTTACCGCGAGCGATCGCCAGTGCCATAATAGAACCATCAATCCCGCTCAATGCTGAACTGATGGGGAAATCATGGCCAAACACACCCATTCTCAAAATTGCCACACCGCTAAATCCTCCCCTCAGAAAGCAAGCTTTTTAGAGCCGCGACCCTTTGCACCCCCAGTGCAGCGAGAGGTGCAACCCCAATCAGAAGAAGAGCAGCAGCAGAAACCCCAACCCGGATTGAACCTGCTCGATCTTCCCCACCTCTTCGACCCTCGTCCCCTGACCCCGCCACCGCTTCAGGCCAAACTTACCATTGGCGAACCAGATGACCAGTACGAGCAAGAAGCGGATAACGTTGCTCGTCAAGTTGTCGGCCAAATTCATTCACCCCAAACGGTGCAGCGCGAAGAAATGTTGGAGGAAGAGGAGGAAGAAGAGCTACAAATGAAACCCCTGGTACAACGCGAAGAAATAGCGGAAGAAGAGGAAGAAGAAGAACTACAAATGAAACCCCTGGTACAGCGTCAAACTGGGGGAGAAGCTTCAGATGACCTGGAACGCTCGATCCAGCAAGCACGGGGAAGCGGTCAGACCCTGGATAGTAGCCTTCGTCCCCAAATGGAAAATGCAATGGGAGCAGACTTTAGCGGAGTCAGAGTGCATACCGGCCCTCAGTCCGACCAAATGAACCGCTCAATTCAGGCCAAAGCGTTTACAACGGGGCAAGATATTTTCTTTAGGCAAGGGGAATACAATCCCGGTACAAAAAGCGGACAGGAGTTAGTGGCTCATGAGTTGACCCACGTCATGCAGCAAACACAAAGGACTGTCCAACCCGGTAGTGCCAAGATTAGTCGGAGAACGACATCAGAACCGATCGTGCAGCGCTTGTTGATGACCAAAAATGCATTTCTTGATGCGGGAGGTGAAACCGAAGACACAAAGTATGGAACGAGATATCTTAAGGTTGCGGCTCTGTTAGGGGAATACCATACAGAATTAGCAACGCCGTTTGCCGAACCTCAAGGAGAAAGAAAAACGGTTTATGACAGATTCGTCCGCATACTGAACGACCTGTCGAGAGCGTGCTATGCCTATATAGACAATCATAAAAATCCAATCGCACAGAAGAAAAAGGATCGAAAACGAACTGTAAAGGAGATTCGTGAAAGTTTAACAGCAGAGCATAATGCAGTCCAGAAGTTATCGAATCTGGATGATAATGCTGCCCAACCGATGGCGGGGCGAAAATGGTTCGATCTCGTTTATGAAGAGACTGAACCCGGAGGAGGAGTCAAAACCCTAGAGGGCGATCCGACAGTATCAGAGGAGGAGACTAGCAAAGTTAAAGTTGGTAGCTTTGGAGCGCCAGGAACGGAGAGGGGCAGTGACAGATTTAAAGACGACCCAGAAAACTCCTTCGATGAGAGCGATGAAACAGCTCCTGCTGGAACGTATGAAACAGCTACGGTTGCAGCGACCCAAGAAAATCCCCACCAAACCGATGCCTACCAATGGCCAAATACTGATAATCTCTACACCGTTGGCAGCGAAATGGAGAATGCTTGGGATCCGGGCTACCAAGTCCGCAATACACCTGCAAATGCAACGGTTACTTCTCCCAGTATTGATGCCAAATCGCTCTTTATCGATGATGAACCCCGCGTAGACGAAATAGCACAGGGCGGTATTGGCGATTGTTACTACCTCGCCGCTCTCACCCATGTGGTCAATAAAGATCCCGATCAAATCAAAAATATGATGAGTATTGATGGGGACGCGGTCAAAGTACGGTTCTATTACCAAGATGCGAGTGTGGGAACTTGGTTGCAATGTTTTGTGAGCGTGCCTTTGACCTTAGCGCAAAAGGGCGGCGAGCTTGTCGGTGTCTCGTATAAGTTAGCGGCCGATCCGGAGGGTCATGATTGGTGGGTTAATAAGCGAGAGCCAACAGAACAACGCTCTAGGCGAGGAGGCCAGGGAATTGTAACACCGGGTAATTTATCGATCGTTCGTCGCGATCGCTACAAAGCAGCATTATGGGCGCCCTATCTGGAAAAAGCGATGGCTCGTTTCGCAGATAAATACGGTCAGTATGGGGATCGGAGTGAGGACTCTTCCGGCTTTGAGAAGATATCGGGAGGGGCTTCGGAGAGAGTCTATAACTTATTCTATGGTTCGGCAGCGGAGTCTAAGCCGAGAGAGGATGTGAGTTATACTCAGGGCGGAGATAATGCCGTACAAAACTTCGGTGCAATCAAAACTTTACTGCAAGCAATCGACCAAAATCTGAAGACTGATGATGGCTCGATGGACCAGCAGATGAATGTGACGGCTGGGATTCAAGACAAAGACCAAATTAAGCGTGCGGATGATGCTCTCAAGGCTTATAAAAGCGATGAAACCTCGACTAACTATATACAAGAACAATTGTCAGGAGATTACGATGAATTCAACACGCTCTTGACGCAGTTTTCGGAACAACTGAAGATACATCTTCCCGAACCCCAAGAGGATAAGTCTTTACTCGCAACTAAAGCCAAAAATATCGTTAAACCCGATGCGAAATGGAAAGCGGCTTTGCACGACTCAGATTCGTCAAGGCCCAAACCCGTAAAGACGTTGGTGGCGCTCGCTACTAATATCATCAACTTAGGTACAGACTCGAGCCGAGGACAGCGCAACATTTACTCCGGACACGCCTATTCGGTTATGGGCGCGTCGTTTAAAAATAGCTCGAATGAGGCATTGGATCTCGATCATAAAGATCTTAAACAAGAGCAGGTTCAAAACATCAGCTTAGAGAAATCGACTGTGGATCTTCGCAATCCCCATCGAGCGAATGCTCCCAATATCAGCGGTGGTGATGAGAGCGGCGATGGGAAAGGGAATTTTACGATGACCCTTGACGATTTTTTGATGAATTTTTCTTATCTCCGAGTGGGTCTGGTTAAAGGAAGAAGTAATTAGCGGTAATGCACATTAAAGTTGAACGTTCTGCTGATTTTTATCGCGTCTTGGAGTGGGCTTATGACCGGCTGACGCGATCGTCCTCTGATGAGACGTTGTTGGAAGTGAGTTTGGCACCTGGAAACTATGAAGGTACGAACTTTAAGGCGATCGATCGAGATGGAGGGGGCAAGATTGCTCTGTGGGTTCGCGCCGAAGATCCGCAGCAGCCTCCTGTCTTGAGCGATGGGAGTTTTACCATCTCCGGACGCGAGATTCAACTCGACAATATTATCTTCAAAAATACCTATACCAGCGGCCCCATCATCTCTCTGGTGGCGCGCGATCGCATTTGCGTGACCGGCTGTGCGTTTGCGGAATTAAAGCGAGATGCTTATCCTGACGATGAAGCATTGATCGAAATGCGCCCTAGCTTTGAGGGTGGTGTTGCTCCAACCTTACAAATTCGCGACAGTTGTTTCATTGCCAACGAGCAACGGAGTCCATCGTATCTGATCGATTTGGCTGCACCCAATCACGCCTGGGAACAGGTAGATTTTCAACAAGTTGTCTTTGTGCAAAATAAAGTGGATCGCGGTTTGCGAGTTGGCGGTACGGAACAAATCAAGATGAGGGAATGTTTTCTAGATTTTATTCCAACATTCTTTGCGATCGATAGTGCCTACACAGCTCTAAGTATCAGTCACAGTACTCTGATCGGCGAACCTGTCATTCAAGAGCGAGCGAGTTTATCCCAACCCCAACGCATTACTCCTGCCTATCTTAAAAGCCTTGAAAGGGAGGGATCGGAGAGATTCAACTTTATTGACAATCATTGCTATGACAGCCTCGGAAATCTCGATCTTGAGTATTGGATTCAGGCTGTCAGCGAAGGAACGATTCCAACTCCGAACGCACTGACAAAGGCCCTCAGCGGTGATTGATAAAGAGATTGTGCCTTTCTTTCTCAGTTTCAAGACAATGAGGTGGCGCGATCGCCCATGCCATAATAGAACCATCAATCCCGCTCAATGCTGAACTGATGGGGAAATCATGGCCAAACACACCCATTCTCAAAATCGCCACAACGCTAAATCCTCCCCTCAGAAAGCCAGCTTTTTAGAACCGCGACCCTTTGCCCCCCCAGTGCAGCGAGAGGTTCAACCCCAAGCAGAAGAAGAGCAACAGAAACCCCAACCCGGATTGAACCTGCTCGATCTTCCTCACCTCTTCGACCCTCGTCCCCTGACCCCGCCACCGCTTCAGGCCAAACTTACCATTGGCGAACCAGATGACCAGTACGAACAAGAAGCGGATCATGTCGCTCGCCAGGTTGTCGATCGGATTCATTCGCCTCAAACCCTCCAGCAAAAAGAAATACCGGAAACGGTACAGCGCGAAGAAATGCCGGAGGAAGAAGAACTGCAAATGAAACCTCTGGTGCAGCGTCAAGCTGGGGGAGAGGCTTCAGAGGACTTGGATCGCTCGATCCAGCAAGCAAGGGGGAGCGGTCAAGCACTGGATAAAAGCCTTCGTCCCCAAATGGAACAAGCGATGGGGGCAGATTTTAGCGGGGTCAGAGTCCATACCGATCCTCAATCCGATCGGATGAGCCGCTCGATTCAGGCCAAAGCATTTACAACGGGGCAAGATATTTTCTTCAAGCAAGGGGAATACAATCCTGGAACGAAAGGCGGACAAGAGTTGGTGGCTCACGAGTTGACCCACGTGATGCAACAGAATGGGGAAACCGTGCAGCGCCAGGGGGATGGGGTGATTCAACGGCGACCCCTGGTAACGGGCAAACATGGATATGCACAGAAGCAGGAGATTATTGATTATTTAACTTCTTCAGATCGGCCTACGCCTTTAAAGGAAGATATCGCTGAAAATTTCGTAGAGGGTTTTCTGGACACGGCTCACGGAAAGTACTCGCTCACCGATGTGTATAGAGTCGCATTGGAGGAAACAGGAATTAATAATGAAGTTAGCGACACTAACTCTAACGAAGATGACATGGGACAAGACAATGAATCCAAACTAGATGAGGATGATGATAATAACGACCTCTTAGAACATCAAGACGATCTAGATAATCTGGATGAAGAGGTATCAGTCGGCACAGTTGCTACAGCTCTTTCTCAAAATCAACAAGAATTTACTCGACTGATTAGACAATTAGTGCTCTTAGATACAATACACAAGGGAGAAAAGGAATACGAAAAGAAAAAGAAAAGCGAAGAGAAAGGGTTTGAGGGTGAGTACCAAGAGAGCAAACAGTATGAAGAAGATGTTCAGAAAGTTGAGAACTATAGTGACGAGGAAGTCTATCAGGGCTGTAAAACAACCTGTGATGTTAGTGCTTATGCGATCATGGCTGGAACGGTTGGCATTGAAGAGATTGAAAAGCTCAAGGCGAAATACAATGAACTGTACAATCAGCGCATGAATTCTCAATTAAACAATAAAGATTGGGAAGCTCCACAAACCGAAAAGAATGGACAACCGCATGGTAAGGCATATTTATATTTACGAGGTGAAGCAGACCAATTGAAGCAGACATGGAGACAGTGGTTGAATGCGAACGGACGTGGAGTGATGCAAGTGAAGTACGATCACAAAACTTCTGGTCCCCACACCTTTGTGATTGAACGCAATAACGAAGGTCAAGTTGCCCTCTATCAATCTTATGAATCCAAGTATTCATTACTCGCATTCCTAACTGGAAGCGATGAAAAATCACCCGAACATTCCGAAAAAGTTCAAAATATCCAAGGATCGAAAGGAAATTTTGTCGATCCGCAAGAAATAGAAGACAACCAAATTCAACTACTCTGCAATGGATTGGGCACTCCCCAACAGTTACAGAGTTATGAACAAGGGAACCCGCCTCCTGAAACCCAAATTACCTCGGAACAATACAAAGCGGCTTTTGGCTCTCCTGTGGTTGTGGATCAGAAGAGCGACGATCAATATTTGCTGATTGGTACTGTAGCCCTCTTTGTCTATGACACAATTGGGACGCCCGATATCAACAGTAACCTTCAACAATCTGACTTAGACAAGGTTACATACTTTAGCGAGATCGTGCCATTACCCAATGCTGCATATGGAAGAGCATTGGAAATCACAACAAGCAATTATCGTCAAGCGGTCGCTCGAAAAGAACAGATGGAAAGAATGAAAAACCTCCCTAAACGAAACCCACTCTTGTCAGCAGGGCTTCCGAAACGAATAGATTGAGCGCTAAGACTTAGATTCTAGACATACTGGATTTGCCAGCAGACTAAACTGCGGACACATTCAAAACCTCGCGTATCGCAAGAGCGCAATGTGAGAAAGATGCTGGTATATTAGATATCTTCAAGAATTAACTTGAAACTCTTGCAAAATCGGGTCAAAATCCAATTTCTGAAGATGTCTATTGGTAAATCCAATGCAAGATTTAGCCAATCTGGAAAATTTAAATCAGTGCAATCGCCACAACTCTTTTCATTCACCTGGATTGAAAATTTGCTCAACTGTCAATTGAAATTCTGGGAAGGTGGAGGAGCAAATGCGATCGCGTCCCCGGAACTGTTGCAATTCGTATTCCCCGTTGACTAAAGTGCAAACTGTGAAAGTGGGTTGCTTGGGCGAACCGATGTAGCGCCGTCCCCCAATGCCCAAATAATCTAGAATCCAATACTCATGAATGCCAATGCTTTCATAGTCAGACATTTTCAGGGCATAATCATCGCGCCAATTGCTTGAAACGACTTCTACGACCAATTTAACCGTTTTTCCTCGTTCAATGACAGATGAACTTTCCCAACGACGTTCATTTGCTAGCAGGGGTCGATCGACAACAGCGACATCCGGTTCATATCCTGTATCGTCAGATGTTTTGATAATACATTCCCTGGGAATAAAGTAAGGAACCTGCATCTCGTCAATTGCATTATTCAACGTTTTGATCGCCAATCCCGCAATCTCAGAATGTTTGCCTTTGGGTTTTGGCATCTCAACAATAACCCCTCGTCTTAGTTCGTAGCGGTTCTTTGAACTCTCTGGATACCCATCAATAAATTCATTGAATGAGAGTGGTTTTTTATCGCTTACTGCAATCATGGCGATCGCGGCTTTCCTACCATTGAAAGTTATCTCAATTACAGTTTATGGCATGCAAGAGGGGATCGTTTGAGTCATTGCGATAGTATTTGTATTGTCTCTCCACGTCTGTTGCAGATCGCAAGGAGTAAATCGCCAGCAGTACGTGGCGCGTACCGCAAGGTCGACGTAGCCATCACCTCCTCTCGAAAACCCGTCTCATGAAAAAGAAGAAATCCGCTCCAGAGCAATCCTCTCAGACGATTCTAGAAGAGAAGAAACGCTTCTCTCAGTCTCTCCTGTGGGCGTTTCAGCGACAGTTCTTCGAGCAACAGGGAATTCAAGCGTGGAATACGGGGAAAGTTCCTCACTACGCCACCAGCAACCCCTTCATTGCCAGCGCCTACGGTAAGGTTGTCTTTGGTTTTCTGCGGGACTGCAAAAGCGACGAACAAACTCCCCTCGACCCCGAACAACCCGTTTACATTCTCGAACTCGGTGCGGGTTCCGGCCGCTTCGCCTACCATTTCCTCAAGAAATTCTTTGCTTATTATTCCCAGTCTGTCCTCCAGGAGGTTGCGGTCAAGTATGTGATGAGTGACCTTTCCCAACAGAATCTGGACTTCTGGCGATCGCACCCCTCCTTACAACCTTTCCTCGAACAAGGCGTTCTCGACTTTGCGAGTTTCGATGTCGAAAAAGACCAAAAATTGCAACTCCTCCACTCTGGGGAAGCGATCGCACCGGAGACGCTGAAAAATCCGCTTATTGTTCTTGCAAACTACTTCTTTGACAGCATTCCCCAGGATTTGTTTTACATCCAGGGGGGACAACTCTACGAAACCCGCGTCACCCTCACCTCTCCCGAAAAAGAGCCAGACCTCAAAGATGCAAAACTGCTGGAGAGATTGGAAATCAGCTACGACGATCGCGCGATCGCAGCCGACTATTACGAAAACCCCGACTTTAACCAAATCCTGCAACAGTACCAACACCGCCTCGCTGAAACGAGCTTGCTGTTTCCCTTTGTAGGTTTGCAATGTCTGTGCAACTTGCGCCACCTGTCGAGCGATCGCCTTCTTCTGCTGTCGGGGGATAAAGGGTATAGTCGCGAAGAGGAACTGCTGGGGCGACAAAAGCCGAAATTGACGCTACATCAAGGCTGTTTTTCCCTGATGGTGAACTATCACGCGATCGCGCAGTACGCTCGCAACCAAGGCGGTCAAGTTCTCACCACCGCTCATCGCCACAGAAGTGTGAACATCTGTGCGTTTCGGTTGGGCGGTTCGGCCGAGGGCGATCGCGAAACCCATCAGGCGTACCGAGACGCGATCGAGCAGTGCAGTCCCGACGACTTCTTTGCCCTCAAAAAAGGCCTAGAACCCCACTACAACACCCTAACTCTGCAACAGCTCCTCGCTTTTCTGCGCCTGAGTGGGTGGGACTTCAACATCTTTTTCGGCTGCTTTCCTCGCTTCATGTCCGAGGTGGCGAAGGCTTCGGAAACCCTGCGCCGAGAAGCATACCGAGCGATTTATAAAATCTGGGACACTTACTACTTTATGGGCGAGCAGCGCGATTTAGCCTTTCACCTAGGGATGCTCCTGTACGGGATGGACTATCTTCCCGAAGCATTAGATTTTTTCCAACGCTCCCGCCAGCTCCACGGTGAAGATCCGATTACGCTGTATAACCTGGGGATGTGTCACTATCGCTTGCGCCAATTGGAGGAAGCTTTAACTTGCGTGACGAAAACCCTGGAATTAAATCCCAATTTTGAAGCGGCGAAGGAAGTCAGAATTAAGATTTGCTCGGAAATTGACCTGGGAAGAGAATAGCTCCTGGGACGAGGGAGGACGGACGCGATCGCGCTGTAGTGCGGCAAGCTGTTTGCATCAGCTCATCCGCCTTTTTTGTGACGGTTCTGCGTCAACTTCTCCAACGCTCGATTCTAGGTTTTAATGCCTTGTATTTTGCGTATCGCAAGCTTGATTAGTCAGGGGGATTTCGTCAGACAAGCATGTCTTGACAATTAAAGCTTACCTCCGCTCCCGATCGATTGAGTCGATCGAGTTCGGAAGACACCAAGTTGTTTTCGCAACACTTGTAATTTTTGCTGGAGGTGTTTTACATTTTGCGGCTGGCCGCCGTAGCGCCAGCGAATATAAGCGTGGGAGATTTCCTCAACAATCTCAACTGCGGACGCTTGATAGTGCTGGCGCGAGAGTTGAGCATACTCCAAAGGCGTTTGGGCGGGGTGTTTGGCATATCCCTTAGCTGCGAGTAAGTTCGCCATTTGTCGATATGTTCGCTCCATTGGGGGTAATTTTGCCAGCCGCAGGCGATCGCGCCAAGTTCGCCAATTGCTCCAAGCGACCCAGCCGAGAAATCCCGCACCAACGGCTAGAATTGAGCCGGTCATTGCTCCAACCCAGCCACTGGAAAGCAAGCGCCAAAACCAACCAAAAGCTGACGCGATCGCGCTCACAGTCCCTTGCCAAAGCGTGCTGAAAAAACCGGCGACTGGCGAAGGTAGCCAACTTGCTACCCAATTCCAGAACTGGCGAAGCACGGAAAAAGTTTGGGGTTCTTCAAACGAAATCGGGACTAAATCGCGGCCGGGAACAGGGTCAAACGCAAACCAACCATACTCCGGGAAAAACACCTCGGTGACGGCAAAGGCATCGGTATTGCGGACGAGGTAAAACCCGGTAAAGGGGTTAAACTGACCCGTCCCAAAGCCCGCCGCTAGACGTGCGGGAATTCCCAAAGAGCGCAGCATAATGGTCAAGACCGTGGAAAAATGGTCGGGATATCCACCTTGATAGCGAAACAAAAAGGCTTCAACGAGATCGTCGTCCGCTTTCAACCCAGAGAATTGCTCTTGAATTTCGTAGTTTTGCTTCAGTGCTTGGGCGAGAAATAAAGCCTTTTCATAGGCAGAGGTAATCGGTTTGGGGGACTTAGCCAGCAGTTCTTCCGCTTTCTGGCGAACTTTTCCTTCAATCGCTGGAGGAACTTGTAGGTAGTATTTGGTAATGCTCTCCGAGTAGTCGGTGGGAGCTTCTCGCAAAAGCGTGCGATCGCGGAAGGGAACGTCTGAAATCACCGTATAGGTCAGCTCCTTTCTCAAACTCGCTGGCGAGCGAATGCTCCCCTCCGGATCGATAGCCACTTCTTGGGTGGGGAAATATAAGACTTTGGCTTGGGCAAGAGCTGGGAGCAAATTGGGAAGTGGTTCTACCACCGTATAGGTCTGAATCACCTCTTTCTTCCGAGCGACTCCATAGGGTGGAGACAGGAAAAAGCGATAAGACCAGGGAATGCGCTCTACCTGAATTAACTTGTCATTTCGCGAAATTTCCCATCCCCGGCCGGTATAGCGATCGAAACCCAGCACCCGCCAAAAACCCGGAGCTTGGGAACGAACCCGCAAAACAACCTTGGGTTCTAAAGCACCTCCATCTTCTTGGGAGCTTTGGTCGATTTTGCTCTGAAAGCCATAATAGGTATCGTCTTGCCCCACTCCTTCTCCATCGCCGTCACCTTCGCCATTATTCCCCTCTTCTTCTCCCGTATTGCCCGATCGCACGCCGGGATTAAAAATGCCGCGATTTTCGCTATTGAACGTTGCATTTTCCAGTTCGGCTGCCCCACTCACGGGAAATGTAAACTGCTGATAGCCGGGAAAGCGAGGCATAATCGCAAAGAGCGCTAACCCCAAGGCGAGGGCGATCAAGGCGAATACCCCAAGACGTTGGGGGGAGAGGGGAGAATATTTCCAAAACTTCGAGGGCGATTTTGGGCGTGGAGACTTTCGATTTCGGCGCGGTCGAGTTGGCAGGATTTCAGCCAATTCAAGGCGAGAGCGATAGTCCAGAATCAGAATGGGTAAGGCAACAATAAAGAAAACAATTAAAACGGGGGCAAAAGCAAGGGTTTCGCTGAGGGTCGCGGCAACTCCCAACAAAATTAAACCAATGACCGTAGAGTAGCCCAGATCTTTCCGGCGAGGCAGATCGAAGCTGTGCAAAACTTGCAGTTGCACGAGAAGTTCGGCCAGAATTAAGCGAGTGTCGTCAATATTCGCTAGCAAATTACCCAAGAACAGGGCGAGGGCCAGCAGCATTCCCAGCGCAATTAAAAATTTGGCGGTGATGTTGCGATCGCGCCGCCGATACCACCCCCAAACCCCTCCTGCGAAACTCAAGGGAACGGCCCAAAAGCTCATCTGCGTTCCCGCAGCAATATCCGTCGCCACGATGCCAACGGCCACCAAGACTTGCACCAGAACCCGCAGGAGGATCGACTCCTCCGTTTTGGGGACTGGCATCGAGTCGAGGCGCTGCCAGAAAGACTTCAAAAGCGGTAGATGGCGAAGTTGCAGGCTTTTCATAGTTGAAAGTGGCGATCGCGGAATGTTCGGAACGCGACAGAGAAGCAGTTGTGCTGGATTGCAGCCAACCGTTACATCTTCTCGATCGACAATCTATCTCAGTTGTACCCTAAACCGATCGCCGAACAACCCACAACTACTGACAGGCGATCGCCAACTGCAAAGGCATCTGCTGGGGAACGCAGAGGCACACCTCCGCCGCATAGGTTTGTCCGGGTTCCCAGTCGAATAACTCGACGCTCAGCGAGCCGGGATAGGTTCGCTCTGCTGTTGAAGACTCTTGATTGCTCCGCAGGGTCAAACTTCCCCCTTTTGGCAATCTCGCCCGAAGTCTCACCGATCTGCTGTTGCCATCGTGCGAGCAGTACTCTGCTTGCAACAACACCAACCCATCCGTCGTCTGCCATCGTCGTTCGTCCTGGGGTTGGCGCAATGACAGAACGAGCGTTAGCCCGTTAATAATCTCGCGAGCTGCCATTAAAGAGATCGCCATTTGCTGGTCTGCGGTTGCCGTTTCATAGCTTCGCGGTAAGACTGCGGCTAAGGCCGCTCGCTGTGTGCCGCGATCGCCGTTTCCAAAGCGACCGGGAGCCAGCATGGGCGATAGTCGAAAGCGCTCCAACATCTCATTCAAAACTTGGACGCGATCGGGAAACAACTGTTTAACCGCATCGATCGTCTTTGCGCCTTCCGGTCGCAAAGACACAGAAGCCTCCGCGCAAGCCCCAAGCAAAACCGAGAGGATATTGTCAGGGATAGCAACAGGTAACAGCGATGCCAATTGGGGCATCCAGAGGGTGCGAGACAGTGCTGGCGGCGACCCGACTTCATCTGAATATTCCGGTTGATAGTCAGCAATTTCCGTCTCCCAGGGAAACAGCGGAGGGTGGCGTTCTATTTCTGCCTGGAGTCGGCGCTTCAAAAGCGCCTGAAAACGTTTTTGCACGATTGGTATTTCTCCCATGTCGAAAGATTGAACTGGCCGGGCAGATTCACCGAAATTAGAACTCGCCGTCCAACCCTCTTCCTCCAGCTCAAGGGGATCTTCCAAAAGTTCCAAATAAGGGTCAGCTCCGTCATCATCGACTAGATTCTCCGCATTTGTACTGAAGAAAGATTCCTCCCTTGGCAGTCTTCCTTGACCCTGAAGGTCAGGATAAAAAGAACTCTCATCCCCCATCCTGTCAGGAGAGGAAGGGCGGGCGGTGGATTCTTGATGCAACCAAGTCAGCACTTGGTTATACAAAAAATCCGAATTGTGTTCCATGTTACTCTTCATCTCCCACATCCCCCGATCAGGACACCGAACGATTCCGAATTTCCCAGGCTAACTCCAGAAGCTTAAACCATTGCTTCTCTGCCTGAGTTTGACTAATTGACAGCGTTTTCGCAATTTCTGAAATTCCGACGTGTTGCTGCCTCAACTCCAGCAGTTCGATTTGCTGGGCGCTCAAGCGATCGGTAAACATCTGCCACTCATGTGGCGTTAATCCTAAATTGCGCTCCAAGTCCGCTTCTAACCACTGATGGACGAGTTCCCAACGGTGGGACATGGCAAAACGAACTAAATGATATTTGAAGCGTTGTTGCAGGTAATCTCGCTGTCGAGGGGTCAATCCCAGAAAAGCTTCTATTTCACCCGTCGAACAGTCCTGCAAGCGCAAGATCAGATATTTCACGCACTCCTGTTGTTGCCGACTTTCCAGATAGCGAATTAACTCCTTCACAATAATTTCGCTCATCCCTGGGTCGGCTGTCGTCCCATCTTGCGCGACCATAAACGCTCGCAATTCGTGGAGAGTTGCACTGTGAGTATCGGTTGGAGTCTCTAGGGAACTGCCTTCAGCCGCCAGATCCATATCCACCGAAGTTTCCGGAGGCTGCTTCTGAGAGAACGTTTGTGCGCGGAGGATAATCAGTTGTTGGGCGCGACGGCCGGGTAAGGGGATGCGACGCTTGGCATAGCGCTCGCAAAAGGCCATATATTCAGCCAGTTCCAACCGAGTTTTCGGAGAATAAGTTGGCTCCAACTGCGCTTCTCGACGGAAAGCATTCAACGCTTCAGCATAAAATCCTTGCAGAAAGTCTTCGATCAGGGTCACTCTCGCATGATAGCCAGCACGACCTCTCGCCGGAGAAATGTAGCGATAGACGATCGCGCTCAGCGTACTGCTCAGCTCGACTCGACCTTGATTTGACCCCAGCTTGTAGTAGCGCAGGCAAAGTTTCAAGCGATGATTGGCAAGGGTTTTAGCCCAGTTTTCAATTTCGCCTGATTCCTGAATCCGCGAACTTTCGTGACAAATTCGGTTAACTTCGTCGGCAATTCGCGCAGCGACTTTTTGGCATTGCTGCTCTGGGGCGCGTGTGGACTGGCGTAATTGCTCTAGGACAAGCTTCAAGATAATCTTCACTGTTAGGGTAGATTTGTCTCAATAAACTGAAGATTTAACAACGACCCTAACACATCTTTAGAGAATCTTTAAAATCCCCATTTCTACTTTAAGTATTACTGTACTTTTTGAATTAAATTAACCGTGAAAATACTGAAAAAATGAATCATCCAGACAAAATAGATCTCGACCAGCAAATTGAGCTTTTAATTGAGGATGCGCCCTCCGACGGGGCAACAAAAAGGGCGATGGCTCAAGCTGTGGCTCCCGTGTTAAAGGAAATGGCGTTGCAAATGCAGCATTTAGAGTACTACATTTTGCAAGGTCTTGATGGAGGCTGGGTTTTAACAACGCTGAGAAACCGCGCTCGGCCCGATCTTGAAAAAACTGCAATCTACGCTTTCGCAACCTTTAAAGACGCGATCGCTTTTCAAGGCAGTTCAAAATCGAAAGTGATAGCAGCCCCAATTCCCATTACCCACATTTTATTTCAACTGTTTGCTCTCGATCGCGTTGATAGTTTAATTGTCATGGAAACGCCAGGAGATTTAGCGAAAGGGAAGGAGATTCATCGCGACGATTTACAAAAATTGGTACGGCAGAAACTCCAACAATTCCAGCAAAATTCTCGGAAAAAATCGGGCAATTTGCCTCCCGATATCGCTTGAGTTTTGGAAATGCTAAACCGTTCTGTATTTTCATCCCCTTACCGCCATTTTTATCAACTAAGTAGGTGGGGCTAATTAAATATCAAACCTGTGTGGGTCAAGTTAAAGCCTGAAATCCGAACACCTGCATGGGTTACGCTATCGCTAACCCATCCTACTGGCGCGTCAAGTCTTAAATGTTGCATTAGAAAAATAGCACGATGCTTATTTTTAAAGGTTTTCACTTAATAATCTATTGCCCTGTTTTAAGCTTGACGCGCCACTACCTCCTTACAGCAGAGGACGAGAACCTGGCGGACAATTCACTGTTGGGGGAGTTGTGCTAGCGTTCAGGGTTGGCATTGCAGGCAATTGATTGGTTGGTTCCTCGCTTTCGCACAACCCCTTAATGGTTGTTGTCTCTCCACCCTGAGGAACGACGAAGACAGCACCCGTATAGCTTTTGAGAGTAAGGTCTTTAGGTTTTGCAGTGACTTTTGTACTGCGTGCATCGGGTTGAATTTGAACTGCGTAGCGATAATTTTCGGTTTCGGGGCGAATTCCTATTTGTATTTCTTCAACTGTCGCGGCAAAGCGATTTTTTTCGAGGAAATGGGCTTGCTGTCCTCGAAGCATTGCGCTAACGTTCTGCTTAGCTTCTATTTGTTTGGCCTTATTGGCTTGGCCGAGCAAACTGGGAAGGGCGATCGCGCCGATAATACCCAGCAGAATTAATCCAAAACAGCCACACCCCACGCCACCGAGGATAAGTAGCACTGTTGGAGTAGCACTCTTAGGTTGTGTGGAAGTTTGTTCGGGTTGGAAATCCGGCGATTCTGTCATGGGAAAATAACCTCTAGGGAAGCGAGCAATTTCATCTTTTTTTGTGTAATGTTTCCACCTTAACTTTTCTACAGCAAGCTTATTGGCCAGTATTAGCATGGAAAAAGTAAATGTTTTTACTACTTTTTGGTTCTACTGAGTCACTTCCTTCATAAATATTTAAGTCCGGCTTGTTTCAGTTGTTGCCAGAAGATCTCTGGACAGCTTGTACTGCAACCTGAATTGCCTTTTCTTCTACCTCTTGTGCCGCACTTGCAACCGGGTTTTCGCTAACCGTTCGCTGGGCAATAACTCCGCAAACGCAAGCCGCAGCAAACCCATAAACCCCTGCCATTTTCAACAATGTCCCCGACTCCATTTCATAGTTCAAAATATTCAAAGTGCGATACTCCTCCGTAATTCCCCGGAGGTGGCGCAACAAATGAGGGTTGGCGGAAGAGGTCGCACGCTCTTGCCCTTCATAAAATGTATCAACTGAGGCGGTGATGCCGAGGTGACAGTCGATCTGGAGCGATCGCGCCGCTTCGACTAAAGCGACGGTGAGGAACGGATCGGCAGCCGCCGGGTATTCTATCGGCGCAATATCAAGAGCTGTCCCCTGTCTGCATAAAGCAGCTTGAGTTACAACAAGACTCCCCACTTTTACATCCGGCTGAATCGAACCGCAAGTCCCAACGCGAATAATTTTGGAAATTCCGACTTGAATTAATTCGTTAACAACAATACTGAGAGAAGGCGCTCCCATACCACTCGTTGCTGATAAAACAGGCTGGCCCGTTGCTAAATACCCTAAGTAGCTGCTGAGTCCGCGTTTGTTTGAGAGCTGGCGCGAATTGTGGAGATATGTCCGAGCAATTTTTTCGGCGCGATCGCGATCGCCAGAGAGTAACGCGAGTGTTGGTGGCGGACAGCCCAAGTCTGTTTGGCTAAAGCCGATGTGATACGGTTTCATTGCCTTATTGCAAAGCTCAATCTCTACCAGATAGCCGTTTTTTTGTCAAAGGGACGGCAGAGAAACTGACACACCCCCATCTTGCTTTTTCCCCTGCTCCCTCCAGAATGTTAAAAAAAATAAACGCGCCTTCGGTTGCCAACGAGCTTAAGAGAAACAAGCGCATCTTCAAAATTCTTTACAATTGGTGCTGCTGTGGTACTATCTGGATGGTTCGAGGGGCTAAGGACGTTATAATCGACCGAATTTGAGTGGTAGAGGAGCCTACAGGAGTGCAAGATAGAATGTCAGAGGCACGCCAAAACGCAAAAATCCAGAGAAAACAGCCGCAGCCGATCCGAATTGGCGTTATCGGTGTCGGCAATATGGGACAGCATCATACGAGAGTACTCAGCCTGCTGAAAGATGTTGAGTTGGTTGGGGTGTCCGATATCAATGTCGAACGCGGTTTAGATACTGCTAGCAAGTATCGAGTTCGCTTTTTTGAGAACTATCTCGATCTTTTACCCCATGTTGATGCCGTGTGCGTCGCCGTTCCAACGCGCTTGCACCATCCAGTGGGGATGAATTGCCTCAAGGCTGGAGTCCACATTCTAATTGAGAAGCCGATCGCGGCTAGTATTACCGAAGCCGAATCGCTGGTCAATGCTGCGGCGGAGTCTAATTGTATCCTGCAAGTCGGACATATCGAACGATTTAACCCAGCATTCCAAGAGCTTAATAAGGTTCTGAAAACTGAGGAGTTGTTGGCGCTCGAAGCGCACCGCATGAGTCCTTATTCCAATCGTGCTAATGACGTGTCTGTGGTTCTTGATTTGATGATCCACGACATCGATCTGTTGCTCGAACTTGCCTCCGCTCCCGTTGTCAAGCTCACAGCCAGTGGAAGCAGTTGTTCGGATTCGGGCTACCTTGACTATGTTACGGCAACCTTGGGGTTTGCCAATGGCATGGTGGCGACGCTCACCTCTAGCAAGGTGACGCACCGCAAGATTCGCCGCATTGCCGCTCATTGCAAAAACTCTTTGACTGAAGCTGATTTTCTCAACAATGAAATTTTGATTCATCGTCAAACCACAGCCAATTGCATGACAGATTACGGTCAGGTTCTGTATCGTCAAGATGGATTAATTGAGAAAGTCTATACGAGTAATATTGAGCCGCTTCATGCAGAATTAGAGCATTTTGTCAACTGCGTTCGAGGCGGGAATCAACCGTCTGTGGGTGGCGAACAAGCTCTGAAAGCATTGCGTTTGGCCAGTTCGATCGAGCAAATGGCTCTAGATGGTCAAGTTTGGGAGCAGTCGAATGGCTTTCCGATAAGTTCGCCCACTTTAGTGGTTTCTTCTTGAGCGATCGCAGCGGGATTTTAAGACAAAATAGGGGATGGGTTAAGTCTCATCCCCTGCTTTATTCGGTCTAACAATCTTGGAAAATGTAACTATTTCAGATCTAATAATCCTCGTTCCTTAAGTTTGGGATTAAAGCGAATTTCCATGTTCGCACCGCGTTCTTGAAGTTTTTCTAGAATTTTTGTTTCTAATCGTCGCGCCACTTTTTTGAGGAATTTAACTTTAGCAATTTCTTCGCTATTGTCATAGGTTTTGCAGTCTTCTTCACTCATTGTCAGTTTGGCATCAATCGGATCGTTCCACTGAGCTTGTTCGCCGTTGTTTCCAGGCGGAATAGAACCATTTTCTTCGATCCATTTTGCTTGAATTTCCTCGAGTACTGACCGACTGGGGCGCTCAATCGTTTTGATTTTCAACCAGTGGCAATTGTTCGGCTGACGCACTAAATGTTGCATCAAGCTGAGGTAAATATCGCGAGAATAGGCGACGAGTTGCAAGACGCGATCGCGATCGAAAATTGCGTAGATTCCAATTTTTCCTTGGACTTTTTGAGGAATTTGACCGTCGCTATCGAGATAGGCAATATAGTCCAAGTCGTTAATTGACGGGATTTCAGTTGAGTTAGACATCAAGTTTCTACTAGGGAAGAGCTGTCAGCGATGGGTCAGCGATCGCTTGGCTAGATCGATGACTCAGAAGAGACTTTCCATTGAACCTCGAACCCCGAACATTGGTCAATGCCAAACGACTGGAGGCTGTGGCAAACAAAGGTTTTACTTGAATGAAGTCAACGATCTTCCCAATTAGGCAAGATTCACCGTAGACAGGCGATCTTGAGGTTAGTTGCATTTCCGCACATTGCTGGCACCGCCGCGACCGCCGGAAACCCACCCTGGCGTGGGGGCTGAAATTTCCAGCCACAATCGCTGAGTGCTACGGTCTAATTCAGCGGAACCGGTTAGGGTCATAGGTGTACCTCCTGGAACGCCTCCAATGGAGCGGGAACCCGGGCCGAGGCGATCGCGAATGGCGAGATCTCTTAAGGCGATGCGACAGGTATCGGTATCGGGAGAAATTGAGAGGGCTGAATTTGTTGTCGCGGGTGCAGTTCTCGCAGTACCGGAACAAAAAGAAAGATGGCGAGCAATGACGTAGCCTTCTACGGGGGAGTTAATTTCGACCCAGCCATAACCGCCCCAACCCGTGAGTCTGAGGCGACTGTTGGCTGGCAGAACGGTGACGCGATCGCTCCCATGGGCGGCGACAGGCATTGTATAAATATCAACGGTTCGGGTTGTGCGGCGGCACTGGCCGGCAAACTCATGGCGAATCATTAAATCGTCGTCTCGAATTTCGCCCTTTGGTGTGGGGGGGGCGCTATTCTCGTTTTCCGCGTCCGAGGGGTTGGCTATCGCGGTTGTATTGATTCCACTCGCAAGGCTTAAGAGTATTGCACCCAGCACCCAACTCTTCATTTCCTTCACTCCTCATACTCCTGAAAATTTAAAATCCGATCTTCGTAGGATACAGGGTAATAGTAAAGATTTCGCAAGCAGAATTCAATGCGAATCGATTGACGGCCGCTCAATTGCGATCGCGGAGGGTATTGAGAGTGCAGTTGTTGTCTTGACAGAGTTCTTCGTCGCTTTGGAGCATTCCCAGCTAGCGGCCTTGTCCTTCAAGCTGGCGTTGCAGGCGCTGTTGGAGTTTGAGCCAAGATTTGTAGATGTATTCCACAAGCGCGATCGAGGTTCGATTCAGTCCAAACCCGCAATTAGGGCGTGTCACCCCTTGAGCCAAATGACAATAGCAGCTAGATGAATAGCCCCGAGAAAATTGCGAGTCGTTTTGTCATAGCGAGTCGCGATCGCTCGATACTGCTTGAGCTTGGCAAAAAAGTTTTCAATCAAATGCAGATGCCCGCATCCGTCTTAAGCGTCTTTATCCACAAATTGAAAGTTGACAGACCACTAGCACTCCAGTGACTAAATCTTGTATGTACCACTCGATAGTCTCCAAAGCGTTGGGGTAAGTCCCGTCACGGAATTACCGCTCGATAGCGGTACAAGACAGCTTCCACAAACAGACGATTATTTTTCGCCGTTTGGCAAAGGGACGGGTTTAGGTCTATCGATTAGCTACCAAATTATTACAGAAACTCATCAAGGAACGCTCGAATGTTTCTCGACCGTAGGTCAGGGAACCACATTTCAAATCAAGATTCCGGCACTGATTTCTTAGCTGGAGATAACAGACAACAACCAACAACCAAGCTCAAGTCCATTTAAATTGGGATGCTCTACACCCGACACCCCAGACCCCACACCCGTTTCTTCAATCTCGCTCTCTCTATTTAAATGACGAACAGCTTACTCCCCGCTAATTTGTACCAACACCGTTCGCTGGCGGGGACCATCTAAATCAAAAAATAAAACCGATTGCCAGGTTCCCAAAGCGAGCTGGCCGCCAACGACAGGAATTATTTCGCTGGTGCTGAGGGTTATGGCCATCAGGTGGGAATGGGCGTTCCTCGGTTCGTCTGGCGGGACGACCCGGAGATGCAGGTCATTGTGCAGGTAGCGATCGCCTTCTGGGGCAAGCTTCTGCAAATAGACTTTAATATCTTCAAACAAGCGTTCCTCATCCTCATTGATGGCTAAGGCGGTTGTGGTATGTCTGGAAAAGACGATCGCCTGACCGTTTTGAATCGCGGTCTTGGCCAAGCGCTCTTGGATTTGCGGCGTAATATTATAAATGCTAATTCCCGGGCCGGTTTCGACCTCTATCCACTCGTTAACAATTGGCATCTGGGACTCCCCCACTGGCTAATCATGAAATATCTTAAATCTGTTTGGGTGGCTTTTTTTCTGGCTGTTCCGGCACTCCCGCTTGCCAGCACGGCAATTTCGGCTCTTCCTCCCTCCCCTATCCCCATTGCTCGAACTTCCGAGGCGGAGATTGCCACAGAACTGGCAGAGTTCTATCTCAACCGCGAACCCGCGAACCTGCGAACCCAAACCTTAACTCTAGCCCAAGGGCAACGCATTCAAGCCGAGTTTGTGCGGCGTTTAATCCCTTGTTTGGGGCGCAGAGTGGGATACAAAGCCGGACTGACCAACGCGATCGCCCAAGAACGTTTCCAGGTGCCTCATCCCCTGCGTGGCGTACTGCTCGAGAAAATGCTGCTCCCTAGCGGCTCGACTGTCAGCGCGAATTTCGGCGCTCGTCCGTTCTACGAGGGTGACTTGATGGTGAGGGTGGGGAGCGAGGCAATTAACAATGCAACAACGCCCCAGGAAGCTTTGGCCGCGCTGGATGCGGTTATCCCCTTTCTCGAACTGCCCGATTTAGTTTATGCGGCCGATGCCAAGTTAGACGGAACGGCCCTAGTGGCGATTAATGTCGGCGCTCGTTTGGGCATTATGGGAGAACCCATTCCCCTGGCGGCGACAGAGGAATGGGTCGAACGGTTGGGGAACGTGCGGGTTGTTCTGCGCGATAGTGCTGGCAATGAATTGGCACGGGGGGAGAGTCGCGCGCTACTGGGACATCCCTTACAAGTGGTGTTATGGCTCAAAGACTCTCTGCAAGCCTCCGGCCAGCGCCTAAAAAAGGGAGATTTACTCTCCCTCGGAACCATTACCCCCCTGATGCCAGTTGAACCGGGATCGGAAATTCGCGCCCAATATCTGGGTTTAGATCCGCAAAAAACGGCGAAAGTTTCCGTAAAATTTGAGTGAGATTACGAGCTGCACGGGAGAGGCGTTTTGGAACTCTGAGAGCGCCCGGCCGCAGGTTTGGGGGCGGCGAGCCGCAAAACAATCTCTAGCAGCCATGGGGCAAGGCGCTGACACCACACGGCTAAATGGCTTTGCCAACCCACTAAAATTTCAGGCTTGTCTTGGCTGAGGCCGGCAACCAGGGACTGAGCGACTTGGGCTGGGGTCATGGGCATGACCCAGCGGAAAATGTTGAGATCTCGCACCATGTCTGTGTCTGTGAGGGAGGGTAATAGGGACATCACGCGGATGTTGTGTTCGGCGAGTTCGCGGCGCAGGGCCTGGGTAAAGCCAACAATTGCAAATTTGGTGGCTGAATAGGTCGCCATGGTGGGAGCGGCAACTTTCCCCATTAGGCTAGAGACATTGACGATCGCGCCTTCTTGTCTGGCAGCCATGCGCCGGGCCACCAGGCGGGTCATGGTGTACATTCCCATTAAATTGAGGGAGAGTTCCTCGTAAACTTGGTTGGGGTCAGACTGGAGAAAAGAGTTTTGGTACGCCACGCCAGCACAGTTAACCAGCAGGTGAATGGGGCCGCGATCGCGCCACACTTGAGCAATGGCAATGTTGGTGGCGACGGGTTGGGTGAGATCGATAACTAGCGTCACCACTTCAACCCCCAACGCTTCTATCTCTGCGGCTGCGGCAGCCAAACGCTGGCGATCGCGAGCCACTAAAATTAGTTGGGCAATCCCTTGTCGGGCCAACTCCAGAGCGATCGCTTGACCGATACCGCGAGAAGCCCCCGTAATTAGGGCAGTTTTACCTTGAAGTTTCATCAGTTCTAACCTCCTGCAATCGAAGTCTTGCAGCAGAGACGGTCGGTACCGCGATCGCCCATTGCGTCGGGTACGCTGCAAGACTTCGATTGCTCTGAATGACAGATAAGTTGGATTAAATCTTTGAGTGCTTGAAACGTTGCGGAAGAATCTTCGCTCGCGCGACCTCATCGAGAGCTTTGCAGATAGACAGCGATTGACACTAATTTCAGCATCGTTCTGGAAACTGGCAACATGGAAAGGTCAGAACAATACCGCGCTGTTGCTTCAGATCTTTAGTTCCATTCGTTGAGACGATCGAACATGAATAGGATGCCTCCTCGATTGCGAGTTTTCTTCTTTGATGTCCATTCACAAGTTAGCAATTAAATCAATAATCCGCAATATTTTTTAATAAAAATTCCGTTACCTTCCTTTACAATCTTTTTAAGCTTTCTCAAACCCACAAAATTTCAAGATCGGGAGGCGATCGCTTTTGGCCTGCTTTAAGATACAAAAGAGGTTGAGGCGGCAATTTCTGGGGCGTGCCATCCAGAGCTACTCTCCCGCGCAAACAGAGGACAGAATGAATGATGATTCAACTCAACGGCTGGCAAAAACAAACTCTCCTTCGTTTTTTCGTCGCCTTCTTGCTCGGCATTTCCTGCGTACTGTTGAGCGGGGAAATTCAGCCGGTGGGAATTTTGAGCGGTTTGCGATCGGACAGCGCGTACCATCAGGTCGGCGGAGCCATCGCGCAATTCATCGATCCCCAAGAAGTTGCCCCCATCATCTACGAACACATCCCAGATTTCCCCAAAGGTAACGATTACACCAACCTTGAAGCAGAAGACGTTGGTGTCAACAACACCCTCGTCGAACGTTTTATCCGCTATCACCTTTACGTCAAGAGCCGTCCGCCTCAATACCGTCTCGACTGGAAGATTACCATTGCCGACTACCTCGGCATTCACAGTCCCATGCGAGAGACCCAATATCCCGGAGCCGGACAATTTACCCAAAACCCGATGGATGACGATGTTGCGATCGTTCGCAGTCTCAACCGCCGACAGCGGAACGAGTTGGTCAATGTGCTGGCTGGGATCTTCAACCCAAATACGGCTAAACCTTCCGCACAGACTCGCCCAACCCCCGCACCTCAAGCCCAACCCCAGCCGCAAGAAACCTTTCCGCGACGACCCGCTTTACCCCAACCTGGAGCCGCCGACTTGCTGAAGTTTTAAGTTCGCTGACGCTCCTCTGGGGAGATGGGGAGATTCTTCATTGAACTTGTCCCTGTTCCCTCAATTCTGAACTCATTTACTGTCCAACGATTGAGCGACCATTTGTTCGTGGAGAATTTGGTAGCAGGAAGCGACGCTTTCTCTGGCTTTGAGAGCTTCCACTAAGGCGTGGTAGGTAGATTGATGCTTCTCGAGCATGGTTTTGGCTTGTAGTTGTCCCCATTGCTGCTTTTGTTTCGCTTCCGAGGCCGGACGATCGAAGAAAACGAGAGCATCGGTAATTTTTTGGCGATCGTCTCGGCCGCCTTCAACGGAGTTATAAATCATTTGTTCGGCAGCAATTCCTGCCATCCAGACGGTACAAAATCGATCGAGAATGAGGCGCAGTTCTCCAGTTTTGATGGCGTTGTTAAACAGGGTTTCGGTATCGAAGTAAACGCCGCCAAATCCCGGCGTTCCTTGTTTAATTGCATCCCAAGCGGTGAGGGAGTAGCCGGAGATGGGGATACCCAACAGATAGGCGGCAAGAAAATGGCCGGCTTCGTGGTGAAGGACGCGATCGCGGTGTTCGGGAGAGAAGCGGGCGATCGCGTCTAAGAGTAAGGTTACGCCTTTGCCCTGAAATCCCAACGTGTCGAGGGTGACCAGTCCAAGCAAGCAGAAGACCACCGCAGCGGGAATGGTAGGAGAAAGATCGACCAACGGCCCGACCAAGACAGCAAGGACAACGATGAAAATGCTAATAGCGATTAAATTGAGAGCGGTTTGTTGCATGGACGTTCTCGCGTTGATGGAAGGGTTGGTGTCCTTCAATCATACTCGCGGTTCAATGCTGACAAGCCGGCCCAAAGCAGATTTCTCGAACCGCAAGGATAAAACGAACCCGCTAAAATCGGTACTGAGAAGAAATTTTCCCCACTGTATTTTGCGGTTTTAACGCGATCGCGATCGCATGCTCAACATTGCCAACACTGAAATTACCCAACAACTCTACGAGAGCGGTGATTGTCTGATTTATCGAGGCGATCGCGCGTCAGATGGGCGACCAGTGGTGCTGAAAATGCTCAAAGACCCCTACCCCTCGCCGGAACGGTTGGCTTGGTTTAAACGGGAGTATGAAGTGACTCGCTCGCTACGAGAGCTACCGGGGGTTGTTGAAACTTACGCTCTAGAGCGCGATCGCCAGCGTCCGGTTATCGTGCTAGAAGACTTTGGGGGAGACTCCCTTGCGCTATTGAAGTTGGCCGGGAAGTTGCCACTTCAGGAGTTTTTGCAACTCGCGATCGCCATCACCTGCACCCTCGGCCGCATTCACGCTGCCAACATTGTCCACAAAGACCTCAACCCCAGCAATATTATTTACAACCCCCAAACCGGCGTTGTGAAAATCATTGACTTTGGCATCTCTGCGGTTCTCTCGCAAGAGACTCAAGTCTTTGACAACCCTAACGTTCTTGAAGGAACTCTCGCCTACCTCTCTCCCGAACAGACGGGACGGATGAACCGAGTTATCGACTACCGCAGCGATTTCTACTCCCTGGGTGTCACCTTCTACGAACTGCTGTCCGGACGTTTGCCATTCGAGTGCGACGATGCTCTGGAATTAATCCATTGTCATCTCGCTAAATCTCCACAATTCCCCCACACCTCAGAGATGGGGGGACACGCAAAGATTCCCAAAATGCTGTCCGATATTGTGCTGAAGTTGATGGCAAAAAGTGCCGAAGACCGCTATCAGAGTGCTTGGGGACTGCAAGTCGATCTAGAACAGTGTTTGGCTCAACTGAATGAAACCGGGACAATTGCCAGCTTTCCCCTAGCAACTCAGGACATTTCCGATCGCTTCCAAATTCCGCAAAAGTTATACGGCCGCGATCGCGAAGTGTCTCAGTTATTAGCCGCATTTGAGCGAGTCTCTCAAGAAAATTCAGAATACTCCTTCCCAGAAGTAAGCTACAGAATTCAGAATTCAGAATTAAACCAAGAGGTTAAGGGTCACAGCACCTCTAATTTCCCCCAACTCCCCAACTCCCCAATTCCACAACTCCCAACTTCCTCAACTAGCGAATTAATCTTAATCGCAGGCTACTCTGGCGTGGGAAAAACAGCGGTAGTCAACGAAGTTCACAAACCTATTACCGCGAAACGAGGCAACTTTATCTCGGGTAAGTTCGACCAGTATCAACGCAATATTCCTTACTTAGCACTGCGTCAAGCCTTTAGTGAGTTGTGCGATCGCTTGCTGGTGGAAAGCGAAGCCGAGTTGGAAATTTGGCGAAATAAAATTCAAGCAGCCGTGGGGAAAAACGGACAAGTTCTCATTGAAGTGATTCCTCATTTAGAACGGGTTATTGGCCCTCAACCTGCCATTCCTAACGTCGGGGCGCAGGAAGCACAAAATCGCTTCAAATTTGTCTTCCAAAACTTTATTAAATCTCTGTGTAGTTGCGATCGCCCGCTCGTTTTATTTTTAGACGATTTGCAATGGGCTGATGGGGCTTCCTTAGACTTGCTGAAATCAATTCTCAACGATCGCGACTTGCAGGGATTGCTCGCGATCGGAGCCTACCGAGACAATGAAGTTAACGACGCACACCCCTTAATGGTGACGCTAAAAAGCATCGAAAAAGAGCGAGGAGAATTGACAACAATTGAATTGAACAATCTCACACTCTCAGATGTTAATGCGCTAATTGTAGACACCCTATCTTGCTCCCTACAGCTCGCTCAACCGCTCGGAAATTTGGCTTATGAGAAAACCCTAGGCAACGCCTTCTTTTTGTTGGAATTTTTGAAGTCATTGCACAACAAAGCACTGCTGAAATTTAATCGCAATAGTGCTGGAGGCGATCGCCCTCGATGGCAGTGGGACGATGAAGAGATTCAACGCCAGCAAATTGCCGACAATGTTGTGGATTTAATGGCGAGCAAGATTGTCACGCTAGCGGTCGAAGCGCAAACGAGCTTGCAACTCGCCGCTTGTATTGGCAACCAATTTGACCTGAAAACCCTCGCAACAATCTATCAAAACCCAGCATCAGAAACTTTACAAGATCTTTGGCCGGCTGTTAAAGAAGGATTGATTATTCCCTTAAACGAACAATATAAATTAGTTGAAGTTAATCCCCAAATTGCCGCTCATTTGATTCGGTTTAGATTCCAGCACGATCGCGTTCAGCAAGCGGCCTACTCTTTGATTGCCGAACGAAAAAAACGAGTGACGCATTTGCAAATTGGTCGCCTGTTATTGAACAGTACGGTTGCCGAAGAATTGGAGGAAAGAATCTTTGATATTGTCAATCAATTCAATGAAGGCATCCCTCTGTTGCGAGATGAAAAGGAGCAACTAAAACTCGCTGAGCTGAACTTGCTAGCCGGAAAAAAAGCCAAGACGGCAACAGCCTATGGAGCCGCTGTGACTTACCTCCAAGTGGGGCGATCGCTCTTGCCCCAAAACAGTTGGATTGCGCGATACAAACTAACCCTCGCTTTGTACCAGTTAGGAGCAGAAGCAGCCTATTTAAACGGGGACTTCGCCGAACACGATCGTCTCTCTGAAATCCTCCTGCAAGAAGCTCAAACGGTCTTGGATCGGGTGCCAGCATACGAATTCAAAATTCAAGCCTATATTGCTCAAAATCAGCTCAAAGAGGCAGTCGAGAGCGCGATCGTCATTTTTCGCCAGCTTGGAATCGGATTTTCTAAAAACCCTCGCCAGACTGACATTATTCTGGGTTTGCTCAAAACGCAAGTTTTGCTAGCCGGGAAAAAACCTTCAGATTTCCTCCAGTCTCCTCCCATGACGGATGCAACGGCGAAGGCAGTCATGAGATTAATGCCCTCAGTTTCTGCCGCGGCCTACATGGCAGCTCCGCAAATGATTCCCTGCTTTGTTTTCAAGCTGATTGAACTGTCAGTGAAATATGGAACTGCTCCCCAATCGCCTTACGGCTATGCCGCTTATGGCTTTATTCTTTGCACGGCCATCGGAAACATCAAACTTGGCTCTCAGTTTGGACGCTTGGCCGACAAACTGTTGAACGAAATTGATGCCCTCAATCTCAAAGCCAAAACGTCTTTTATCATTACGTTTTTGATTGCCCATTGGCACCAACCTGTTCGGGAAACCTTGCCTGCATTCCTCGAAAGCTATCAAAGCGGCCGGGAAACTGGAGATTTAGAATATGCTGCCTGGTCAATTCAAAGCTATTGCTACTATGCCTATTTCAGCGGCACAACGCTCAGAGAATTAGAGCCAAAATTGATCGACTGCGGCAACATAATTCGGCGACTGAACCAAGAAAGTGCTTTCACTTTACATTGCATTTATTGGCAGACAATTTTAAATTTCATCGGGTCGCCAGAGTCAAACTCTCATCCCGGCGATTTACTTGGAGAAATTTATGACGAGCGGGTCATGCTTCCCCAACATCGCCAAGCCGAGCAACAGAGTCCCATTTTCCACCTCCATTTCAACAAACTGATGCTTTGCTATGTATTTGGCAACTATCGGCTGGCGGCTGAGAACGGAGCGATCGCGCGTCAGTATTTAGAAAGCGTTGTCGGTTTGGCGGCGATCCCCATCTTCCATTTCTACGAATCTTTAAGCAAAATTGCGATCGCGGCCGAGTTGCCCCAACGCAACAAGCGAGGGCGAAAAATGCTCGCTCGCGTCAAGGGGAATCAAAAAAAGCTGAAGAAGTGGGCCGAACACGGGCCGATGAACCACTGGCACAAATTCTATCTGGTGGAAGCCGAGCGCGATCGCGTTTTTGGGAAGGGACGGAAGGCGATGGATCTCTACGAACGAGCCATTAACGGTGCGCGAGAAAATGGCTATCGACAAGAAGAGGCCCTCGCCTACGAGCTGGCCGCGCGATTTTACCGCGATCGCGGCATGGAAAAATTTGCCCAAACCTACACCGTCGAAGCACACTACGCCTATTTGCGCTGGGGAGCCACAGCCAAGGCCAAGCAACTCGAACAACAGTATCCTCAATGGTTTGCTCAAGGGCGATCGGGAGAAACCTTTCAGCAAGTCACAACGACTCAGATAACTTTAAGCACGGGAACAAAGATTTCAAGCGAATTTGACATTGCCAGCGTTCTCAAAGCCTCTCAGACCCTATCTGGCGAAATTTTCCTCGATGCCTTGTTGGACAAAATGATGGCGTTGGTTCTGGAAAATGCGGGAGCTGAAATCGGCCACCTCATCTTGCGCGTTCCCGGTGGTAGCGAAGGGGAATGGGCCATTGTTGCATCCAGAAACACAACTGTCGGAGAAGGCGAAGTTTCCCACTGGATTTCTCTAGAGGAGGCTGCAAGTACTGATTCTCCTATCATCCCCCTCGCGATCGCCAACTACGTTCTTCGCACCCAAGAGAGTCTCGTGTTGGCAGATGCAACCCAAGCGGAAAGGTTTGCTGACGACCCTTACATCACTGCTCAGCAAGCAAAATCCGTCCTCTGCATCCCGCTGCTCAACCAAGGCAATCTGTTGGGGGTGCTTTATCTGGAGAATAACCTGACGACTGGAGCCTTCACGCCCGATCGCGTCGAGGTTTTGAAATTGCTTTCCTTGCAGGCCGCGATCGCCCTCGAAAATGCCCAACTCTACGCGGAAGTACGCGACAGCGAGAGTCGCCTCACCCAATTCCTCGAAGCCATCCCCGTCGCCGTCGGAGTTCTCGATGCAACAGGTCGCCCCTACTACGGCAATGCTAAAGCGATCGAACTCTTGGGGAAAGGGGTCGATCCCAACGCCACTCCAGACCAGCTCTCGGAAGTGTATCAAAACTACGTGGCCGGGAGCGATCGTCTCTATCCTTGGGAAGATTTACCCGTCGTTCGGGCCTTGCAAGGCGAACACTACACCACCGACGATATCGAAATTCATCAAGGCGATAAAATTATCCCCCTAGAAGCTTGGGGAACCCCCATCTACGACGAACAGGGGAATATTGCCTACGCTCTGGTCATCTTCCAAGATATTAGCGATCGCCGCACAGCAGAAAAGCTCCTCGCCGACTACAACCGCACCCTCGAAGCCCAAGTGGCCGAGCGCACCGAAGCTCTGCAAGAAAGCGAACAGCGCTTCAGAAAAGCCTTTGAAACTGCAGCAACAGGGATGGGACTCACCGCACCCGATGGTCATTTTTTAGCCGCGAACGCAGCAACCTGTAAGTTCCTGGGCTATTCCGAGCAAGAACTGTTGAACCTTAGCGTCCAAGACATTACCGATCCCGCCGATTTAGCAGCGAGTCGAGACGCTCTCCAGAAATTGCTGGCTGGCGAAATTCGCTACTACCACACCGAAAAACGCTACCGACACAAAGAAGGACACACAATTTGGGGATTTCTCAGCACGGCTCTGATCCGCGATTCTCAAGATCGCCCCCTTTACTTCATCTTCCAAGTCCAGGATGTTACCGAACGCCGCCAAGCTGAGGCCCGTCTGCGCCAAAGAAACCAGGAAATGCAGGCGATGTTTCAGGCCTTTCCCGATCTGTTTTTCCGGATGGATGCCAAGGGAGTCATCCTCGACTATCAAACCAGAGAAGAAGGGGAACTCTACGCGCCGCCAGAGCAGTTTTTGGGCAAAAATGTTGGGGATGTTTTGCCCCCAATGCTCGCAAAGCCAATTCAGGATGCGATTGGACAAGCTCTCGAAAGCGGCTCGGTCGTCAGCCTGGAGTATCCTTTACCCCTCGATAAAGGCGTGCAAGACTTTGAGTCTCGTATTATGCCGTTGCAAGACGATCAAGTCATTGCCGTGACTCGGAATATTAGCGATCGCAAGCAAGCCGAACAAGCCTTGAAAGCAGCCAAGGACGCAGCCGAAAAAGCGAACCAAGCCAAAAGCGACTTCCTCGCCTCCATGAGTCACGAGTTACGAACCCCCCTCAACGCCATTCTGGGGTTTAGCCAGTTGATGTCCTGCGACAGCATTCTCACCCGCGAACAGCGAGAACACCTTGCCATTATCAACCGCAGCGGCGAACATCTCCTCACCCTGATCAACGATATCCTTTCGATGTCCAAAATTGAGGCGGGACGAGTCGTTCTCAACGAAACAGAATTCAATCTGCACCGCCTCCTCAACGATCTGCGCGAAATGATCAATCTCAAGGCAAAAAACAAAGGTTTGACGCTCATTTTCGACTATTCCCCCGATCTTCCTCGGTACATTCAAACCGACGAGAGCAAACTGCGACAGGTCTTAATTAACCTCGTCGGGAACGCCATTAAATTCACAGCGGAAGGTCAGGTAACGCTGAGAGTTCAGCGAGAAGAAAGGATGAAAAAAGAGGGAAAAGGGAATAGGCAATCGGGAATAGGCAATCGGGAAGAGGCAATCGGGACAAGTTCCATGCTCAATGAAGAATCACCCCAACTCCCTAATTCCTTATCTCCCGACTCCCCACTCCCGACTCCCCACTCCCTAGAGTTCGAGATCCAAGACACCGGCCCCGGAATTGCCCCAGAAGAACTCGATGCGCTCTTTCAACCCTTTGCCCAAACTCAAACCGGTCGAAATTCATCAGAAGGAACGGGGTTGGGGTTGCCCATTAGTCGGGAGTTCGTGCGCTTGATGGGAGGAGACATTGCGGTGTCTTCTCAGGTCGATCGCGGTTCGACCTTTTCCTTCACGATCGCGGTTCGCCTCGGTCGGGAATTTTTGCCAGAAACGCAGCGCAATTCCAAACACATTATCGGTCTAGAACCCGGTCAACCCACCTATCGCATTCTGATCGTTGAAGATATTGCTGAAAATCGACAGCTCTTGCTGCAAATGCTCGAACCTTTGGGGTTTGAGGTGCGCGAAGCGGTTAACGGTCGAGAGGGGGTTGCTGTGTGGCGGAGTTGGCAACCTCACTTGATTTTGATGGATTTGCGAATGCCGGTAATGGACGGTTTGGCAGCCATACGGCAAATTCGAGCTGAGGAAGAGTCTTCTATTCCGATTGTTGCGCTGACCGCCAGTGCTTTTGAGGAACAGCGATCGGCGACTTTGGCGGCCGGAGGCAATGATTTTATGGCCAAGCCTTTTCGTCGAGAAGCGTTACTAGAGGTCTTGGCCCAACATTTAGGCGTTCGGTATTTGTACGGTGAAGAGGAGTCTGGTGCTGCGTTACCTCTGCAAGATGCTCCTTTAACCCTTAAGGATCTACAAATAATGCCGAGTGAGTGGATCGAACAGCTGAACTCGGCTGCGATCGCGGCCGATGATGCGGAGGTGATGGAGTTGATTGAAGCCATTCCCACAACAGAAACCCGGGCGATCGCGTTTTTAGAAGAGTTGGTGAAGAACTTTCAGTGGGAAGCGCTAATTGAGTTAACTCAAGGAGAACGGGACGGATAAGCTGTTCGACATTTAAACCATGATATCCAAATCCTCGTAAAGGGTATGGGGTGTGAGAAGATCCAATTTAAAGGTGTGACAACTTAAAGCGAGAGGGTTCTTAAGAGAGCCGCGCAATCGCTAACCGAATTGAAAACGTCGTTCCCTTTTGCAGTTCGGACTCAAAGGAAATGCTACCGCCATGCGCTTCAATAATAGACTTGGCGATCGCGGTTCCCAGTCCCGTCCCCTGCACTTTGCCGTAGGTGATGAAGGCTTCAAATAGGCGATCGCGGATCTTTTCGGGAATTCCCGGGCCATTGTCGCGAATCTGAAGGAGAAGCATTTCACCCTCAACAGAAGCAACAATCTCAACCCGACCGCCTTGACCTTTAAATGCATCAACAGCATTCATCGTGAGATTTTGCAGAACCCGCAAAAACTTGCCTTCATCAACCTCGATCGCAATGTCTGCCGGACAAGAAATCGTCAGTTCGACCCCAGCCTCTTGCAGATAAATCCGATTGAGTTTGTCAAAACGCTGTAAAACTTCAATAAGGTTGATGGGAGTTTTTTTGAGAACGGCATTGCCTCGCGAAAATTCTAAAAAGTCTTCAGCCATAGCAACCATTCGCTTCGTCTGCGCTCGAATCAGATCGCACCATTCGGCAGTATCCTCGTCAGGGTGCTGCTCTTTGAGCATGCTGCTCGCTAAGTTAATGCTGCTTAAGGGACTTTTAAAATCGTGAATGACCGTGTTGAGCATCTCCCCCAAGAGCGTCATCTTCTCTTTGTGGACGAGCTGTTTGACATACTCTTCAGTATTGCTCCGCAAGCGCTGCATCATGTAGCCGCACAGTTGCGTCACGATCGTCCCTTTTGTCTGCTCCAAAACCGTCATTAAAGTTTGCGAAGAAATGTTGGCCAGGAGAACTTCTCCGTAGGCGATCGCTTGAGCGCTGCGGGGCTTTTTATCCAAGATTCCCAACTCCCCAAAAAACGCATTGGGAAAAGCGTGAGTGAGAATCTGATACTCGGTTGCACTCAATCTTTTTCTAAACTCGACTTGCCCCTCTAGCAGCAAATAGAGCGAGTCTGCATTGTCGCCTTCATCAAAAATAATAGAGCCTTCGGAAAACGACTCTAACACCGCCATCTCGCACAGTTGGGTAGCCTGGTCGGGTTCAAAAAAGGACATAAATTGGTGCGATTCCAGATTCATAGAAGCACATCCTACACGGCTGGTGAACTGAGCAATTTAACAAACAAGAGCTGAGGCAAGCTCGATTTTGCGTCGAGCAGTCAATCTGGCATTTAAAAAAATACCAAACTGGGATGAGGTTTGGGAATGAGCGCTTCTCCGGCGCGATCGCATTTTCTTTCAGTCTGCGACGCCACAAGATCTGGCGGCTTGCGCCGTCGCGAGAATTCCCCTTACCGTTCTTCTCCCTGTTTTAATTCATCTTGAGCGATCCACCTTCTAGTGTAAGGCGGACAATGCTCTCTCTACCGAGCAATCTGAGAAACTGGGTTGAAGTCGAGCGATCCGATCGCTCCTAACTTGTCGCCCGCGGGAGCGTAATATAGAATGTCGTCCCTTGTTCGGCGGTGGATTGGAAATAAATACTACCGCCGTGAGCGTCAATAATAGACTTGGCGATCGCGGTTCCCAGTCCCGTCCCGCGTTGTTTCCCATGGGTCACAAAGGGTTCAAAGAAAGTGTCGCGAATGTCCTCTGGAATGCCGGGCCCGTTATCGCAGATAGTAATTTGAACCTTGTCCGGGAAGGGTTTGAGCGCAACTTCCACGCGCCCTCCTTTCTCCACAAACGCTTCTACCGCATTGATTGCTAAGTTCTGCACAACCCGCATGAGTTTCCCTTCATCCACATCAGCGATCGCGTCGTCGGGACAGTCGATAATCAAATCGACATTGGCCTGTTGAAAGTAGATGTGATTGAGCTTTTCAAAATGTCGCAGAGCTTTCGCCAAACGAACGGGTTGCTTGTGCAGGACTGGAGTTCCCCGCGCAAATGCCAGCAACTCCTCCGCCATCGCAGACATCCGCTTCGCCTGTTCTTGAATTAAATCGCACCACTCCAGAGTTTCCTCATCCTCGTGCAACTCCTGGAGCATACTGCTGGAGAGGTGAATGCCGCTCAGAGGACTTTTGAGGTCGTGAATAATCGTGTTAACCATCTCTCCGACCAAGACCATCTTGTCCTTATAGGCTAAGTGTTTCACATAATCTTCTGTCGTCACGCGCAGGCGTTGAATGACGTAGCGAAAGAGCTTGAGAATCGCCGAACTTCTCGAACTTTCCAGCACATCCATTAGAATGTCAATGGGAATTTTGGCCACCGTCGCCCCTTCGCAAACCAACGCTTGAGCGCTTCGGGGTTGTCCGTCGAGGATGCCAAACTCTCCGAAAAAGTCATCGGGTATGGCGGTAGCAACCGTCTGGTATTGAGCGGAATCAATTTGCTTGCGGAACACCACTTTCCCAGCTAGTACGAGATAGAGAAAGTCGGGGATCTCCCCTTCCTCAAAAATAATGGTTTGGTGGGGAAATTGTTCGACAGTGGCAATGTTGCACAGTTGATTGGCCTGTTCGGGTTCAAAGAAGGAAATAAATTGATGCGATTTAAGATCCATGAGCAATGACCTAGCACGGGGGATGTCAGGAGCGAGAAAAACGCGACCGCGACCTGGGGGTATTACCCCTTATCTTAGTGTCTTCGCTCGGAATCTTTAAAGGACAGACGCGGAAAGAGAAAAAGGGTTCAAAAAATACCCTGTTTTTCCGTATTTTTTCGGACATCACCTTAAACGTCTTCGATCGCCGTTCATCCGAATTCTGCTCGTCGGTCTTCGCACAAAGACAGTCTTGAAATTGAGGTTTTGAGATGCGGCGATCGCTAACGAAAATGTCGAACTTATCCAGTTGAGCGGCACGCTCCCGAACGCCAGCGATGCCATCATAGATAAGTTAACGTTGTTGGCTGGTATTTCCAATGACCTCGCAGGAGTTTAATAAATTGGCGAACCTGACTCAAATTTTCGCCTTATCCCTCGGCCTTGTTCTGTGCTGGGGACTGCCAAGCTGTACGATGGCAGGGTTGAGCGAACCGCAAGTCCAGCAGCCTTCCGAGGAAAGCGTTCGCCTCCTAGCCGAGCTGGCTCGGGCTGATATTGTTTACCTGGGAGAAGACCACGATCGCGCCGCCGCTCACCAAGCGCAACTGGAGATTATTCAGGCCCTCTATCAAAAGAGAGGAAAAATTGCGATCGCGATGGAAATGTTCCAGCGTCCCTTTCAACCCAGTCTCGATCGCTACCTCGCTGGAGAAATCTCCGAAGCTCAATTGAAACAGGAAAGCGAATACGATGACCGTTGGGGGTTTGACTGGGAATTTTACGCTCCTATTTTGCGCTTTGCTCGCACTCACCAAATTCCCGTTATTGCTTTAAACGCCCCCACAGAAGTGACGCGCAAAGTTGCCCGCGAGGGTTTGGACGGTTTGACTCCTCAAGACTGGCGCTACATTCCGCCGCGATCGGAAATTCGCACCGATAATACGGCTTATCGCCAACTTCTCTGGGATATCTACCAACAGCATGCCCACCACGGACAAGGTAACAGCGATCGCTTTGAGCGTTTTCTAACCGCCCAAGTTCTCTGGGACGAAACGATGGCCGCGGCGATCGCCCAGTTTTGGCAACTCAACCGCCAATCCCAAGTTATCGTGTTGACGGGCAAAGGCCACATTATGTACGGCCATGGAATTCCCAGTCGAGTCGAGCGGCGGTTACAAGGACAACCCTTGGTGCAGCGTTCGGTTTGGTTGGGCAGTTTTCCCGCAGGGGAGGAACCCCCCGCCGATTATAGCTGGCCCCTCCCTCTCTAACATCGGACAAAGCATTGCTGCGATAGCTCTCTTAAAAGAAGAGCAATAGACATGTAAGTTAAAAGCGAGAAAGAGCGATCGCGCCATTGAGTCCGCCAAACCCAAAACTAAAACAGAGAACCTTTTCCAAAGGGGACGGACGAGCTTCCGCAACGAAATTGAGATCGAATTCTGGTTCCCTCAGTCCCACGCAAGGCGGCAACATTTGCTCCCGCAGAGCCATTAAACAGAAGACAATCCCCATCGCTCCCGAAGCGCCTAAAGTGTGGCCGGTTGCGCCTTTTGTCGAACTTACCGCCACCTCGCGAGGAAAGAGCTGCTCAATTAAGCTGGCCTCATTGCGATCGTTTAACTGAGTACTCGTCCCGTGAGCATGAATATATTGAATCTCAGAACTTGCGAGCTGGCTGCGTTGCAAGCACTGCTGAATGGCTAAAGTGGCGCTGCGCCCTTCCAAATCGGGAGCGCTGACATGGTAGGCATCTGTTGTGAAACCGCAGTCGAGAATGCGCCCGTAAATGGGGGCGCGCCGCGCGATCGCGCTTTCCGCCGCCTCCAAAACCAAAACCGCACCCCCTTCTGCGAGCGCTAAACCTTCTCGCCGCTTGTCAAAGGGGTAACATCCCGTTTTCGCCAGGGCCCCCATGCGCTGAAATCCAGCTAGAGTGAGGGGCGTTACCGGGGCTTCTACGGCGCCAGCGATAACGCTATCGCACTGCCCCATCCGAATCGCTTCGCACCCTCGCGCAATGGCTAACAGTCCGGTCGCGCAAGCTGCGGTTGGGGCAAAAACCATACCCGCCGTCCCAATCTGACGAGCCACCGCGATCGCGCCTTGATGAGGCAGGGTTTCCAGCCAATCTGCCGGAGAAGTTCGGTAGGTTAGACTTTGCTCCCAAATCGCCTGACAGCCGCGACTGGAACCCACCGCAACACCACAGTCTTTCAAGGGTAGGGTTAAACCCGAATCCCGAACAGCGTCCTTGGCAATTGTCTGGGCGATCGCGGTTAATTGCGTGGGTTGCTCTCCAATTAACCCCAAAGGGCGAGGAGAAAGTTCGGCGAAGGGTTGTTGGAGCTGAATTCCCGATTCCTCATCGAGCAAGCGTTTCCAGCTTTCGCGCAAGTTGCCAAGGGAAGAGGATAATCCTATTCCGGTAACAACGACATCAACTGTCATAGCTTCAGAATTCAGAGTACTCCTTCGGAGAAGCAAGCTACAGAATTCAGAGTTCAGAATTCTGAATTACGTCTAATGTGGATTATTCCAACTCCTTTTGGGATAAGGAAATGGGGAGTCGGGAAAGGAATCTAACAACCGAGTGGGAGTTAAAGCTCTTTTGTTCGCATTAGGCGTGAATTTATAAATGTTCAATGTTTAATGAAAGACCCGACTCCCTCGCCCTCAAGACTTCAGGTTGTCTTCGCCTTCGATGATGCGGGCCGAGTCAATGCGATCGCCCTGCTGAATGGCATCAACCACATCCATCCCATCGCGAACATAGCCAAAAACTGCGTAGTCGCCATCCAGAAACTTGATGTCCGCAAGGGCAAAGTAAAACTGAGCTGAAGCCGAATCCGGCATTTGCGATCGCGCCATCGCCATCGCGCCGCGATCGTGAGACAAGACAGGGGGTTCTGAAATTCGGGCTTGTTTGAGCGTTTTGCTATAGACAGGTTCTGATGCACCCTCTGGTTTAATTTCTAAGGGAATATAGCGCGGCTGCTGGGTGTCTGGGTCAACAAAACTTCCCGTTCCCAAGCGTTGAACTGGAAAGTCTGGATCTTTTCCCTGAGGATCGCCCCCCTGAGCGACAAAAGGTTGCGGTTCTTTTACCACTCGGTGGAAGACCAAGCCATCATAAACCCCTCGCCGAACGAGATCGACAAAATTCCCGGCTGTGATGGGAGCGTTTTCTCCATCGACCTCGATCGTAATGGGCTGACCTTTAACGGTCATGACGACGGTGGCTTTACCCTGAAGTTGTGGCAATTCACTCATGTTAATATTGCTCGCTTGAGCGGTAATAGAACGGTTTTCAGTGCTTGCTGAACTGGCTGATGTTGTCGCAGAAGAGTCAGCCGAACTCATCGCGCATCCCGTGAGGACGAGACTGGCGATCGCAACAACGCTAACTATTGCACGCAAACAACGTCGGAATTGAAGTTTCATCTGATCTGCATTTTTTGAGCTTACATCTCACCAAGAACGTCTCGACAGCGCTTACAATCCTTCCAAAGGAATGCTCAAAAAGCGAGCGAGTTCGGCCCCCTTATTTTCCAACTCGGAGAGTGCTAGAGGCTGGCCGACGCGAGTTAGGGGAATCTCTCGCCGTTGTTTCACCCGTAAATAAAGCTTGCGCTGAGGACTGAGACCTTCCCTAATCTCAGCCCTTACCGATTGGATTTCGTCCAGGTCGCAGGTGAATTTGAGTTGGCGGTTTTTCCCCGGAAAGCCCGCTCGAAAAATAGTAGCCTGACCGGTCGTTTTGTTGAATTCGTTATAACCGCTGCCCACGTCCCAAATAATAGTCAGCCAGAGATACAGTCCAACCAACGTTCCAGCGATTCCATAAAACGTTAGAGCGATCCCTTGAGGCATAAAGGAAATTTGTGACGTATCGCTAACCAGCAGCAAATTAATGTGGAAGTAACTTGAAAGTCCTGCTAGCAAGAAACCCAGACCGCCCATCGAGGAAGCAACCGCCCAAAAATAATTGCTCAACCGACGGGAACCTAAAACCTCTTGGCGGAGGACAAGATTATTTTCTGTGACTGACTGTGCTGTCATTTGAACTACTTCGATTTTTGGATGGCGACAATCCCTATTGTTACACTCTCTTGCTCCCTCTCCGCGTCTGTGCGTTTGTGTATCTCTCCCTACTCTGATTCCTCCCAGGTGCGATCTCCAATTCGGGAGGATTGAGAGATTTCTGAGGAAAGATGTGTCAATTTGTAAAATTTTCGGTAATAATTGTTTAAAGCAAGTTAGCTGCCCAAACCCAATTTTCCCCTTTGGAAAGAGGGAGGCTGCTAACATTGCTGTAATGTTAAGAAACATTGATCCTCTTACAACTTGCTATTCAGCAGTCCGTAAGAAAAGCGGGCGCGCTTTGCGCTTTTTCAGGAAAGTTAGCGAATAAGCCTCAGCGAGGCTTCTAGCTGTCTTAACTGAAAGCTAAGATGCTTGGATAAACCAACTAGAAATCTGAGAGCGCCCGAACTTTAGAAATCTTGCCATTCATTCGTTCAGCAAGAGGGTTTTAACTATGACAATTGCAGTCGGACGCGCGCCAGCGCAGCGAGGATGGTTCGACATCCTCGACGACTGGCTCAAGCGCGATCGCTTCGTCTTCGTCGGCTGGTCCGGCATCCTCCTGTTCCCCTGTGCCTTCC
>Ga0207422_1001352_pt1 | contig 50009 bp, 39 predicted proteins | sample MarCyaLeptolynsp_FD_187757 | JGI IMG/M metagenome (GOLD analysis project Ga0207422, IMG submission 187757) | Marine cyanobacterial communities from Panama - species 1 Leptolyngbya sp. (SPAdes) | ecosystem: Environmental > Aquatic > Marine > Unclassified | place: Panama: Panama City | collected... | reverse complement strand
TAAATACATTTCCAGAATCTACCCATTTGCTTTCTGGAAATGTATTTACAAAAATTTGAAACTCATCCAAAGCCATATTTGTTGCCGTCTGATCTAAGGATGGTATTGGAGATTCCAAATAATTGCAGTATGCACTCATAAACAAAGCTTCTTCTGCATTATCACTCAATGAAAAAGTTGCAGAGTATTTTCTAAAATGATATGCAGCAGAAATTAAATTACCTACATGGTAGTTATTATATGCATAGTAATAATATATCTTCTGCCCTTTCTCAGTTCCTTTATACAGTGGCAAGAGTTCTTCAAAAAGTGGTAAGCTTTTCAGATATTCTTCATCTTCATAATATTCTACCGCTTTTTTATACTTCAATTCCGGATTTGGGCTTTTCAATACCCTATTGTACTCACTACAAGCATTTGAAAAGCTGATAATAAATAGAATGTATATTAAATTCCTAAAGATTCTTCCCATAAGTGAAATTTGATGCATATAGAACTAATAATCCGCTAATAAATTTCAAAATTAAGAAGCAGATGTTGAAAATATGTAAGTAGCCAACCAAATTCGGTTAGCTAGAATCATAATTTAGTTAACAAAAAAGAATGAAGCTACTGATTACTATACTTTTAGCATTAATATTAAATGTTGTTAAAGCCCAACATACCGTTGTATTTAAATCTGGAGATAAATTAGATTGTATTGTTATGTCTTTGAATGAAGATGTTTGGGAAGTTATTTATGAAGGAAAAGAGCGCAAGATTAACATGATTGATGTTAGCTCCATATTTTTTAAAGAATATGTGAAATACGATGGCAAACTCATTCCTGAAGGAAACGAAAAATCCATTACTGTGAATGGATTTAATGTAAAATATAAGATTAAGGATAGGATGTTAGAACGAAATCCAAAAGTCTCGATTGGATCTGAAGATAAAGGTACAGTTGTAGTAGATATTGTAGTAGATCGCTACGGCAATGTATTAAGTGCAAATGCAGGTGCACCAGGAAGTACTACATCGAATAATTACCTATACGTCAAAGCAGAAACTGCAGCGAAAAGTGCTAAATTTGATGAAAACTTAAAAGGTCCTTTAAAAACTGAAGGAACCATAACCATTGAATATTAAAGAAATGAGACGATTAAAAAGTTTATTAGCGATTATATTATTTGTATGTAGTTCATCAATTTATGCACAGTTGGATAAACCTCACTTTATAAGTGCAAATTTTGGAACAAGTATTCCTCTAGGAGATTATAAAAAAGCAGATAATGTAGCTAGCGCAAGTGCAGAAAGTGGATTTTCTTACAACATTGAAGGGGCCTTATATGTCAATAAATTTATTGGTATCGGTGCAAATCTTGGTGCATTTAATAATGCAGTTGACAATGGATCGATAGTAAGTCAATTGGAAGATGACTTTGGAGCTTCCGATTACAATGTAAGTGCAGATGATTGGATCAACGGTTTTTTCATGATTGGCCCTTATTTTAGTGTGGGAACTGATAAAATCATTGTAGACTTTAAAGTCCTTGGCGGAGTAATGAGTTCTAAGAAACCATTGGTGGACGTTAGTTCTAACAATACCATTGCCGTTCCTAATAGTATTGATGATGTAGTTGCTACCAGCTTTGGAGTAAATTATGGCATGCATGTTCGAATTAAAATCGTAAGCAAGTTGGGATTAAGGCTTAATGCTGAAGGATTTAGTAGCGCTCAAGAATTTAAATCTACCGTAGACCAAATTGATGCTGCTGGAAATACTGTAAGTCAGGAACAAAATGTTAAAACCCAAATATCAGCGCTTAATTTGGGAGCTGGACTTGTACTCACTTTCTAGTGAAGCGCCACTTTTTTAGACTATTATTTAATATCTCTAAGGTATTCTTGCCTTCTTATGTTGGCAAGGATTTAAGTAAATTGAGTAAAATCGATAAACTTATTGTTGCCTACAAATATTGGCTCACAGTAAATATATTAGACTAATTAGGAAGAGGATAATTGCCAACAAATAATTCAACCAATACTTTTTTGGTTTCAGCGGATTTTTACCGTAAAGTCGAAGACTTAGTTTGTACATAAAGGTTCGATTGTCTGCAATCCATTGGTAAGCAATGTCGCTTAGTTTTGTAAACCATTTTTTGTTTCTGTACCATCGATGCAAAAACCCAAATTTCATATCATCCTTATAGGTAATATAGGCAGCATCGGGTCCATTCACAATTATACCATCTGTTTGTATAAAGCGAACAGCTTCTTGAAAATGGTGTGTTGAAATATCTTTGAATTGCGTTGCTACTTCTTGATATGGTTTATATTCAACCGCATTTCCAGTAGCTCTCTTCCATTTTAATATCCAATACTTGCAAAATCCACAATTTCCATCGTAAACCATCAAAGGTTTGCTTTTAGGGGGGTATTGTGTACTGGATAATTTATGAAACATGTGACAAAATTAAACCCTAAATTGAATCTAAAAGCAATTAATCTGAAGGTAATGTACTTTCTAAACTGTGGTAAGTTCTGAAAAGGGTTTTTCCTTTCACAACATCAACTTTAAAAGATAAGGTATCCGTACTTACATTGGCACCCTTGCTTACAAATTGCACATTATGTTCCCCTTCATCTAAAGCAACCCTTTGGTAATAAATACTGTGGGGAAGTGTTTGCCAATTTCTGGTGTCTGCCTTTTCTGTTGCCGCATTAATAATGGATACTAGAGCTCCAATGTTTTCATTTTCATTCCTTGCTGCTAGCTCAGTTGCTTGTTTTAATGCCAATCTTCCTACAGATTTACTTATCTCTCGCAACATTCTATCTTGCAAAGTAGATTTAGCAATTTGGTTAATATCTTCTGCTTTCTGAAGGGTATATCTTTGGCCATTATTGAGCTTTAAATAACCTTCATTCAATAAAGGGTATCTGCTTTTGTATTTAGGTATTGCCATTCTTACAAACTTCAGATCTCCAAATTCAGAAGGATTTGAGGAGTAATAGCTGCTATTTTCACTATAGGGAATAGAAATTCCTTCTTGTTCATTGGCAAAGGTTAGGAATCCACCATCTCCTTTAACCATAGATAAATTCAAACTAAATTCACTTTTTACTGGTCCTAATCCATTTAGCCAGAAAAAAATTAATTCTCCCCCATTCTCCTTTTTCTCATTCTGGTAGGTAAAGCCAAACTGCTTTTCATACTGCTCTAATTCATTGTAGAATCCGTTTATTGAAGCTGTTCTTAATAAGTCCTTTTGTAATTGCAATGGTGTTGTCACACCAAACTCATTTTGATAGAGACTATCATAAATCTCAAAGGAATTTCTATAGGCTATGAAAGCATTGTTATAGTCTTTCTTCGCTTCATAAATAATTCCCATCAGGTTGTGTGCAAATGCATCTTCTTTATATCTATTCTTTTTGTAAGCATACTTATCATTGATTTCATTCAATTTGATGTTGATTCTTCGACATTCCACCAAGGCAGATTCGAAATCTCGCAATTGTATAAAATTGATGGCTTTATAAAAGTGAATTAACACCAATTCAAAATCTTCGCCTTGATATGGCTTCAGCATTGGATTGGCTGCAAAGCTTATTATATCATCTGCAAAACTCTTGCAGTAGTCTTGAGAAAAAACATAAGCTTCTTCAAAGTATTTATTACTTTCAGTGTAGTTGCCCAACATTTGTTCCACTACTCCCCTGTCCAGAAAATACAATAAACGGTCTTTCTTCTCGGCTGCTTTCGAATGACTTTCAAGAAAAGATTGAGCTTTCTCTAAATTACCACTTGCAAAATCCTCTTGAAATTTGAAGCTTTGTTGATAATAGGTAGCACAAGCAGATAAAAGAAATACCGCCAACAAAGTGATGACGATATTTTTTGTCCCTTTCATTTTGAGATTACTCTATAACCTTCTTAATCTTTTTATCTCCTATCCAAACTTTTTCATTGCTTTCCAGATTGCTTAATTCAAGATCTGTTTGGTAAAAAACAACCTTTTGTTTGCCATTTGAATCCACAATAGAAGTAACAGTTCCTTGAAGCATAAAGTCTGCTCCTAACTCTTTACCCCACCTAGCAGCAGTTTCTTTAGATGCAAATTCATTTTGATCTGCTCGTTCCTTTCTCAACTCTTCTCTAGCTTCTGCATTCCCTACCAATCTAACTCTACCTGAATTTAAAATTGCCTTCTCAATATCCTTTATATAGGTATCTGTTGCTATATGTTCATGGCTTTTATTTCTTACTAATCCAACAATTACCACAGGTCTTCTCCCCTTGCCTTTTTCAAACTCTTCTAACCATGGACGACTTAGCATATCACTAACCATTGTTTCTGAAACTAATCTTGAATCGGTTTCATTCCACCTTCCACTTAGGTCAATTACTGCATCTTCTTCTACTCTTGTTACTTGTTTAGTATTGTTACAAGCACTCATCACAATAGCAATTATAGCTACTGTCATTACTTTCATTGTTCTATTGATTTTCATAATTTATAATTTGAATTCCTATTGTCAATTTCTGTGCCAAATGAACAAAAAAAATACCACAGTTTATCATTTCCATTGTTAGGATTATTTAAATTCCTTATTAAATCACATACATCATACACTTTGTAATAGTTTCAATTCTTTAATTTTGCAGCTTGATGATATTTAATAGGCCCGAATTTCTCTACGCATTGAGTTTATTGGCAATTCCGATCATCATCCACCTTTTTAATTTTCGGAGGTATAAAACAGTTCACTTTTCTCAAGTAAAGTTTCTCAAAAATATCAAGCAGAAAACGCAATCTACGTCAAGATTGAAACACATTTTGGTTTTGATCAGTAGATGTCTAGCCATAAGCTTTCTGGTTATAGCATTTTCTGAGCCCATTATCCCAATGACTGAAGATAAAGCTTTTGAAGAGAGGCCACATGTATGCATATACATTGACAATTCATTTTCTATGGATGCGGAAGGATCTGAAGGAGCATTAATTCAGCAAGCAATTAAACAAGCAATATCTATTGTTGATGCTTATGATGAAACAGATCAATTTCAAATCATAAGTAATAATTTTTTGGGCAGACATAATCGTTGGTATAACAAAGAGAATATTATCAATGAAATAACATCGATAGAACCAACTGCTAAGGTTAGAAAATTGAGTCAGGTGATGGAACGGATTTCTGAATTGGAAACGGACAATTCGGCGAATAAAAGCATTTATTTAATCTCTGATCTACAAAAATCTTCCTTTAATCTTCAGGAAGTAAATGATACAAATAATTTGCATCTCATTGCATTACAAAGCAATTTTACCCACAATGCTTATTTGAATCAATTACAATTTAAGCGACCCTACCACTTATCGGATCAAACTGAAAATATTCAATACACTTTGAGATATTCAGAAGACAATCCGAATACAGAATTCATTGGTAATTTATATATCAATGACAAATTAAGGTCTCCGATAAACTTCAAAATAAGCGATACTGATTCAAGCCTACAGGAGATTTCTTATCAGAATAAAAACGAAACACAAGTTCGAGGCAGTATTAGTATTAAAGACTTTCCTATAGCATTCGATGATACATTGTATTATAATTATCCAATCCAATCTAAAATTGAAGTTCTTCACATTCATGGAGAAACGCCTTCTAATGCCATATCCCGATTGTTCGCCAATGACAGTCTGATTGCATATCAAGCAAATAATTTTGAACGAATCGATTTTTCAAACCTTTTTGATTTTGGTTTAATTATTTTAGATCAAGTTCCAAATATTAGTACAGGTCTAAACCAGGAATTGAATAAATTCATTGATAAAGGAAGGTCCATAGCGGTTTTTCCTAATAATTCTGAAGACATTTCTAGTCTCAATAATTTTCTTACTACATTAAATGCAGGTACTTATTCCAAAGAAAAGAAGGGAAAAAAGAAAGTTGCCAATATTAACTTAGAATCTGATTTATTCGATCAGGTGTTTGATCAAAAACCAGATCGATTGGATCTGCCTGAAGTCTATCTATACAGAAGTTTAAATCTTCCTTTAAATGCACTAAATGAAAGTGTTTTGGAATTCAAAGACGAAGAGGCATTCTTGGTAAATTTCAAAATAAATTCCTCTAAAGTTTATTTGTTCTCTTCTGGCTTATCCGAAGATGAAAGCAATTTTGCTAATCATGCCCTATTTGTACCGCTCTTATACAATATGGCTATACAATCTAGGCCTAATCCCAAAACCTATCATTTCATTGGAGATGAAGTAATTATTATTGATGATATAGAAGCCGAAGAATCCGCAATACATTTGGTTGGAAATGGATTGGATATTATTCCATCTCAAAGGTTTATCAACAATCAGCTTCAATTGAGTATTGGAGATGACATACAAAAAGCCGGGCATTATGAATTGACTCGAGACGGAAAAGTATTGGCTAATCTTTCTCTGAATTACAATAGAGATGAATCCATTTTGGAGTTCTATACATTGGAAGAGCTCGAAGAAATAGCAAGCAACGCTAATCTTAATTTAAATGTAATTGAAGGTAGAAATGAGATTTTGAGCAATAGCATTAAAAGCATTGATCAAGGGCTATCGTTATGGAAGTTATTTATAGTTTTAGGTCTACTATTTTTTGGAATAGAGATACTGTTATTAAGGCTTTTAAAGTAAATATACATTATGGAAATAGTAATTAAATCAGCTAAAATAATCGACTCTAAAAGTGATTTTAATGGTCAGCTAATGGATATATGGATCAAGGATGGTAAAATAAAGTCCATTGAAAAAAATATCAATAAATCTGATATTCAAGATGTAACTGCTGAAGGTTTACTTGTCTCCCCTTCATGGATCGACATGCATGCCAATTTACAAGACCCAGGTTATGAATATAAAGAAGATATTAAGACTGGGTTGGATGCCGCTGCTGCGGGAGGTTTCGGAACCGTGCTAAGCTCCCCTTTAAGTAATCCTGTTAGAGATACTAAAGCCCAAGTAGAGTATTTATTAAATAAAAGCGAATCGCATATCGTAGATGCATTACCATATGGTTGTGTGTCTAAACATGCTGAAGGAGTTGAAATTGCTGAACTAAAGGATATGAGTGATTCAGGTGCGGTTGCTTTCTTTGACGGGAAGAAATCTATCCAGAACCCAAATCTTTTGAAAAACGCCTTGTTATACGCCAAAGCCTTTGGTGGAACTATCCTCAACTATCCAAACACCTTAGAAGTTAGCAAGGGCGGAATTATGAATGAAGGAAACATCAGCACAGAACTAGGCTTAAAGGGAATCGCTGAATTATCAGAAGAACTAATGGTTGCAAGAGATTTATATATTAACCAGTATACTGATGGTCGATTGCATTTCAATACCATTTCATCTTCAAAGAGTTTGGAGCTAATAAAAAAAGCCAAAAAGGATGGGCAAAATGTAAGTTGTGATATTGCCTCTTACTCTATTTCTCTTAGCGAGAATGAATTGGTAGAATTTGACACTAGATACAAAACCCTTCCACCACTGAGATCTGAAAGCACAATCCTATCCTTAATCCAAGGAATAAAAGATGGAACAATTGATGCAATATGCTCAGACCATTGCCCCGAAGATATAGAGTCCAAAAAGAAAGAATTGGATTTAGCTTCATTTGGAATTATCAACTTGCAAACTTGTTTTACAGCTGCTTGGACAGCATTGGAAAAATCAATCTCTATAGAGGAATTGATTAACCTTTTCACTTATGGTCCTGCAAATATTTTAGGATTGGAGAAATCCCCTATCGCTATAGGTTCAGAAGCCTCAATCACTCTATTTCAAACTGACTCAGACTCTACCTTTACCAAAGAAATGGTAAAGTCAAAATCAGAAAACTCACCATATTTTGGGAAAACGCTAAGGGGAAATGTAATCGGATTGATCAACAACAACCAATTGCATATAAATTAATTACTCAGAAGGAGTTTCACTTCCTTTAATATGCTCTAATTTATTTCCTATCTGGGAAGCTGCAGAAGCTAATTTCAAACTAATATTTCTCCGCATTCTATTGAATATCAAATAGCGCTTCGCATTTTTAATTTGCTCCCTTTTAATTTCATCATATCTAGGATGTGATGGATTGGGAATTTCTTCATATTCTCCTGCCAATCTTTCCAAGTTTTCTTCCACCGACATTAACCTTTTAACTCCATTTGTAAATTGCACCAAAGGCAAGTAAATATCTAAAGTAAAAACTTGATAACTTTCTTTAGTGATCACATTGTCAATAACATCAATTGGATATTGAGGTTGAGCATATACCACATTATCATAACTAATTATCTCCCCAATTTTTAATTTTTCCTCGAAATTTCTATTGTATTCATCATGGTAGGAAACTATGCCATTAAATAATTTCTCATATCGTTCAATGCCAACTTTCATGAGAGACATCACCTTTTCTGCCTCTGCCCTTTTTTGTTGTTCTAATCGATGATTTGAGAATATAAAAGCGGCATATACACCTATAAATACTATAATTAAGTCAAAAAACAACTGTAAGAAGTTGATGGACCTTTTATTCCCTTTACTTTTTAATTTATTCTTCTTTTCCTTTTCCATAATTGTCAATTATCGTGTTCTCTTCCTTTGATTTCTCCTTTTTGAAAAGCTTCTTCGTTTTTCTTTTGTCTTTCTACAAAAATCTCATTATCAAACGCTTTTCTAGGTTTGTTTAAATCAGGTTGCCCTGCATTTACCCAAGCAGTATACCAAATGCTTCCAACCATTAATATTGCTTTTCTCATTCGATCTTCTACCATATCACCCATGCGTTCATGATAGGAAAGGGCAAAATATTGTGAATATTGTTTCACATTTAAAGTTCCTCTGCTCTCAAAGGCATACTTCTGATCAGAAGGAATTATTCGACTTAAATCTTTTTCAATAAATAAGACAGAATCTAAATAAGAATGGCTTTCTTCAACCGCATTCCATGCAGCATCTAAAGGACTATCTATATAAGTTGCTTTACCTACCAAATAATCATAATCTTCAGCAGTTAATTCTGGTATTCTAGATTCCCACAATCCATGAATACCCTTTTGGTTCGTTAATTGTCCATTATAATTTTCAGTAGTATGTAAGGGAACATGTGCGTCCGCCACATAATGTCCAATATCTGCCGAAATGGAAAGTATCTTATTCACATCTCCTTCTTCAAATGCTTTGGTTAACCAAACTGTCATTGAGGCAATATGCCAGGGAACGATACCATAAGCTATTAAGGTGTCTTCTGTAAACTTTTCTACCGCATCATTCCATTTTCTGGGCATTTTTTCAAAAGGATTTTCTCCTTTGTCGGCATAATGATCGATATCAATGTAGTGCCGAGGGGCTTCACTTTTAGAAGCATACCTTCTTTTGTCAGGGTCTATAGAATGTGCAGTAATAAACTCAATGTTTGACTTATAAAAACCAATCATTTCAGATGGCAAGGTAAACACTGCCATTCGATTGATTCGTCTATGGCCAAAGAAGCCCCAAGAAGTGAATAATATTAAGGTTGAAAGTAAACTAAAGTATAGTAGGACTTTATTTTTCAATTTAAATAACTAAGGCATTGCCCTCAAATATAGGGACTAAATCTACGGTATTTTTTTGCAAACAATATTCTATATCCTTTTCTAAATTTAACCTGCTCAATCGATTACGATGAGATGAATTGATTAAAAATTGATTCAAATCTGACTTTGCTAAATTATATAGTTCTTTAGCTGCAATAGATGAATCGGCCAAAGCTGTGAAGGGCTGTTCTTGACTCAATTGAGATACTACGGCACCCGCAAATAGAGAGTCTTCTAAATTAAATCTGTCTCTCCAACCTGCACATAACAATATCACGTTCTTGTTCTGCTTTTTAAGAAATCTACAAACCGCATCTAAATTGAGAAAAGAACCCACAATCACATGATCTGCAGCTCTTGCTCTTTCAATAGCTTTAGTTCCGTTGGTTGTGGTAAGCACAATTTCTTTCCCTTTGAAATCGGGATTCATATAACCAAAGGGGGAATTACCTAATTCGAATCCCTCAACTATTTGCCCATTCCTCTCTGCTGCTGTTATGTAACCTTTAGCTTTGTATTCTTTGGCAACCTCAACTGAAGCTACTGGAATAATTTTGCTAACTCCATATTGAAATGCGGTGCATATTGCAGATGTTGCACGAAATATATCAATAACAACTACTACACAATTCTTACTGCTAAAGTATACCGGAAATAAAGCCGGAGAGTAACAGACTTCAATTTTCAATTGATTCTCACCTACAATTGTTTCCATCTACTATACAAATGGTAATTTGATAATCTCGGCCTTCAATTGTTTATTTCGAACTTCCAAAAGTATTTCTTCCCCTATTTTGCTATACTCTTTCTGAACATACCCCATTCCAATTCCTTGATTCAGAATTGGAGAACTAGTGCCTGATGTTACTTGACCTATTGAATTGCCCTCTTGATTTAATAAATTATAACCCTGTCGTGGAATACCTCGTTCAAGCATTTTAAATGCCACCAGTTTTCTTTCTAATCCTCTCTCTTTCTGCTCCTTTAATCTATCAGAGTCGATAAAGTCAGAAGTGAATTTTGTGATCCATCCAAGCCCTGCTTCTAATGGAGAAGTAGTATCATCAATGTCATTGCCATACAAACAAAATCCTTTTTCTAACCTTAAGGTGTCTCTTGCACCCAAACCTGCTGGTTTTAATCCATAATCAGCACCTGATTCCATGACTGCCTTCCAAATACTTTCTGCATTTTGATTGTCTAAGTAAATTTCGAATCCACCTGAACCTGTATAACCTGTTGCAGAAACCAATACATTATCAAAGCCAGCGAATACTCCTTTCTCAAAAGTATAATAGGTCATTTCTTCTAAATTCATCTCTGTCAATCCTTGCAAAGCTTCCACTGCTTTAGGTCCTTGAACAGCAAGCAAGGTGGTACGATCGGAAATATCTTCTAATTCTGCTTCGAACTCATTGTTTTGTTGTATCCAATTCCAATCCTTTTCAATATTAGAAGCATTTACTACCAACATGAAAGAATCTTCAGAGAGGCAATAGATTAAAAGGTCATCCACTATCCCACCCTTTCCATTGGGCATACAAGAATATTGCACCTTTCCAGGACTAAGTTTAGTTGCATCATTCGAACTAATCTTTTGAACAAGATCTAAGGCTTGATTGCCCTTCACAATAAATTCACCCATATGTGAAACATCAAATATGCCTACATCATTTCTAACCGCCATGTGTTCATCAATCAAGCCAGAATACTGCAATGGCATGATGTATCCAGCAAATGGAACCATTTTAGCGCCAAGTTCTTCGTGTATATGGTGAAGTTTTATTTTTTTCATTTAGTCAATTTAATAGTTCATTAAAGTATTTCAAATAAAGACCTTTATTGGCCTCTACAGAATAGGTTTCTTTCACGCTTTGTCTGGCTTTCTCTCCCATTTTTAATCGCAATGCCTGATCTTCGATCAGCAAAGATAACTTTCTGTACCAATCTTCAGAATTATCTGCCCAAAAGCCATTTATGGTGTCATGTACAATCTCTTTATTAACACCGACAGGAGAAACTACGGGTACTGCTTGCATAGCCATGTATTGTAAAGCTTTGAATCCGCATTTACCCTTGCTCCATTCATCGTCCAGCAAAGGCATCAAGCCAATATCAATTTCTTGCAATTGATCAATTTCGTCTGACCTTTGCCAAGCTACATTAATAATTTCCAAATCCTTCACTTCCCATGGGGTATCACTTATAATCTTTATGCAGAGTTTATCCCCATACTCAGATTTCAATTTTCTAAGTGCATCTTCAACCAGATATAGATATTTCATTGTTGTTTGCGTACCAGTCCAACCAATACATATCCTATCTTTTGAAGCAGAAATGTCATTTTTATGGTATTCTGTATCTATGGTTGTGGGTATGACTTTGACATTAGTTACATATTTTTTTGCATAATCTGCTAGATATTCATTTCCAGCAAAAACCATATCTACATGTTTTAAAATGTCATTGGTTTTTTGAGGCTTCTTTAGTTTTTGCAAAGACTTATTGCCTTGAGAAACATTAGGTAACCAAATGGCATCATCAAAATCAAAAATTACTTTGGCTTTAGACTTGGCAAATGCTTTCTCAAACTTTGATGATCCTGTCAATAAAGCTTCTCTGAAAATAAATACAATATCATATTCATCTGCTCGATTTACATCATTCATTCTCCGTTTCCAAGCCTTTCTCGCTAGCTTTGCCTTTTTGAAATAATTGCCTTTTTGATAAAGCATATTATCGTCTTCCTCGGATATAATATTAGAAAGGGTCCATTCATATCCATTTTGCTTTAGAAAATCCAAGTATTGTTCAAATCGAAATCTTTGTCCAGGTGATCTCCCTAATCTGTGGTTGGCTATAAAGAGTACTTTTTTAGACATGCTTATTCGGCTTTTTTAGCGACCAAATGCCAATAGGGTTCATGATCAGAAAATTGGATATTTTCCATACCTGCATTCAACATCATTGCAGTGATTTCTGCCTTCGAATACCGCTGTTCTAAAGGCGTTCCAAAGCGATCCAATGCATCATTGCGTATGATATTCCAACTTTTATCTGTGTAATAGTATAAAGGAATCTTCTTGGATAATCTTTTCCCAAATAAGCGTCTTGTAATTTTTGCCAAAGCTATAAATGGCAGGTAGATGATAATTGCCAAGAAATCACACAAGAGTTGTTTAAGAATGCCTGGCATTTTGGAAATGAAATTCCTTAATAAAGCGCTTAACTCAAAAATTAATCGATATATGCCCCCCCTATTATCTAAAGCGTAATATAAATAAATCAAGGCATAACCACCTGGCTTTAACTTGCTCATTGCAGATTTCAATGCTTTCGCTGTATCTGGTATATGATGCAATACACCCAAAGACATGACAAAATCAAAACTATTATCCTTAAAGGGTAAGGTATCGACGCTTGCCTGCGTAAATCTTACATTCTCTAAATCATTGTAATGCATTGCAGCTTGAAATACAGCTTTACTTGGGTCAACAGCTTCAATAAATGCTGCTTTGTTTGAAATATACTTGGTCCATCTGCCCGATCCACAACCAAGATCTAGAGCCAAGGACTGTTGATTCAACATTTCTTCATTGACAATATCAAAATACTGATCGCCTGCCGTTTTTATATCTTCTTCAGAAAATTCATCAAACTTCAACCACTCTTCTCCAAAAGAATCTACTGTTTGTTGATCTATATTATCACTGCCAACATCAAAACAAGCTACTGTTTTCTTGAGAACAGTCTTTTGAGATATGGATTTCGTTTGGTATGGATTCATGCCGAAAGGCAAAAAAACTAAAGATTTTGATAAACCTCTTGATATTTTTCAATTGCAATTTGCAAGGAAAACCTTTTTATGGCCTCATTGCGAATATGATCCGCATTAAAATTACTTTGATTCAATTGTTTAATACAATTTTCGAATGCTTCATCTGTAAACTCCTCAAGCAAGATTCCTGCATTGCTTTCTCTAATAATGTTATCGGTATCGCCTAATCCTGTATTAGCAATAATTGGTATTCCCATTCCCATTACTTCTGCCTGTTTGGTTGGAGATACCGCCATTCCTGAAAAAGAGGTAATGATGAAAAAGATGGACAGTTTACTTAAAGCGATATAATTGGGAATCTCCTGATAAGAAGAAGAACTAATTACAATGTCTTTTTTATCGATTCCGTGCATTTCACATAGATGATTAATCTGCTCGGTATCGCTCTTGGTGACAATTAAGAACTTGGCATTAGGAACATTAGACTTGAATAACTTAAAGAAACGCAGCATATCTACCAATCTATAACGCGTACCCAAAGACCCAATGTAAGAGAGCACATAGTCTTCATTTTTCAACTTTAATTCTTGCCTTAATTCCTCAAGTTTCTCACTATTGATATTGTTGTAGTCAAAATGTTTTAGATCTGCCGCACATGGAATCACTTGAATTTTCCCCTTAGACCTAAAATGTGCTAAAATGTACCGTTTGGCATTCTCTGTTAGGCTAATGATATAATCTGCTTCAGCAAAAAGTCTTTTCTCCCATTTTTTAAAAAATCGATATGCCAATTTGTAAAGTGGATTTCTTAAATCCCATAATTTGCCATCTACCCTTTCATCAGCCCAAAAGCCTCGCATGTCAAATATGAATTTCAAACCGAACTTTTTTTGAAGTCTATGGCCTAAAATTGCTGAAATAATAGAACGACAATGCACAATATCAAATGAGATTTTCTTGTTGGCTAGCATTGCCTTTTTCTTCAAATTGGCATAATTAATTAAGGTAGATATGAAAGGAGGATTCTGTTTATACTTTATATAAATCCATTCTATACCTGCAGCCTTGGTTTTTTCTTTTATTACCCCAAATCCTTCTTGTAACTTATCTTCTTTCTCTGCTGATAATATGGTTATGCGGTATCCCTTTTGAGACAGGCCAGCATAATAAGGCAAAATCTGTGACTGACCCAAGGGATCTGTCAATCCATCAATGCAGATAAATAGTACGTTTTGAAGCTTTGTCAATGGGTGTTGTTTCAAGTTTTGACGAACTTTAATAAGCCTATTCGTCTACTTTTTTTGCTGTTAGTTTTTCTGTTGAACTAAAAGAAACTAGCTGCAGAGCCTCATTGTTATTTGCAATTAAAATGATCTTCTCTCCATTCCAATTTAAGACCTCCATATCGTTCACCACATGTGGAGCATAAAAGCCACTTTCCTTGGTAGTTACTGCAACAAAATCCCCTTTCCCGTCTCCTTTTAAAAACAAGCCTATTCCCGCATCATTTCTTGGAGTCTCTACCTCTGAACCATGCATATTTCCAGCTATCAATATGTCTTGTATACCATCTTTGTCAAAATCCTCCAATAAGATGCTATTAACACAAGATATTTGAGCCATGTTTGGTAGCGCCCTCATTTCATAATTTCCATTGCCTTTGTTTTCAATGTAGACACTTGCAAACTGCTTGGCATCATAACGCAAAGCATTATTTAGTTGTTCTTGACCATAAACTTTTTCGATGGTAGCTTCTCCAAAATCCGTGTAGTTTTTAAACTTCTTTTTAATGGAAGGCATTTGTTCAGAAGAACATTGCAATCCTCTTACTGGATAGGCTTTTCCTTGATTGTAGTAACTAAGAACAACATCCCATTTTTCATTTTTATCGAAATCTCCAGCAAAAATCTGGAATGGCTCTTCTACTGATCCTTTATACTTATAGTTTAATCCAAGATTACCGGCTACAATGTCTAAATCCCCATCTCCATCCATATCCTTTTCTTTGAGATCAAACCACCAACCGTTGGTATTCTCGAAACCGAAATCTTTCGTTTTATCCAAAAACTTTCCATTTTCTTGTTGGAAAAATTGGATTGGCATCCATTCTCCAGCCAATATGAGGTCTATATTATCGTCTCCATTAATATCGGTCCAAAGTACATCGCATACCATTCCTACCTTCTCTAAATCTGGAGCAATTTCTGCAATCACATCTTTGAACTTTCCATTGTCGTTTTCCAACAAATAACTTTTAGGAGCAAAAGGATATTTGCCTGGTATTTGCCTTCCACCAACGAATAAATCCAAGTCTCCATCCTGATCGTAGTCATATGCTTTTGCAATACCACCACTGTTTTTGGTATTTGGAATTATATTGATTGACTTCTTGAAATTTCCTTTACCATCATTAATGTAAAGCCGGTCTTGCAATTCAGCTGAACCTAGCTCATATTCATTTCCTCCACTTACAACATATAAATCCTGATCTCCATCTTTGTCAAAATCAAAGAACAAGGCATCCATGTCTTCACTGGCCTTATCCTTCTCAAAATCTTGGGTATTTAATTTCCTAAACCCATTCGCAGCATCCTGAACATAAATTACAGCGGCTTGACCAACAGAAGCTCCAACATAAAAATCTTCTAAATCATCTCCATTTATATCGGCTACTGCCATGCATGGTCCAAACTCAGACATCTTATGCGGAAGTAAAACCTGCCTTTTAAAATCATCATATGGGTTTTCTAAATGCTTGTGTTGAATTCCAACATTCTCGGTGATGTCCTCAAAAGTTAAATCCGACCTTTGGTTTGTTTTTTTGTACAAAGGCAAGTTCGCTTTTTGTTCAATTTCAAGCGTTTGATTTGCTTCCACGCTCTCCATTTTCTGAATGCCTCCATTACACCATCGCACCTCAATTTCATCTACTTGAGTCAAATCACCTAATCCAAAGTGAATCAAAGGTTCTACTGAAGATTGAAAGCCACGGCTTGGCATCATTTCTTGCCATTGCTCCAATTCACCACTTTTTATTCTCACCCTACTTCCGAATCCAAAGACGTTGTCCTGCTTTCCTTTTAACTTGATCTGAATATAATTTCCATTTGCCATTTCAGAAGCCTTGTTTTCGTAAATCATGGCTTTTGCATCCAAATTGTTCAGAACCATGTCCAAATCGCCATCAGCATCTAAATCTCCATAAGCGACTCCATTGGTAAATCCTTCGAAATCCATGCCCCAATCTTGAATGCGTTTTTCAAAACTTAAATCCCCCATATTCTGATAGGTATGGTTACTTACTGGAAATACAGGCATATTTTCAACCAATTCCACCAAGTTTTGTCGATTCAATTGGCCCGTTTGGTTTTTCTTCTGAAGCATATTGATGTAGTCCTTATCGTTTATGCTTCTCCTGGTTCCATTGCTGATAAATAGATCCTTCCAGCCATCATTATTCATATCCAAAATCAATGCAGCCCAACTCCAATCCGTAGCATCTACTCCGGCAAATTCTGCAACATCGCTAAATGTTCCATTGCCATTGTTTATTTGCATGCAATTGCGCATAAATTGATAATGGAAACCCAATTCTACTGCATTGTAGAATAGTTTGGGGTTCATGCTGGCCATATTGGTTTTCTGCTGTTTGTTGTTTTCGGCCATCATGTCCAATTGCATCAAATCTGTCCAACCATCGTTGTTGATGTCTGCAAAATCGGATCCCATACCAAATTGAGCAGTATGCTTGGTATAGGATCTAAGTTCATCTTTGAAAGTACCATCTCCCTGATTGATATATAAGTTATCAGGACTAATAAAGTCATTAGAAACATAAATGTCTAACCAGCCATCTTGATTGAAGTCTGAAACAGAAGTACTCAGAGATAGTCCAAAATTTCTAACACCCGCTTGGTTAGTGACATCCACAAAACCATTCTCCCCATCATTTCTATACAGCCTATCGGTTTCATTATCTGCAGGATTACGCATTTTCATATAATAGTGCTTGTTGGGTGCACTAAACTGTGTTGGAGGATAATTGGCCAAATACATGTCTAAATCTCCATCTTTATCGTAGTCGAAAAAGGCGGATTGTACAGAAGGTCCAATATCATTTAGGCCATATTTGGCTGCACTTTCTGTAAAGGTCAGATCTCCATTATTGATAAACAATTGGTTTTCCTTTTTAGGAAAACTGGCTGAAGCACAGAGATAGATATCCAAATAGCCATCATTGTTTACATCTGCCATATTTACTCCTGTATACCAACGATTATCTCCTTGTACTCCTGCTTCTAGTGTAATGTCAGCAAACTCCATGTTGCCTTTGTTCAAATACAATTTATTGTAAATCATATTTCCGGTAAAGTAGATATCCGGCAAGCCATCGTTATTGATATCGCCTATAGACACTCCACCTCCCATATACATATAGGGAAAGACAAAGTAGTTGAATTGATTGGTCTCGTTTAATTTATTCTTAAAATCAACATGGGTAATGCTATCCGATAGTGCAACAAAGCCCATTTCTGCATATTTTTCATCCTTAATATTGGATTTATCGCTCCCTTCATTGGAATTGCAGGCAGAAAAAGTCAAAAGGATACTAATCAAGCTAAGTAGGCCAAATATTCTGATCATGGGTCTGGGGTTCATTGGAAGAATAAAATTACTAGAATTCCCATTAGAGTTGAAGGAGAAAATTATCTTCCTGAATTTACTTTTTCCAAGTATTTAACTCTTTAAACTTTTCATATATCTTAGAAGAGACAAATCAAGGGTTTAAAAATGAAAATTTCAACCATAAAATATTATTGCATTTTAATGATCATTTATGCCAGTGATTGTCATGCACAGGAGCAGGAAAAAGTTAAAGCATCAGAAAGCACCTATCTTGGTTTAAATCACGGTTATGCAAGCCAAGATAATTTTTTGTTTCACAATAAAAACTACAACTATTCCAACCATTATTATAAACTCCAATTCAATACCCCTTTACATGTTTCGAAAATTCTTAGACTAGAAGCACATTTAGAGCCCAGTATTTATATTTCTAGGCACCAATTATTAAACATTGGTTTTATTGGCGAAGACCGGGTAAATTACCAAGACTTGAGAAATGAGTTTAGCATGTTAAAATCATTTAGAGAGTATGCCTTAAACGCAGGCTTACTATTGAGGTTTAAACTCTCCAATCAATTAAGTTCATATGCTTTAGGAAGTATTGGGCCGATGATAGGAGAAAAAAGAACGGAAAGGCTAGCAAAAGGCTTTGCATTTTCAGACATTTTTGGCATTGGTTTAGCTTATGATTACCAATTTGTTCGATTTGACTTTAGAATGATGGTTAGACATAACTCTAATGCTTACCTTAATTTTCCTAATCACGGACATAATAGTTTAGGATTTGAAGCCGGAATATGGTTTAAGCTACCATAGCTTTAGAATTTAAAATTATACCTTGAAGAAAGGTAAGAGAATCGTCCTAATTTATTAGGGCCTTTAAATAGGAAAAGAGAGATTATATTCTTTTTACTCTGGTCAACCTTAAAAAGAGTGTGTTCCGAAGAAAGCTTAATTTCTGACAAAATAAAAAAGCCTGCAACTTCCATTGCAGGCTTTACTTTGCGGAGAAAGAGGGATTTCCTCCACTTTATTTCGGACATCCCAAAAAGGGGCAGTTCAAAGAAAGCCTAGTTCACTGCGTGAACTGCTTTTATTTCTCTAAAGTTTCAAGCAAGCTTTTCTCTTTGGAGAAATAAAAAAACCTCACAACTTGCGCTGTGAGGCCTTTCATTGCGGAGAAAGAGGGATTCGAACCCCCGATACCTCTCGGTATGCCGGTTTTCAAGACCGGTGCATTCAACCGCTCTGCCATTTCTCCGCCGCAAAAGTAATAAAGCTTTTAAAATTATGTTCATTCTAAAAAACATTATCGTTCAAAAATGTGTCTACTATATGTGTAATTTAGATATCATGAAAAAGTTACTCTTATCTTTTGCTTTTCTGCTCATTTTTAGTGGCTTATCTTTTGGTAAATTAAATCTGGTTATTGATTATGCCACTTTCTTCTCTCCTCCCGAACAAGCATTTATTGAATTTTATCTTTCTATCAATGGCAATTCCATGGATTATATGTTGAAAGAAAACGACAAATTACAAGCAAGAGTGGAGATAACCTACTTGGTGGAAAAAGGAGAAGAAGTGGTTTCTTTTAAAAAGTTTGTGCTCAATAGTCCAGAATATGCGGAAGGAGATCAAAAAATGGAAATCATAGACAGCAAGAAGATTGCTGTACCACAAGGAGAATATACATTTACCATTATTGCAAGAGATTTGGTAAGTGGCGAGAAAATAGAGAACACTCAGAAATTAGAAGCGATTCATTATCCAGAAGGAGAAATTAATATTTCAGACATCCTTTTGGCCAGAACCATTACACCAACGGAAGAAGAATCCGATTTTAATAAAAATGGCTACGAAGTCATTCCCAATTTTGTCCATTATTATAGAAGCAATCAGGACCAATTGCCCTTTTACTTCGAAATATACAATTCTGACAGAGTATTGGGGGAAGGCGAAGATTTCTTGATGGAATTTTCAATTGTAGATCAATCCACAAATACCATAGCTTCTAATCTAAGGTCCTTTCAAAAATTAAAGGGTGCCGAGGTTATTCCAATCATGAATACTTTAAATGTTAGTGACCTATATAATGGGAAGTATGATTTGGTGGTTCATGTTAAGAATAAATCCAATGAAATCTTAGCATCTCAAAAGGTATCACTGCGGAAGTATAGTGACTTAACCTCCTTTAACCAGGCATCGATTGAAAATACTTTTGTAGAGAAGTTCACAGAGAAAGCCATATTGAAAGAGCATTTGCGCTCATTACAACCTATCTCTTCAGCAGAAGAGATTGAGTTTACTAAGAACCAGCTCAAATACAATGATATTGAGTTGATGAAAAAGTATTTCTACAATTTTTGGAAAACCAGAAATCCAGAAAAACCGGAACAGGCATGGATAGCTTATCAAGAGGAACTAAAAATTACGGATCAAGAATTTGGTTATGGAGGTATAAGGGGTTACCAAACGGATAGAGGAAGAGTTTATTTGCAATACGGAAGGCCTAATTCCATTCAGGATGTTCCTTTTGATGGAGATACCCAACCATATACCATATGGCAATATTTTAAACTAAAGGGATTGAACAATCGAAGGTTTATCTTTTATAGTCCATCCAATGAAATGTTAGGTTATCAAGTATTGCATTCCAATGTGCCAGGAGAAATTAATGACCCCAATTGGCAGTTGAAATTAATTGACAAGAATAACCCTGGCAGTAGTCCTGTAAGGGAAATGAATGGTGGCACTATTCATGAGAACTCTAAAATTCTCTTCGACAATCCAAGGTAATAACTTCATTCCTACATTTGCCGGTCTTATTATTTTTAGATGGATTATACAGTAGCTGTTGTAATATTGAATTGGAATGGATTGGAGCATTTGCAACGTTATATACCTTCTGTTGTTAAACATTCGGAAATTGCACAGATATACGTAGCTGATAACAATTCATCAGACGATTCAGTAGCTTATATCCAAAATGAATATCCGGAAATTAAAATCATCCAAAACAAAGAAAATGGAGGATTTGCTAAAGGGTATAACGATGCCCTGAAAGAATTAACAGAAGATTATTTCATTCTACTTAATTCCGATGTAGAAGTAAGTGAAAATTGGATCTCTCCTATCCTCGAATATTTAGAACAAAATCCAAAAGCGGTCATCGCCCAACCTAAGATTCTTTCTTACCGCGAAAAGTCAAAGTTTGAATATGCTGGAGCTGGAGGTGGATTCATCGATTATTTAGGTTACCCTTTTTGTCAGGGTCGTATATTCCAGAGCATGGAAGAAGACCGTGGTCAGTTTGATGAAATTAAAGAGGTATTCTGGGCAACAGGAGCTTGCATGTTTATTTCTAGAGAAATATTTTGGAAGGTTGGTGGATTTGATGAGCGCTATTTTGCCCATATGGAAGAGATTGATTTGTGCTGGAGGGTAAAAAATTTAGGCTATCAAATCTATGTTGTCCCAGAAAGTACAGTCTATCATTTGGGTGGAGGTACCATGAAAAATAGCAATCCCAAGAAAACATTTTTAAATTTTAGAAATAGTCTACTAACGTTATATAAAAATGATCGAAGCCCCTATCGCCGACTAAAAATCTTAGCAAGGCTGGTATTGGATGGATTAGCCTTTTTTAAATTACTTATCGATAGTGGTTTTAAACATGCCATGACCATTCCTAAAGCACACTTTTCCTTTTATACAATGCGCAAGAAGAGATCAGAATATACTGATGTCAATATGAAAGGCATGTACAATGGCAGTATCGTGATAGCACATTTCTTCAAGGGTAAAAGTCAATTTTTAGCCTTAAAGAAAGGTTTTAAGTGATCTATAAACCACTTTGGAGGTCTACAAGCTCTTTTATCTTCATTCATAAAAAATAAAGTCGCACTGCCATCAACTAAAAGTTTGCCTTCCAATTCAATCTTATAAAAGAATTGAATTCGATTGCTTGGTATTTCTCTTACTTCCGTGTGAATGGAAATCTCATCGTCGTATTTAGCCGCATGATGGTAATTAATGTGTAGCTCTTTTACTGGCAATAAATAACCACGATCTTCGAGTGATTTATAACTTATCCCAACTTCCCTTAATAATTCTACCCTGCCAATTTCAAAAAATTGTGCATAATTTCCATAGTAAACAAATCCCATTTGATCTGTTTCAGAATATCTTATCCTAAGTCTCGTTATATTTTGAAGCATGTGGTTCGAAATAATATTCAAATCATAACATAAAATTTCAAAAAATCAAGTGAGAAAATATTTTTTATTTCACTTTTTTCTTGAAATATTTGTTGGGCGAATAGCAAGAGAATCATCTCAAATTATGGTGTTAAAAATCAACAACTTACCTTCTGCTCTATGATTTAGTTTTTTGAACTAAATTTGAAGATAAAATGTTGATAATTTTTTGCTTTTGGAGTATTTTTTCTGTAAGTTATTCGCGACTCAAAACAATATAAAATCGATTTAACGCATGAGTAAAGACTTTAACCAAGTTTGGGATAATTGTTTGTCAGTAATTAAAGACAATGTGAGTTTGCAAAGTTACAAGACCTGGTTTGAGCCTATTACTCCTTTAAAACTTTCGAATAACGTATTGACGATTCAGGTTCCAAGCCAATTTTTTTACGAATGGCTGGAAGAGCATTACATCTCCCTATTGAGAAAAACAATCAAGAAAGAATTAGGCAGCGAAGGGAAACTAGAGTATAGTATTGTAATGGAAAATAGTGTGCACAATCCAAAACCTTATACGGTTAAGATTCCAACAACCAATAGGCAAGCACTAAAAAATGAACCTGTAGCAGTTCCCATAGATGTCAATGGGGAAAAAGGAATAAAAAATCCATTCATTATTCCAGGGCTGAAAAAAGTCAATATAGATTCTCAACTAAACCCAAATTATTCTTTTGATAGTTTTATAGAAGGAGATTGCAATAGGTTAGCACGTTCTGCAGGATATGCTGTTTCAAAAAATCCTGGCGGCACTGCTTTCAACCCATTATTAATTTATGGTGGAGTTGGACTTGGTAAAACACATTTGGTTCACGCCATTGGCATTGAGATCAAAAACAACCATCCGAACAAAACAGTTCTCTACGTCTCTTCAGAAAAATTTACGCATCAGTTTATTGATGCTGTTCGAAACAACAATCAAAACGACTTTATTCATTTTTACCAAATGATAGATGTGTTGATTATTGATGATGTTCAGTTTTTTAGTGGTAAAGAGAAAACACAAGATGTATTCTTCCACATATTCAACCATTTACACCAAACAGGCAAGCAACTGATATTGACTAGTGATAAAGCACCAGTGGAATTACAAGGCATGGAGCAAAGGCTGTTGTCGAGATTTAAATGGGGACTATCGGCGGATTTGCAAAATCCAGAATTAGAAACCAGGATAGCAATCCTAGAAACCAAGATGTACAATGAAGGGCTAGAACTTCCTAAAGAAGTTGTGGAATATTTGGCCTATAGCATTACAACGAATATTAGGGAATTAGAAGGAGCTTTGATTTCTTTATTGGCACAATCTTCATTGAATAAAAAGGCGATTACGCTAGATTTGGCCAAGCAAATGATCGATAAATTCGTCAAGAATACAGCCAAAGAGGTTTCCATCGATTACATTCAAAAAGTGGTATGTGATTATTTTGACTTGCCAATTGAATTATTAAAATCCAAGACGAGAAAGAGAGAGGTTGTACAAGCAAGACAGATCGCCATGTATTTCGCCAAGAAAATGACTAAATCTAGTTTGGCCAATATTGGAATGCATTGTGGAGGAAAAGATCATGCTACTGTATTGCATGCATGTAAGACGGTCAACAATTTGATTGATACAGACAAACGCTTCAGAGGATATGTAAGCGATCTGGAAAAGAAAATTAGTATTCAATAAATTTCAATCCTGCTTCTGGCAGGATTTTTTTTGAGATGAAAAAAATATTGATGGTATGTCTCGGGAATATTTGTAGATCACCGATGGCGCAAGGAATATTAGAACATAAAGTAAATCAGGAAGGCCTGGAGGTGGAAGTAGATTCAGCAGGAACTTCGAGTTACCACATCGATGAACATCCTGACCATAGAGCGATAAAGAAATGTGCAGATTATGGAATTGATATTCAACATTATCGCGGCCGTCAGTTGCAACAAGATGATTTCGAATATTTTGATGCCATTTATGTAATGGATAGCTCTAATCTAGAAAACAGCTTGTCTGTTAGTCGATCAGAAACTGAGTCGGCTAAGGTTGAAATGATTCTAAACCTGATAGATAAAAATAGCAATCAATCTGTACCAGATCCCTATTTTGGCGGTGAAGATGGATTTGAAGCTGTATATCAAATGTTGGATCAAGCTTGTGATCAAATCATAAGGAACATTAAAAGTGAGCAAGCCTAAAGCCTATTTAATTCCAAATTTCTTGGGCGAAAATGTCTCTCAAGAAAATTCTTTTCCAGCCAATAACAGAAACATAATAGATTCTTTAGATGTTTTTGCTGTAGAGCATCTCAAAGAAGCTAGAAGGCTATTCGTAAAAATGGACCTTAAACATAAAATTGAAAATTCTCGGTTTTATGAAATTCACAACAAGGCAAATAGTCAGGAGCAAATTGATCTTTTGAAAGAATTAAACCAAGGACATTCCATTGGCATAATATCCGATGCTGGTTGTCCTTCTATTGCAGATCCAGGAAGTGGTCTAATAAATATTGCCCATCAAAAGGGTTATCAGATAATCCCATTGGTTGGCCCCTCCTCTATTTTGATGGCATTAATTGCCTCTGGATTTAATGGTCAATCTTTTGTTTTTCATGGTTATTTGAGCAGAGAACAGAGAGATAGAATTACTACTATCAGACAAATGGAGTCCAATGGCAAACGTTTGAATCAAACACAAGTATTTATGGAAACTCCATATCGGAATGATGCACTTTTCAAGGACTTGATTCGAAATTTAAATCCAAAAACTCAATTGTGCATAGCATCCTCTATCATGCAAATGGATGAATCCATTCAGACCAAAGCCATTGAAGATTGGAAAAAGACTAAAGTGGACTTAAAAAATAAGCCAAGCATCTTTTTGATTTCAGCTTAATTCATGGTGGTACAATACCAAAGCAGAGATTGGTTTTTCTAAGATATTCCCAATCCGAACATTTTTAGTTTTTGCAATTTCTCTAATATAATCTTGGTAATGAAATGCAATAGAACCGATAAGATTTAATGGTAAAGTTTTAGCTTGTTCAAAACGAAGTACCTGAGAATCGAAAAAACTGATTAATGAGTCCAGGATTACCTTTTGCAAAAAAACCATTTCTCTATTCTGAAAAGCAAATTGACTGAACTTAGCGATATATCTATTTGGCAATGGTTTCTTATAAATATTCTCTAATATCTCATCCACATTTGTATGGTAAATCGCATCAAACTTTTCTCTAACATCCTTGGGCATTTTGTCTTCAATAAAAGATTTTAATACGCTCTTACCCATATGTACTCCACCTCCTTCATCTCCTAAAATATATCCACCAGTTCTGTAATCCTTTATAATATTGTTACCATCATAAACACAACAATTACTACCTGTACCCAATATCCCAGATAATCCTGCCTCTTTACCACAAGATGCTCTCGCAGCACCCAATAAATCATGTTCAACATTTATCTGTGCTTTTTCAAATATCTTTTCCAAACCTTCAAGTACAATTTGCTTTCTTTTTTAGGAAGAGCTTCCTGAGCCATAAAAATGAATCTCTTGGATAGACTTTGCCGTATCTGAATCAAAAGTCTTGGAAACTTCCTGGAAGATTGATTCACTGTTATGGAAATCGGGATTTAGTCCTTTACACTCAAATTGTTGAATTGCACCATCATTAGCAATTAATCGCCAATCGGTTTTAGAAGATCCACTATCTGCAATTAATTGCATCGAAAATTTTTGATCAAATATATTGTTCAATTGCTTACAAATTCAATTAATTTAAATTTATTGAAGCCACTATTTTGGGGGTTGATTCGTCTGCAAAGCAAGCTTTGCAATTTCATTAACTTTACTAAAAGCTAGCTTTTTAATGAGAGGAATAACCATTGTTCTATTGCATTTAATTCTATGTCCGTATTTATTTGGCCATGAAGATGATGCCCAGAAGTTTCCATTTATTCCCAACGATGGACAATGGAATAAAAACGTTAAGTACAAAATTGAACTGAAAGAAGCAGCTGTCTTTTATGAGTTGGATGCATTTCATTACCAATTTATTGAAAGAACTGATGAGCACCCTTCTTTTGAGAATTCAGCAGACAATTCCAAGTTTAGAGGTCATGTTTTAAAGGCCAGATTTTTGGATTACAACCCTGATGTTCATATATCCCAGAGCGATGTTGCTCCCTATCACTACAATTATTTTCTTGGCAATGACAAATCCAAATGGAGGGGAAATGTTAAACCAGTAAAGAGCATTAAATACAAGGACATTTATGAAGGAATAGATATTCGGGTTTACGAATACTTCAGTTACCTTAAATATGATTATATCATTAAAAAAGGAAGCGATCCAAAAAAAATAAGGGTAAAGTATGAAGGCGCAAATGATATTAAAATAAAAAATGGGAATCTAGTTGTATATCACAGTGTTGGTGAATTTATAGAACAGAAGCCCTATGCTTATCAAGTCATTGGCTCTGATACCAATAAAATTGAATGCAGCTATAAGTTAAAAGGCGATGAGTTGAGTTTTGTTTTTCCAAAGGGATACGATTCCGACTACTCACTTATTATTGATCCGATTCTAATCTTTTCTACATACACAGGATCTGTATCTGATAATTTTGGTCTGTCTGGCACCTATGACAATAATGGAAATGGATATATGGGTGGAATCATCTTTGCCAATAACTACATTGCTACTGCAGGTGTTATTCAACCAAATTTTGCAGGACCTACACAAACTGTTGATATCGGCTTAGCCAAAATAGCTTCTAATGGCAATCAATTGAAGTATGCCACCTTTCTAGGAGGTACAAGTAATGAAACGGTACATTCTATGGTTGCTGATCAATTTGAAAACATATACATCTTTGGCGTTTCCAGTTCATCAGATTATCCCGTTAGTACCAATGCGTATGACACCACAAAAGACTCCTCTTCTACTGTCAGAACTGAAATCATAAACATTTCTGGAGGAAACTTGAGAAGAGAATTTAGGAATGGACCAGATATCGTAATTACCAAATTGAGTAAAAATGGAGATCAAATCTTGGGCTCTACCTTTTATGGTGGCGACGATACGGATGGTCTTAATTATTTAGCTTCAGCATCAAATGGAACCTATAGCAATTTAAATTACAATTATGGAGATAGTCATCGTGGAGAGATCGTTTTGGACTCCAATGGTTTCTGCTACATAGGCACTTCAACAAGGAGCTCTGACCTAGACACAAGCAATGGAACTTACTCTGGTGCTCAAGATGGTCTTATCGCAAAATTTAGCAGTAATCTGGATTCCTTGATTTGGTCCAGATATTTTGGAGGTACAGGAAAAGATGCAATATATTCTTTAAAGATTACACCTAATAACAAAGTACTCATCGGAGGTGGCAGTACCAGTTTGATTGACTTTCCTGGAACTGTTGGTGCGTACCAGCGTACCTTAAGGGGTGGCCGTGCAGATGGATTTATCGCCTTAATATCTCCTGATGGTAAAAACATAGAGTATTGTACTGCTGTATCCACACCAACTTATGAGCAAGTTTATTTTATTGATTTTGACCGTTTCAACAATATATACGGATTTGGTCAAACCAATTCTACTGAGTTTCCAGAGGTAAATAGTCCCATATCAAAGGATGGAGGTCAGTTTTTTGTCAAATTCGATTCAACATTAAGCAACTTAGAAATGAGCACTCTATTTGGTGGAGGTGGTAAAAATGTAGTAAATATAAGCCCAACTGCCTTTCTGGTTGATAGATGTCAAAACATATATGCTTCCGGCTGGGGTGGTTCATTATCTCCTGGTGAAGGACCCAAAACACTGGTTTCCAATATGGATTTGAAGGATGCATTCCGAAGTGTAACGGATAGCAATGATTTTTATTTATATGTAATAAATGGGACGGCAGACAGCTTAATATATGCTTCTTATATCGGTGGGAGATCATCTGATGATCATGTGGATGGAGGAACGAGTAGATTTGACAAGAATGGCATCATTTACCAATCTGCCTGCGCTTCTTGTGGTGGAATTGATAATGATTTTCCACGTAAAAATGCAGTTTCAAATACCAATAGAAGCACCAATTGTAATAATGCATTGTTCAAATTTGACTTTCAAATACTACCCATTGCCAATTTTGAATTGGACAAGCGAATTTTTTGTTTGAATGATTCTACTCCGGACAGTCTGAGAACCATTTCTATAACCAATAAAAGTGTACGTGCAAATAGAGAAATATGGGATTTTTACGGCACTCGAGTACAAACAAGCTTTAGGGATACCACCATAAGAATAGATACCCCAGGTACTTATTTTATACGACAATTGGTAGAAGATACGGTTTGTGCTACTGGAGATTTTAAGGAAACTGTAATTATTGCCAGGCCGGACAATATTAATTTAAGATTGCAAGCTAAACTCCTGCATTGTGGCGACGACACTACGGATATAAGAGCTATTACGAATCAAAAAGCAAATCAATTCAACTGGTCAAAATCTCCAAATTTGAGCAATCCCTTTGTCTCTAATGATTCCGTTTTAAAAGTTGGTTTGGAACCTGGATTTAACACCTTCTACGTATTGGCTGAAAATCCGATTACAAATGCATGTGAAAAGATGGATTCTATTACAATTGAATACGTTCCAGTAGCTTATACAGCAAGTATTTCATCCGATACCATTTGTGAAAATGAAATTGTACAATTCAATTCCTCTTTTGTAAATATTGATCGATTCAAATGGGAGTTCGATAATGGGCAAAGCGATAGCATAAACCAAAGTGGAAGTGTCAACTATACACAAGCAGGTAATTATTCCATTAGCCTTGTCGTAAACAACAATATTTGCCAAGATATCGATACATTGATTTTTGATTTGAATGTACAAATCAATACCCTACAATTTGATAATCTTACCGATACACTCTTTTGTGGTAAAGGTGATTTCCGAGTAACAAAAAACACCTTTGGAACTGCCGATGAGTTCATTTGGAGTAGCTCAAGAAGCTTAACAGATACATTAAATGGCAATCTATTGGATAGCACTTTTACCATCAACTCCAATGATTCTTCTATCTACTATTTAAAGACTTCTAATCGTTATTGTGAAAGCCTGGATAGTGTGTTGGTTGAATATGAAAGCTATGAGCTTCTATTGGAAGATATTTTGGATAGTATTTGTTCTCCTTATAGTGTAGAAATTAATACAACAATAATTGGTTCTGATTCATTTAAAATCAATTATGGCAATGGTAATAGTACCATAACTGACAGTACTCCCCTAGTGAATTATCCTAGAAAGGGAACTTATGTTATTGAATTAATTGGCGGCAATGCCAAATGCCAAATTGCAGATACCTTAAGAGATACTTTAACCATATTACCAGGAGTTGAATTATTGCCTTTAAGTAATCAAAAAGTATGTAGTGCTTCGGTTGCAAACCTATTTGTGAACAGTCAAGGAACTGCCAATAGATTTTATTGGGATGAGAATATCGGTTTTACAAATCCAATAAATAACTCATCTGACAGTACAGCAGTTGTTATCGCTACTGACAGTGTAAAAACTTATTATATCAAAGCAGAAAATGATCTCTGTGATGCAATTGATTCGACCATAATTGAAAGTCAGAAAGTAGAAGTATTCATAGAAGACTTACTTAGCTTGTGTCTAGAAGATACCTTGGAGCTGGAAGCAGATGTGATTCAACCCAATGAACAATTGACTTTTAATTGGCAACCACAGAGTCATATTATCAGTGGGCAAGGCAGCAGTAAGGTAATAATAGCACCTCTTGTTGATATAAGTTTGACTTTAGAGAGCATCAGTAATATGGGATGCAGAGATTTGGATACCATAGAAGTAGAGGTAAATAATCCTGCCTTTACAACTGCTATAATTTTTGCTTCTCCAGATTCTGTTTACAAAGGGCAAGAGACCCAATTGTCTACGAATCGAAATGGGACAAATCTAATTTACCAATGGACTCCGATAGTTGGACTTGATAACAGCAACTCTCCTACTCCAATTATGACCGTAAATACCTCGGACTCTGTGAAAGTGACCATTACGGATATTAATACTGGTTGCACTGTAGAAGCATTCAGGCGCATTAAAGTATTTGAGGTCAATTGTAATGAACCAGATATTTTTATCCCTACCGCCTTTACTCCTAATGGAGATCAAAACAATGATATTCTCTATGTAAGAGGAGCTAATTTAAGGTCAATAGAGTTTCAACTTTTTAATCGTTGGGGTGAACTTATATTCGAAAGCACAGATAAAAATATTGGTTGGGATGGAAAATATAAAGGCAAAAAAGTTGATCCAGATGTTTTTACCTATCAACTGAGGGCAATTTGCTTTGATGGACAAGAGTATTATAACAAAGGTAATATCACGCTAATTCGATAAATGAAAAGATGCATATACATAAGCATATTTATTTGGTGCATGATAGGTCATGTAAAGGCACAGGATATTCATTTCTCTCAATTCAATAGGTCTTACCTGAATCTCAACCCAGCCCTGACAGGTTATTTTGACGGAGACTATCGATTTAATGGAAATTATAGAAACCAATGGTCTGCTGTTTCTGAACCATTTAGGACATTTTCTTTTGCGGCAGATGCTAAAGCGCCAATAGATAAATATTCGAATTTCAATCTAGGTTTTATTTTGTTTAACGATGAGGCTGGATTAGGTGGCCTAAATACACTACAAGCTGGCATTAGCGTTTCTTATACCCATAAGTTAAACACAGATTCAACACTGGTCTTAAATGGCGGCTTATTTAGCGGAATAAATTCAAGATCTATTAATTACGACCAATTTTCATTTGATCGGCAGTATAATGGTCGCTTATTTAATCCTAATCGGGAGAATGGAGAAAACTTCAATCAAAACAGTTTTACCAATTTTAATTTACATGCTGGTCTGAATCTGAATTATCTGGTGGAAAGTCGCAAACGGTATAATATCGGCTTTTCACTTTTTAACCTTGTCTCCCCAAATCAAAGTTTCCAAGGAAGCAACATTCCATTGGACATGAGATCTAACTTGTACATTGGTGCAGATCATCTATTGAGTGATAAAGTAGATATCCTGCCCTCCATTTTATATTCTAATCAAGGAAAATTTAACGAATTGGTCTTTGGAAGTAATATAAGATATCGCTATAAGTCTTCCCGAAACCTCTATGGAGGAATATGGTATAGAAATGCGGATGCAATAATCGCCTCCGCAGGATTTGATTATTACCAATGGAATTTTGGCATTAGTTACGATATCAATACTTCCGACCTTGAATCTGCCTCTAACAATCGAGGAGGATTAGAATTATCCGTTACATACATATGGAAGGTATTCAAACCCACTTTTAGAAAATATAAAGCATGTCCAAAGTTCTTATAAGTCTATTTGTACTTTTTGGCATTAATTCCATTTTGCATGCTCAGAATGTGGACTTGGTATTGAATATAGCTGATCTTCGTTATGAACAGAAAGACTATTATGGTTCCTTAAACTATTACCAAAAGGCAATAGAGTTGGACTCTAACAATGTAGACGTATTGTTTAAATATGCTAGAAATTTAAGCGCAGTCAATAATCATCCGAAAGCCTCCAGATATTATTATAAGGCTTATCTCCTGAGAGGATCTGAAGTTTACCCTACTTTACCTTTTCTTTTAGCAGAATCATATCGATCGTCAGGAGAATATCGCAAAGCAAGGCGCTACTATAGCAAGGCAATTCAACCTTATAGAAGAGAACGAAATTCTTATTGGTATAAAAGGATAAACCAAAGTAAGGAGTCAGCCAGATGGGCTTCCCGGCAAAATGGGAAAGAAATCCAGGCGAGCAATATGGGTGGTATGGTGAATAGTAATTATTCGGATTTTGCCGCCATGGTCCATGAAAATCAATTTTATTTCAGTTCCTTGATTGCCGATTCTGTTAAAGGCAATGGTCAAATTGAAGATCGCCATTACTTCAGTAGGATTTATTTTAAATCCGTTGAGGATGAGGCAGATGCTATGGCTTTAAAGATAGGAAGTGATTCTAAAGAACTCAACAATAAACATCTCGCAAACCCCTTTGTATATCAAGGCCTTTTGTATTTCAGTGCATGTGACACTAATTATCAATGTCAGATTTGGCAAGCTAAAATTGTTGATCATTCGATCCGTAAGGCTGAACTATTGAATAAAAACATCAACTTACCGAATACCAACAATACACAAGCAAGTTTGGCCACCATTGATAAGCAGACCTATCTATTTTTTGTTTCTGATCGAGAAAGAGGTCTTGGAGGTTTAGACATTTGGGTTGCAAAAAAAGAAAGTTTTGGCTTTGATGAGCCAATAAATCTTGGACCCAATATCAATACTCCAGATAATGATATCACTCCATACTTCAGCATGCTCAGCCAAAAACTATACTTCAGTTCCAATTGGCATAGTGGTTATGGAGGTTACGATATATTTTATGCCCAAAAAGATAAACTAAGTTATACTAAGCCAAAAAATCTTGGTAAAGGCATAAACTCCCATGCAGATGATTATTATTTCTATCCTCAAGAACATACCGCCCTGCTAACTTCGAATCGATCTACAGGAAATTCGGAAAAATCAAAAAGCTGCTGTAATGATTTGTTTGAAGTGCAATTTGAAGAGGAAATAATTGCTGCTGACAGTAGTGTGGAAGAAGTTGCAGTTAGTGTGGAAGTATTGAACAAATACCTGCCATTGGATTTATACTTTCACAATGACACTCCAGATCCTAACTCTAAAGACAGTACGACCAAAAGCAATTATATAGAATTGGCAAAGGATTACCTGGCTATGGAGCAAGAATATATTCAATTGTATTCCGAAATCATCCCAGCCAAACAAGTGGAAGAATCTAGCTTGGCCTTAAATACATTCTTTGAAGAAGAAGTGAACAATGGTATGGAGGAATTGGAGGAATTTGTTCCACTCTTATTGAAAGAGTTAGAAAGTGGAAGTCAAATTGAATTGAGCATCAAAGGTTTTGCCAGTGGAGTATCCAAATCGGATTATAACTTAAACCTTACCAAAAGAAGGATAGAAAGTTTAATTAACTATTTAAAAATTGCATTAAATGGTGCATTTAATGCCTATCTGGATGGAACTGCACCCAATGGTGGTTCCTTAAAAATCAATAAGGTACCTTATGGTGACTTTGCCATCAAACAAAGATTTAATGAAGAAGATAAAATCAATGCTGTTTATAGTCCTTTGGCGGCTAAACAAAGAAAGATAGAACTCATAGGGATTACCAATAGTTCTGACAATTCCCAATTGAATATGGAAGAACAGCCAATTGCCAAATTCAATACAGAACAATATGATTTAGGACAGATCGCTAACGGTACACTAATTAAGCGATTCTTTAAGTTGGAAAATAAAGGCAAAGGGGAATTAAAAATTTACAATATCAATTCCAATTGTGATTGTGCCAGTATTGATTATGAAGAAACTTTAGCTCCTGGTGAAAGTCAAAAATTATGGTTAGAAATTGATACCAAAGCACTTGGTGGTTCTTCTAATATTCAATTTACCGTTGTGAGTAATTCGAATCCCAATATTTTAAATCTAAATGTCGATTTTGAAGTTATTGAGGAATAGATACTAATTATCTACCCAACTGATATAACATTCTTCCATGGGAAGCCAAGGCCTTAAAGAAAGTAGCCTTGGAGTGGTAAGGCAAACTAAATTCTAGCGCTGTTTTACGCACTATAGGTGCAATTTTTGGGTAATGGATATGACTTATGTTAGGAAATAAATGATGCTCTACTTGAAAGTTTAAGCCCCCAATAAGCCAGGTCAAAACTTTATTTCGATTGGCAAAATTCAAGGTGGTATTCAATTGATGCACTGCCCATTGGTTCTCAATATCACCATCTTTAGGCATGGGGAAATCTGTATCTTCCATAACATGGGCCAATTGAAATATAATGGCCAAAGTAAAACCTGCAACAAAGTGTACGGTAAAGAAACCTATCAACAACTGCCACCAACTCACCTCCAATAAAAGAAATGGCACAACCAACATATAAATGAAATAGATCACTCTTGTGGCAATAATTAACCACAATTCCTTATTGTAATCTGTACGCAACTGTTTTAAAAGTCCCATTTTTTTATAACGACTAACATCAACAAAGTCCTTTTTAAAGGTCCAAGAAACCGTCATTAATCCATATAAGAACCAAGCAAATAGATGTTGATATCGATGGATCTTCTTTTTTGATGCATTGGGTGAGAATCGCAAAACACCTGCTGGTTCAATATCCTCATCATAGCCATCAATATTGGTAAAAGAATGGTGAAGAATATTATGCTGTGCTTTCCAGTTATTTACATTTCCACCAAGAAAATTGATCGAAAAGCCTGCTATTTTATTGAGCCACTTTTTCCTAGAAAAACTACCATGATTAGCATCATGCATTACAGATAAACCAATACCTGCCATTGCCAATCCCATCACAAAAGTCATCACCCACATCAACCACAATTGCTCAATTACGCCAAATATCAATAAGAAATACGGAACAGTATATAGGAGAAGCATGAAAACTGCCTTCAGTTTTATGGGTAAGCCACCCGTTTTAGAAATCTGATTTTCTTTGAAATAGGCATCTACCCTTTTCCGCAGTGTACGAACAAAATCTACTTGTTCTGAATTTTTAAAACGAAGTGGGGAAAGTGTCTTCATAAAGTTTGCCAAATTACGAATAAAGCAGGATGTATATTGTAGAAGCGCCAACGATTTTCTTATACTTGTTGGATGGAATGGAGAACTCATCGAAACTACTATCTGATTTTATGGGCCTTGGGTTTTATTTTATATGCCAATACCCTTAATCATGGATATGTCTTAGATGATTTCTCAGTCATCAAAGAAAATTTCGTAGTCAAAAAAGGAACAGAGGGAATATCGACCATTTTTAAAACCCATTATCGATATGGTTATGGTTACCAACAGGCCAATCTATACCGCCCTATTCCGCTTACACTATTTGCTATTCAATGGGAGTTATCTCCTGACAATCCGGCATTTGCTCATTGGTTTAATGTCATCGCCTTTATGTTATTGGCATCTCTTATTTACCTCTTTCTAATCAAACTTTTAGGAAATAAACATGCATTTCTAGCGCTTCTTAGTACCCTTCTTTTTGTTGCACATCCAATTCATACCGAAGTTGTAGCTAACATCAAGAGTATTGATGATATTCTTGCATTTGGATTTGCATTATCTGCCTTTATATTGCTCTTTCAATATTTAGATCAACAGAAAAAGAAATCCCTTTATATTAGTTTGATTCTATTTTGTTTGGCTTGTTTTTCCAAAGAAAGTGCGGTTAGCCTTATTCCAGTAATTGGTATTGCATTGATTTTATTCAAAGGAAAATCAATCCAAGAAGCAGTGCTTAAATCTGCCCTTTATTTGATTCCATTTGGCATTTACCTTCTTGCTAGGATTTCTGTTCTCGGCTCTTTTAGTGGAGATAAAACGATCGCTAAAATCGACAATATGTTAATGGCTGCTCCAAATGAGGCGGTACGATTGGCAACTGCCATTAAAATTTTGGGCCTTTATTTATGGAAATTGGTTTTCCCTCATCCTTTGATGAATGATTACTCCATGAACCAAATAAGCATGGTAAATTTTGGCAACCAATGGGTATGGTTTTCAATTCTAATCCATTTGGCATTGATTTACCTATTGGTTAAAAGTTGGAAAAACAATAAAGTAATTGCTTTTGCTATAGTATTTTACTTTCTAACAATATCCTTGTATTCCAATTTGGTATTTACAATAGGGACTTCATTCGGAGAAAGACTTTTATTTATTCCATCTTTAGGCTTCTGTATATTAATTGCCTATTTGATTCAATTGACTTTAAACCAGGAAGTAAATCTTGCTTCTAAGAAATGGCACCAAAAAGCTACAACTCCATTGCTAATATGTGGTCTTTTAGTAATTACTTATGGCTTTAAAACCATGGATAGAAATAAGGCATGGAAAGACAATTATACCCTTTACAGTACAGATGTAGTCAATTGTGATAAAAGTGCACGCTGTCATTACTACCATGGTCTTGGCCTTATGAAAGAAAAAGCCATGCAATTACAAGATATCAATCAGCGGAATGAGTATTTGAATCAAGCTTTACAGGCATTTAACAGAGCGGTTCAGATTCTTCCTAAATATTCCGATGCTTGGGGACAAATAGGCTTGGCTTACTATAGGTTGGGAGATTTTCAAAAGGCAGAATTGGGCTACCAAAAAGCAGTTGAATACAATCCCAATAATGTTACCGTTTTATCCAATTGGGGGAGCATGTATTTTCAACAGAAAAAGTACCAAGAAGCTTTAGCAGTTTACGAAAAAGCATTAAAAATTAATCCAAATCATCTGGACGCAGTTGCCAATTATGCTTCTACCCTAGGTACTATCGGTGAGTTTAGCAAGGCCATCGTTTATTTTAAGAAAGCAATTGCAATTCAACCCAATAATGCGAACTACTATCGAATGGTTGGGGTCACTTACCAGAATTTAGGCAATCAGCAAGAGGCAAATGTTTATTTGAGGAAAGCACAACAATTGCAAGCCTCTAGATAGATGGATATTAAACAACAACTTCTTCTTGAACACTCCAAAGCCAATACCAAACTTATAGTTGGATACATTGGCAATGATCCACTAAAACTTCAAGAATTAATGGATTGTTTTTTTGGCAATACTTATAGAGTAAGTCAAAGGGCTGCGATGGCCGTTTCTCATTACTTTGATCAACATATAGAGTTAATGAGACCCTATTTAGATCGAATGGTAGAAGAGTTAAGCAAAGACAATTTACATGTTGCTATTAAGAGAAACATTGTTCGATTGCTTCAATTTGTTGAAATTCCAGAGAAGCAAGAAGCCATATTATTTGACCATTGTCTAAAATTTGTTGCAGATCCAAAAGAAACTATAGCTGTAGTAGCTTTTAGCCTCGGCATTATTGCCAACATCTGTAAAAAACATCCAGAACTTAAAGTTGAGGTCATCCCAGTCATTGAGGATTTACTTCAATTTACTGAAAGTGCAGGTGTAAAAAACAGAGGCAAGAAAATCTTAAATAGACTAAATCGTCTTTAAGAGGCCTTTTTCTTTTGTTTTATAGGCTCTATCCAACCAGCAAATGTCTGCTTCTGAATTAATTTGTCTTTAATAATGAAAGTATCTGAACCCATTCTTACATTGACAAATGGAGTACTTCCATTCCATAGTATATAAACCAAATCATTATCTACATCGAATCTATCCATTTCTATTTTGGTACCCTCCGATGGAAATGTTTTGAACAGTTCCACAAAGAAATCGTGAATTTGATCTTTACCAACAAATGATTGCTCTGGAGTCATTAAAACAGCATTATCTGCATAATCCTCCATTATTGCTCCAATATCATTACTTTGAAATGCACTCAGATGATGCATAACAACATTTTTGGATTCCCGACTATTGGCATTGTCCTTTTTTTCTTCTGCAACCTCTGTAGCTTCTGCTGCAGCAGATGTTTCTTCCTGATTAGCCTCTCCACCACTGCAAGACATTAATGTGATTATCAAAGCATTAACTAAGATTATATTTAACTTTTTCATTTTCTAAAATTTGGTTGAAATTAATTAATTCTAATATTGCAACAAAGAATAACAATTATATAATTATGGGAAGTAAAATTGGTTTTTGGATGGCTATAGGTGTTGCAATAGGAACAGCTCTGGGCGCGGCAATGGACAATATTGCTCTTGGAGTAGCATTGGGACCAAGTTTAGGTCTATGCATTGGCTTAATCAGCAGTAAAAAGAAGAAGAAAAAAGATTAAACTTTCTTCTTGAGACTTAAGTAATCTATAAAGTATAATACCTTTATTGAAAAGTTATTGATCTGCGGTGCTTTAATGGTATTTTCTAGGTCTTGATAATAATTTATGTCTAAAGGTGTACCTTCATCAATAATGATGTTTTTCCACACAACATTGATTTCACTTCCTGGTGCAAATCGCCAATTAAATCCTAAATCTATATTGAATGCATTGAAGCTAATATCTTCGCTACTAGTACCATTTTCGTTGATCTCTAAATAATCAGTGCTTAGCAAATCTCCATTCCCTGGATCTACCCTATTGAATCGATTATATCTTGCCGTAGACCAGTAATGCCTTAAATTTAAAGATAAGGCCATGCGATTATTGAATATATAACTTCCATTAATGAAACTTTCAAATTCTTCTACTAATCTGCTGCCGAATATGATGCTATCATTTTGATTGGTAACAAATCCGATTTCATTTCTTCGCTTGTCTTTGTTGTGTCCGATAACAAAAAACAACTTATCATTTGGACGGAATCTAGGTGCTATACTGTAGAAGAAGTTTCTTCGTCCAGGCTCATCAAAAAACCTATTCTGAATTCTTATGTCTAAAGCAAAAGGACGGCTATAGTCCGATGAGAAAAACCCACCGAAATTGTAGTTTGTTGGAAAATTGTAATACTGCTCAAAAGATCTTGTTTCAAAATAGTCGTTGGTTCTTATCGGCTCTATGCCAGCATTTAAACCTATTGCATGAAAACTCTTCAAAGAATAAACTGTAGACCAATTCATGGCAAAATTTACAAACTCACCACCTTGATCTAGACTCTCATAAATGACATCGAAACTGTGTCGGGCAAAATTGAAAATAGAAAATGGTTTGTACCGCGCATATTGCGCAAAGAAGCCACTTCTACGGATATTGGTAATGTTCAAAAATCCTAAATCATTCGGATCATAATCTTTACTGATTTGCTCTTGGCTAAGCTCGAAAGTAAAATTGCCACTGATTTTAGCAAATGCCGCTTGCCAATTACTACCACTCTTAACACCACTATTGGATTCAATATGACTCATTCCAGCATAACCACGTATTGCATATTTATTGCTTTTGTCTGCCAATTGAAAATCTAACTGACTTACATTGGCATCATCATAAATTCCTTCTCTGGAAGTATTGGCATTAGAGAATGTGATAAAAGAGTTTTTCCGCAATACCTGATCAAATACCAACATGTTATAATTGGTTAAAGGGTTGGTCTTTAAGCTTCTCGTTTTTCCACTTTCTATATTTTTTATTTCTGCAAATGTTCTATTCTCCAAAGCATTGAAAACACCAATTCCTAAACCACCTTTGGTTCTACCAGAAATTTTTGTTGCATTTATTAATCTGCTTTGATTAGGGTTTTCTTCTACCACTTCGTTAATGGCCAAGTCATTATTTGCGGCATTAAAGTTTAAAGGCCTATCACCTACTCTTCTGGAATAAAAAATTCCAGCCTTATTAAACAGTTCAACTCCTTCGGTAAAAAACTGCCTGTTCTCATTAAACTGCACTTCAAATTGTGTCAGGTTAAGTACCTGATTGTCAAATCTGGCTTGCCCAAAATCAGGGATCAAGGTCATGTCCAATGTAAATGCATCATTGATCCCATATTTGACATCCATTCCCCCATTAAAGGAATAAGATTCACTTCCACCTTGGGCAGAATTATGCTCTAAAATTGCAGAAGTGTAAGGAAAGAAAAACAATCGAGTTGGCGGTTTGATGTTCTTTATCCCTTTTAGTTCTCCTGTTTGAGTCAGAAAGCCATCTATTCGAGGATTAACCAAATTCCACCAATCGCGCTCTCTATTCCTTCTGATTTCTCTTCCGAAATTAATACCCCACAATTGTTCTTCCGATTCCGGAAATCTCAATGCGGAATATGGAATTTTGATCTCTGCAACCCAGCCTTTATCGTCTATAGATGTAGCACTCTCCCAGACTGCATCCCAACTATTGCTTTCGCCATCAGATGAATATTTTATATCTATTTGAACACCTGCTGGTGTTACCGCAAACCCTTCTCCATTTATTCCATCTCTATAGGTGTTAAAAACAACAATAAAGAAATCCGCATTGCCAAACCAATCACGTTCTGTCAGAAAATTATAGATATCCTTGGGATTCTCTTCATACATCCTTGCTCCGATATATATGGCTTCGTTGTCGTACAGAAATCGTACTTCTGTTTTTTGAGAACCATCTACTTCTGGTTTAGGTGTAGATTGAATAAAATCTCCTACTACATTAGAACTTTTCCAAATTTCATCGCTTAACAATCCATCTATTTGCGGTGCATCATCTACAAAGGTTGCATTCATAGATCGAAGCATGATGGTATCTTGCTGTGCATGAACTACTTTAACATTTAAGAATAGTAATAACGCAAATAGTAGACTTAAGTGATATGAGCTTGAATTCAGGATAATGAGAATTTTGCTGCAAAATTCGCAGAATTCTTTATTCTAAAAAGTTAAAAGATAATAAGAAGTATAGTCAGAAGAACTTTTATCGCATATTGGACATTAATTAAAGGTCCTCATCATCCAAAAAAATTGCGGGTCTAAAACCAATGTTTCTATTGGCTTCTTCTATCCCTTTAAAAGTGTCCCTGGGTGCATTAATTTGCATGTCTAAAGCAACAGAAGTCCAACTTCCTCCTTTTGTACCAATACTACCATCATCGTAACTTACCATTTCAGCTACATTACCAGCCATGCAATATAAACCAAAGTGATTTGCAGAATAACTCTTAACCGTGACGGTATGCAATCCTCCATCGGCTAAATAATCATCCTTATATGGTCTAAAATTGGCTAAAAAACACCCTTCAGAATTTCTTACATAAGGCCCACCCCATGGGTATTTGTAATATTCTTTTCCTCCAGAAGCAGCAAACATCCATTCTTTATCGGAGGGTAATCTTATTTCAGAAATTTCATATTTATTCTTATCGGCACTACCAACAAGATCCAAGAGCCAATTACAATACAAAATTGCGGCTTGCCTACTGATATTTACAACTGGATATTTGTTGTAGGCTTCATGTGTGAAATACTGTTCTACTAGCGGTTGATTATACTCTAAACTATCCATTTGCCACTTACTTTCATCTGGTCTTGCAATAAAATACGCTTCCCTTTTTCCTTGAATAATAAGATCATTTAAAAAGGTCCTGTATTCCAGATTACTCACTTCTGTAGTTTGCATGTAAAATGGTTTAAGAAGCATATCATTATCAGAAGTATTTTCCTCTTTTTTGATTTCAATTAGCGCATAACATTTCTTGTCCAATTTGATCAATTGCTTCAACAACTTTTGCTTTATGCTATTATTTTGCGCTATTTCTTCTGTAGTTAATTCAGGTAACTTTTCTTTTGGATTTAAATAAATAATAATCTTTTCATCATCCACCATCTCTATTGGAATACTGCTGTCTTGTAATTGGCCAATTTTAGGTGCTTTGAGTGGTGTAAGATTTCTATTATGAGATTTTGATATGGAATTTATCCTTCCATATTTCTTGATTTGTTGCATGCTATCTATAGTTGAATCTGGATTTAGATTAACTTCCAACACAGGTAATCTGTTATTTCCATAATCATTATTTCCCCCAATAAATTCATTCTTTGAGATAACATATATTGAGGCAATACCGATAATTCCAAGGAGGTAGAGGTAAAATTTACTTTTTAAATGAGTTATGGATTTTTCAAGCCAATTTGTATTTGTTTCAGCAGCAAAATTTGCGCTGTTAAGGTGAAAGTTTAAACTAGCATCCAAAATCACCTCATTTACTTTTTGATCAAAATCCAGTTCTAAAAAAGATCGATTGATCAATAGATCTAATGTGTCTAAGTTTTTATTCATATTCCAATTGTTTTTTGGTGATAGATTCCATTTTAAGCTTGACTTTCGCTTTAAGCCTTTGGTAATAAACCTTTAACTGCTTTTCTTCTTTGTCTACATATTGACTTATCTCTGCATATGGCAATCCTTGACTTCTTAAATGCAACAAGATTCTCTCCCACTCTTCCAATCCATCTAATATATCCTTAAGCGTAATCAACTCCTGGCTTTCACTAGCTTCTTCTTTTTCATTCAAAGCATCCTTCAATGAATCTATATTTTCATGTTCTTGATTTTTGCTTCGGTTAAAATGATTTTTCAAGCCATTGATAAATACCTTAAACAAGAAAGATTTGAGTTGCTTTTCTGACTCTAAGTTGTATTTCAACCATACTTCGGAAACTTTAAATAGGCTCTGATATATGATATCCCATAAATCATCCTCATTTATGTTCCAGTTCTTCTGAGCATAAGCCAATAATAAGCTAGCATAACTGCGATGAAGAAATTCAAGCTTCTCTTTAGGATCCTTATGTAAATATGATTTTACCATTCAGATATAACGCTTTATATCTATAACACAATTTGGTAACAATTAAAAGTAACTTTCAGTAATCTTGAACGTTGTACTCAAAACTAAAGATGAATAAACTAATTACAGCCTCCATACTCTTCTTTCTTTTTCTTGCCTCCTATTCTCAAAATTATTCAAGACTTAAGGGTAAAATAAGTAGTTCTAATAATGAAGCTGTGCCTTATGCGAGTATATATATACCTGCAATAGCTAAGGGCGGTATGGCCAATGCGGAGGGTGAATATGAAATAAAAGTACCTCTAGGAGATATTGAAATTCAGTTTCAAAGTATCGGATATAAAAAACAAAGTATTATACAAACAATTTCGGAAGCAGAACATACATTAAATGTGACAATGGAAAGTATGGCAGTATTAATCGATGAAGTGGTGATTGATCCATCACAAGAAGATCCTGCTTACAATATCATCCGAAAATCAATTGCTATGGCCGACCTCTATAAAAAGCAAATTGAGGCTTATCAGTGCAGCATTTATGTACGTAGCTTTTACAATACAGACAATATTCCTTGGATGGTTAAAAAGCTGGCAGATGAAGAAGACTTAAAGGAAATGGAAACGGGCAATATCGAAGAAAGCATTACTTATTACTCATTCCAAAGACCAAATATTGTCAAGGAAAAAATCATTGCAAAAAAATCTGGAGATCAGGATACATTAAAAACAGGATCATCGTATATAAATCTAAATTTCTATGATTTAGGTGGATCGACCATTATCAATCCCTTAAGCAGATATGCCCTTCAAGTCTATAAGTATGAGTTCCAATATTCCTTTTTTGAAGGTGAACAACAAGTGCACAAAATAAAATTGATTCCGAGAAGAAAAGGAGACGATTTAATGAGTGGAACCATTTATATCAATGATGGATTATGGAATATCAATAAGGTAGATGTGGTTTTCAATCAGCTTGTGGCTAAAATTGCCTATAAGCAGATATACAATGAAATAGAGCCATTAGTATGGATGCCCACCAATCATAAATTTAGAGTAGAATTTGGTGCATTGGGTTTCAAGATGCATGTAGAATATCTGGCTACACTTAATGATCTAAACGTTAAAGCGGATTCTATAGTCAATGATAAAATTGCCAAACAGCTTAATATTAAGGAGGAAGTTGAGGAAGAAAATGTTGTTGTTGAAAATGAAATTGTTGCCAGCAAGAAAGAGCAAAAGATTGATAGTGAAATAGAAGAGCTCATCCAAAAGGATAAACTAACCAATAAAGAGACCTATAAATTGGTTCGTTTGATGAAGAAACAAGAACGTCTAGAGGCTGAAAAAAGAGAAAAAGACACATCGCATACTTATGAACTTTCAACCAATTATAAATTGGAATACGAGGATAGTGCATTTGTGCAAAGTGACAGCTTGTGGAATACCGAAAGAATTGTTCCCTTATCAGATGAAGAAAAGGAGATATATCAGGCGAGAGATTCAATTGTGAAAGAAGAACGAGGAGATACGGTATATAATGAAAAGAGAGGCACTCTAGGAAATATTTTATGGTATAGTGGTAGTATACAAAGCAAGAATAAAAAGTTCTATTATAGACCCAAAGGTCTTTTATCCCAAATAGATCCCAATTTCAATACGGTTGATGGATTGTTACTCTGGAAAGATATATTCGACATAAAATGGGACAATAAGAAAGGTAAGAGTGCCTATTTAAATACGGATTTAGGTTATGCTGAAGCAAGACAGACTTTTCTTGGAAAATTTAGCACATACTACTACTACAATGGAAAAAATAGGAGCAACATCTATTTGTCAGCTGGAAGAACTTCCAAAGATTTTAACAGCTATTTCCCTTTTAATGACTTCTTAAATTCTATTTCTACCCTAGCCTTTGGAGATAATTATTCCAAAATTTTTCAAGAAGATTACTTTTCAATTAGTCATGGTACGGATATTATCAATGGACTTTATTGGGGTGCATCCTTCAAATACGCAGATCGAATTCAGTTGCGCAATAAAAGTGATTTTAATTTATTTAATAATGAAGGAGAGTACACTCCTAACCTACCACCCAATGAGGATGTACTTTGGAATCCTAGTATTATTAGTGACAATATTTCTTCCGTTTTCAGTACTTCTTTATCCTATACTCCTCAACAATATTTTAGAATGTTTGGGAATATTAAGTCTGTAGTTCCTTCGAAATATCCAACTTTTAAATTGAACTATAGGCAAGGTATTGATGGTTTATTGGAAAGTCAAGCAGACTTTAAAAGTCTATCCTTTTCGATTAATCAATCCTTATCCTATCGCTTAATTGATCAAATTCAATATCACTTTGAGGTAGGCAAGTTTTTGGATCGACAAAGTGTCTTTTTTGCAGACTACAAATCTTTTCATGTGGAGCCATTTTACTTGATGTCAAGCACAAATACCAATTCCTTTAAGTTATTAGATTATTACACGGGCAATACCAATAAGCAATACTTTGAAGGTCACTTTTCTGTAGAAAATGACCACCTTTTTCTAAAGTACTTGCCAATATTTAGAGATACTGGATTGAAGGAAAAAATAGAAGTAAATAATTTGATTACAGAAGGAAATAAAACCTATACCGAATTTGGATACAGTTTAAAACAAATTTTTCTATTGTTTAACGCAGGAGTATTTGTAGGATTTGAAGGAAGCGATTACCAGAGTATAGGTTTCCGAATTAGTACAGATATCAATTAATTATTTTGGTGCGTACTTCCTTGCTTCTGGCAAATATGCCCTAATATCATTAATTCTTCTTTCATCACTAGGATGTGTACTTAAAAATTCAGGCGGTGCAGATCCTCCTTTTAAGGCAGCCATTCTTTGCCAAAAATTAATAGCTACTGCTGGATCATACCCAGCCATGGTCATGAATACTAGGCCCATTTTATCGGCCTCTGATTCGTGTAATCTAGAATAATGCAATAATCCAAAGGTAGAGCCAGCTCCTACAGCAGCCATCAAAAGATTTCTAGTTTCTTCTGGTTTATCTTGAGTGGCCAATGCCAATCCCATAGCCCCTAATTGAACTGGTAATTGTTGACTCATTCTTTCATTACCATGACGTGCAACAGCATGTGCTATTTCATGCCCCATAACAGTTGCAATGCCAGCCTCTCCATCACAAACTGGTAAGATTCCGGTGTAAAACATGGTTTTACCACCTGGCATTGCCCAAGCATTAACGATATCTTCATCCAATACGTTAAATTCCCATTCAAATTCACTAACTCTAGCCTTCATGCCATGGTGACTCAGGTATTGGTTAACTGCTACCGATATCTTATTCCCAACCTTTCTAACCATTTGTAGGCGTTCATCTGATTCTGGCAATAACTTCCCTTCTTTTTTAACTTGCTCGTATTGCGAAAAACTTAAGCTAGTCATTTGTTCTGATGGAAAGAGATTCAATTGTCTTCTGCCTGTGATTGGAACTTTAGCACATTGAACCAATAGTCCAATGGTTAATAATATAAGGACGCCCTTCTTCATTTAATTTCTACCGTTAGTTTTTGATCTTGTAAAGCTTCTTTCATGGGAATTAACTTGTCGAAACTTCCCCTTTTTACAGCACATTTTCCTTTATAGTGTACCAAGTAGGTACACTGCTCAGCTTGTTCAACACTATGATCACAAATTGCAATTAAGCAATCAATCACATGATCAAATGTGTTAAAATCATCATTGTGTAATATCAGTTCATTTTCTTTTGCTAGAACTTCCTCCAGCATGGATTTATGTTCTTCTTGCGTATTCATATTATTCGTTGTTTCTGATTCTTGCGGCTTCATTTAAAGTAATTCTCTTGCCATTATAATATGCAACTACAAATGCATCACTTATGTCCCCCTGGATATTTATTTTGGCATCAGCGGCATCTATGGCATTCTGATAAATTCCTGCATTGTAACGCAACATACCACCAGGAAGTTGTACAACATGTAGATTTTGATAACTAAATGTTCCCGATTTAACTGCTTTAGAATAAACGCCAATCTGTACAGTAAAGACCAAACCTTCTATGGTCTCCGTATTCTTAACTTCAGCTGCATCAGCTGCTGTCAATTCAGCATTTAATCCTTCTTTACTTCCACCTTCTACTTTCCCAACATTAGTGGTATTGGAGGTAGAACTATTAGGGCTGGAAGAAGCATTTTCATTAAAAGCAATTGCCTCTTCTGAACTTGTATTCGATCCTCCTTGATTTCTTGCACTCACTATAGATATTCTTTCGCCATTAAGGAAAGCAACAACAAATGCATCAGAATAACCTTTAGCTCGTATTTCGTCACGAGCCTTAACCGCGATTCCTTCGCTTAAAAAGAAGCCTGCTGTATATCGTGTAATTCCACTGGAATTAGATTCAGCAGTAAGTGGTGCAAATCCCTTAAAGTGATCTGGTGGTAATGGATTTCTAAATGCTCCAACTTGAACTTTATACACTAAACCCTCTGGCATTTCAACATCTAATGGTATTGGCTTTCTATCGTTGTATGCCGATTCATTGGAGTTTAATCTTAAAAATATTGGGCGATTAATTTTTTCTGGTATTACATCGATTGCAGAGATATCAACAGATGGAGTAGTATTTTCAACTGTAGTATTTCCACCAACCTTATTGTTTGTCGTGTTTCGATTCGCATTATTTGAACCAGATGAAGAACTTCTTCCTCCAGTTGCTCCACTAACTCCACTTCCTCCCTCAGGTCTTTCATCATATTTCAAAGTGGATTGTCCATCATTATTCGCTTCATTGGCTAATGCTTCATCCGATAAAGGCACTTGATCTAAGTTGAAATTGTCAGACCCTAAAGAATCCAATTGAGCAATTTCTTGACTAGTTGCTGAAGAACCTAAAATTCCACCTCCAGTAGTTCCTTCTGGCAAATTTGCTTGGTCAATACGTTCTGCCAATTGAGGATCACCTTCATATTTTGAAAATAGACTTACTATTTCTCCTTGTTCAACTGGACTTAGATTCGCAAGAGAGGCATTTTTCCGATTTTCAGCCGATGAAATCAAATAGTTTTTGATTTTGATTATTTTCTCTAATGAATCGATACTTCCTTCCAATCTTTTGGCTTTCAAATCAATCACCTCAGCCTGTTTGATTATTCTTTCTCTTTCCGCCTCATCTTGGGTTGCATTTGCCTTTTCTCTTTCTACTATTGCTTGTTTTTCGAGTCTGGCTTTTTCTTTTGCAAGATTTGTAGCATTTACATATTCAACTTCGGATTCACTAATCAATCGCTTTACTTCTTGCTCATTTTTAGCATAAATCAAAAACGATTCAGACTCTAATACCAGTTGTTCACGATCTTCATCAACATTTACAGTATCTACTTGAATAACTCTTGCAGCATTAATTTTTCTTGGCTTGGTGATTTGAGCAATTAATTGATCTTCTCTGGATGCTTGTGCTTCACTTCCACTATTCAGTTGATTCTCTCTCTCATAATAAGTTTCTGCCTTCTTTCTTTCTTGATCTGCTTTTGTTTTTAATTCTTCTGTAATTGCCAATAAACTATCTCGAGCAGATCCTTCCGGAGCATTTTGAATTTCTGCTTCTTTTATTTGGATCTCGTTTTCAAGATTAACAACAGCCGCTTGAAGTGAATCTCCTTTTTTTCGTGCTAATTCTGCATCATTAACTGCCAATACTTCCGCATCTGTTATGGTTTGAACAAATCCTTGGCTTCCACTAGTACTCGCTGTAACAGGTTGATTTAAATACTCATCATCAACAATTTCCAATACATTTAATGCTTCTCTTTGCTTGCGAAGTGCTAACATTTCATAGTCATACGCTTTTTGTAAATCAGCTTCTTTCTTGGAAAGTCTATCGCTAGGATTAATTGCAGCACGAATTTCAGATGCGTCTTCAAAGTATACTTCTGCTTCTTCTGCCAGGAGATTTGCAATTTCTAAGTTATCAGATTCAAACTCTTCTCCAAACTGGTTTGCATTAGCCAATCTCTCCTTATTCAATTGGAATTCCGTTGCATTATAATTAGCAAATGCATTAGCAGCTTCCAGTTGTTTTAGTTCAGAAGCTTTTTCTAATTCGTTTGCTCTATCAAAGGCTGCTTGTCTTTGTTCAATAGTTGGCAAATTATATGCGGCTTCTCTGGCTTCATCTGCTTGTTCAAATATTTTTTTAGCTTCAAACAATGCAACTTTAGCACTCAATAAATCTTGACTATTGGTTTGATTACCGACATCATAAGTCTGATCGAATGTAAAATTGGAGAAGCTGTCATCTACAATTGAATTTTGATTTACTTCAGATATATCAATTGGACCAGTTTTTATACTTTCTGTACTCTGGTTTGAAACAGATCCTTGATTCGAAGTTGATGGCTGCGAATCAATTGTTAATTCATCACTTATGGCGGATTTTGAATTTTCAATCTCATTGATTTTCTCCACGATATTATCCAATTCCAATTGTATTATGCTTCGCGTATCAGGATCTGAAGTAGCAGACAAAACGGCTTCCCTTTCTACTAATTTATCATTCAATGAAGAGGACCATTCATCATAAAGTTTAATTTGCTGTGCTTTCTGCAAATCATCATCTGAAGTAGAATTTGTTCCGTTTATCTTGTTTTCAAAATGGTCATTAATCTCATTATAAGAAGAAGACGCTACATCTATAGAAGCGGAACTAGATATTGGTGCCGATGAAGGCTCTGAAGTGTTACTGTCAGTCTGATTGGCACTTAGATCTGGAGAGTTACCATCAATATAAGCCAATTGATCATTGTCAATAAATTGTTGTATAACATTATTCATGCTTTCTTTTTCCGCGGCACCTAATTCAGCTATGCTTTCTTGACTACTTCCTTTCTGATCAATCAGAACCAATTCATTCTGCTTTATTTCCAGAAGCATTTTTTCATTGGTCTTTGGCTCAACTTCTTCCTTGCTCTTAGACAATTGAAAGTCTATATCCTTTAAATCCAATTCAATCTGCTGTTTTCTGTCTTGTAAATCAACCAATGCTTTGCCAGAAGTCTTTGTGATTTCTTCTTTTACCGTAACCAACTGTTCTTCCAATTGCTCCTTTTCCGATTCTAAGGCAGTTATTTTACTTTCTAAATCATTTAGTTCCTTAGCACTTTTATCGTAAGCAGCCTTCGCAGAATTCCTTTCTTCTTCTATAAAATCAGAAACACTATTCATATTATCAATCTGTTCTTTCGATTGATTTAATGAATTGTCTGCATTTGCAAGCTGGCCAGCCTGAATATTATCGTTGGCTCTATTTAGGTCATTTCTAATGTTCTCTCTTACTGAATTATTTCGCTTAATTTGATTCTCAATTTTATTGGCTAAAGAAGCGGTAAACTGAGACTTGGTGGCCATTTCTTCTGCT
>Ga0207422_1001350_pt1 | contig 50092 bp, 25 predicted proteins | sample MarCyaLeptolynsp_FD_187757 | JGI IMG/M metagenome (GOLD analysis project Ga0207422, IMG submission 187757) | Marine cyanobacterial communities from Panama - species 1 Leptolyngbya sp. (SPAdes) | ecosystem: Environmental > Aquatic > Marine > Unclassified | place: Panama: Panama City | collected... | reverse complement strand
GCGTACACTACTTTCCAATCTCGGCTGCTCATTTAGGACTCCGGTTTTTGCAAGGAACCAAGAGGCTAAATGTAGCAGCCGTTTTAACTTAGCGCAAAAACGGACCACCCCATCGCGCATAATGTTGTGACGGGCGCGGCTCTGATCAGAGACAACGCACCCCGCACTACCACCGTCTCCTCGACCAAAGAGGCGAGACGCTTGTGTCAATGTCACTATTTCATTTTGCCAGTTGCCTTAGCAATATCCCTCGCCTCCCTAGAAACGCCAATCCTCCCCGCAAGCAAGTGGAAGCTTTGGAATAGGTACTACCCAGCTAAGTCGATCTTGTTCAATATCGTCGTATCGGCATCTTGCGGTGCCGTCGTCGGCAATCGCACGGTAAAAGTCGAGCCTTCGCCCTCGCGACTGGCGGCTGTCAAATCGCCACCCAACAAACGTGCCAAATCGCGACTGATCGCCAAGCCCAGCCCCGTGCCGCCGTGTTCGCGCGTCATCGACCCATCGAGCTGGCGAAACTTCTCAAACACCGTCTCAAGTCGATCCGTCGGAATCCCCACGCCCGTGTCGCGCACGCGAATGATAATCTCGTCCGCTTCTTCAACGACCAACGACAACTCGACCAACCCGCCGTCGGGCGTGAATTTAATCGCGTTCGACAGCAGGTTGAACAAAATCTGCTGCATACGCCCCGGATCGGAATGCAGCTTCGGAATCTCATCCGGCAGAATAACCGCAAGCTGCAAGCTCTTCTTATCCGCCAAAGGTCGGACGAAATCGATCAGGTTGGTAAGCAAATCGCGCAGGTTGATATCCGCCAAATGCAACTGAAGCTTACCCGCTTCGATCTTCGCAAGGTCCAGCAGGTCATTGATCAACCCGAGCAACATGCGCCCGCTCGACATGATGTTTTCGGCGTAGCGATACTGCCGTTCGCCCTCACCGCTGGCCGATTCGCGCAACAACTCAGCAAAGCCGATGATCGATGACAGCGGCGTACGCAATTCATGACTCACGTTCGATAGAAACTGGCTCTTGAGTTTATTGGCTTCGAATAGCTCGATGTTCTTTTCGGCAAGCTGATCCAACCGCGTGTCGAGGCTGCGATTGATGCGGCGCAGTTCGTTCTCCGACGACTGCAAGTGCGTCAGCATCGCGTTAAACGCGCGCGACAGTTCTTCGTATTCATCGCCCGTCGCGATGTTGCTGCGCACGCCGTGTTCGCCATGCGAAACAGCTTCGGCGACTTTCGTTAATTGCAACACCGGCGAAAGAATGAGTCGATTGGTAATGAGATAGAACACGAGGACAGCCAGAGTTCCCGCCAACGCTCCGGCCATCAGGCAAAGACCGATGTTGACGAAGAACGCGGCCCGCGCGTCCGCCACCGGGTAATCCACGGTAATCACCGCGGCAAGCGGCTGCTGTCGCTGTGCGGCGATCTGCGGCCTGACCGCCACGACCGTCCGATAAACCATTCGCCCGTTGATTTGCTCCCAAATCGGCGGCGACGCCTCGGCCTGCGGGTTCGATGTCAGGTAGCTGATGCCCTCTTTTGCATAGTCATCCGTGCCGATCGGCAGCTTTTTCGACCCGCGACCATCAACGGGAATCAATCTCGGCGGTGGCCCCTCAAAACTGTGACGCTGCGCGATCGACGGCCACCAATTATCCAGCACCCGTTGCTTTAAATCCCAGTTTCCATCGCCCCCCGAGATTTGCGCCAACGCCAGCCGGCCTGTCATCTTGACCATCTGAACGTTGTTTTCGTGCACCAAGTCGCGCATCCGCAGCCACGGCACGAACAGCGCGGCGGCAATGATCACCAACACGGCCATGCCGAAGAGCAGCCGACACTTCGCGGCCAGAGAGATCGATAAAAAAGAGATTCGCGCCATGCTTTTCGAGGGCACCCGTTAAGGCCTACGATCTATCAAACACGCCAAAACGTATAGTAAACGCACATTCCAAATCCCGGTTGCCGTCTAATAACTATTGCGACGGGGGTCTGAAACCGATACTATCGGAGGGCTGTGAAACCCACAGCCGGAGCATAACGCATGATCCGACAAACCCTTATCATAACAGCACTTACAGTCGCCGCCCCCTCACTCGAGCCAGCGGCCGCGCAGTATTATCGTAATCCGCTCCAGGCCTCAAGATTCGCGAATCAACCACAGTCGCGGTTGCCGGGTGAAAAGCGGCTTTGGGACGCCGTCAATGAAATCCCCAAGTCGGAAATTCACGTTCCGGGCTACTTCATGAGTCGTCATCGCGGGCACTCGATGTTTCTCGACCGCCGTTTCGGCGTCGTGGCCGGCATCAAACGCCCCAATGATTTTGCGAGCTATTCCCTCCAGCGAAACAACTGGATCGACGTCAAGTCGGATTACCTGAAGGCATTGGTCCGCATGCCCGTGGATCAGTTTCCATCTTCCGGCACAACAGAACCGCCGTGGACCCTCGAAGAGGTCAAAACCGCTTTGAAGGAACGCTCCACCTCGCGGTCGGTCCTCGATTCCGACGACTGGCGTTTTCCGCAGCGCGAAGAGCGCGACCAGGATAATCAAAAACGCAGCGACGACCTGCGTGCCGAAGGGATCAAAATATTCCGGATGGCTCTGCAGGACGATGGTGGCGCACCGCGCGAACTGGCCGAACAAATCTCGCTGTTTACGCGCGCGATCGAGAAGTTTAACAAAGCCCGTAGCCTACAACCCGAAGATCCGTCCAATTATATTGCCCTCACGATTGTTGAGCGCGAGAAACGCAATCTGAACACGGCGTTGGTTTACCTAACGCAGGGATTGTCGCGTCTTACGTCACTCGATGATCTCGATTTGCGACGCGAAGATTTCTTCGTAAACGACCGTGATTGGGGTCGCCGACTGGATGAAGTAAATACCCTCGCGATCAATAACCCGAATGAAGCAATGCCGTATCTTATGCTGGCGCTGTACGCCCATCTGAACGGCGACCGTGGACTGGCTCAGTCGTCAACGCGATCCGCATTAAAGCTGTATACCCAACAGGCGGAAGTGATCTCGATATCGCCTCAGCTTGCTTACGAACTAGAGCAGCGAATCGAACAGACACAGCAATTTCTGGATTTGCTTGAACCAAAAGACACCGAGCAGGACATCGACGCGGAAAAAGAATGAACGGGTGCACTCGATCGCAATCTGATATTCGCCCTATTGTTCGTTGAATCGATAAGAACCGCTCGACGATGATGGCGACGACAAGACTTCGATAGCACAAACGTTGAACTAAATGAGCGAAAAGGCCGCAACATCCGAATTGCCCGTACGAAACCGTACGGGCGTACGTCGTTACCGCGGCCTGTTGGCGGTCTTGGTGCACATCCTGCTGTTCGCCTTCGCGTTCTTGGCCGGTTTCGGCATCTATTTCAACTTCAAGCGCTTCGATCAATGGTTCCTTCCGTACTTCGTGCCGTTGGTCCCGGCGGCCGTCACCATCAAGATGCTGGTGTTCTGGTCGATGAAGTTGTTTCGCGGAACCTGGCGTTACGTCGGCATGCGCGACGTGATGTCGATCGGTATGGCGACCAATATCGCCGCCGGCTTCTCCATCCTCGCGTTCTACGGCTTCGTAAACATCTATCCCGAATTTCTGAATAGTCGGCCGCCATTCCCGACGTCGGTGTTTTTGATCGACTGGGGCTGCTCCATCGCGTTCGTCGTCGGCGCCCGCTCGCTCGTGCGTTTCTACTACGAAGAAATTCGCTCGGCCGATTCCGAAGGCATTCATCAATGCATCATCGTCGGTGCAGGCGATACCGGCGAAGCGCTGTTGCGCGAAATCCACCGTATGAAGGTCGTGCGTTACGCCGTCGTCGGCTTCCTCGATGACGACCCGCACAAGCAAGGGCTCCGCATTCACGACGTGCCCGTGCTGGGTCGCGTGTCCGAAGCTCGCGAATATTGCGAACGCTACAACGTTGACGAACTGCTCATCGCCATGCCCAACGCACCGCAACGGTTGCTCCGCGGCATCGTCGAACAGTGCGAAGGCACCAACGTGCGCTTCCGTACCATTCCCGCGATGGAAGCCGTTATCGAAGGCAAAGTCACCGTCAGCCAAATCCGCGATGTCGAAATCAAGGATTTGCTCGGCCGCGAACAAGTCGAACTCGACTTGCAAGCCATTCGCGACAATCTGCACGGCAAGGTCGTGCTCGTCACCGGTGCCGGCGGTTCGATCGGCTCGGAAATGTGCCGCCAGATCGCACGCTTCGAGCCCGCCAATCTGCTGATGATCGAGCAGGCCGAAAACAACCTGTTCGAAATCGATCGCGAACTCAACCGCACGTTCCCCAACGTACCGCGACAATGTTGCATCGCCGACATCTGCGATGCCGACCGCATCGAAACCGTCTTTCGCACGCACAAGCCCGCCGTCATCTTCCACGCCGCCGCACACAAACACGTGCCGATGATGGAGATCAACCCCGGCGAGGCCGTGAAGAACAACATCCTCGGCACCAAGACCATCGCCGACGCCGCCAAACGTCACGGCGTTCGCCGCTTCGTGATGATCTCGACCGACAAGGCCGTTAACCCAACGTCGGTCATGGGCTGCACCAAGCGCGTCGCCGAGATGTATATCCAACAGTTGCGACAAGACAGCGACACGCAATTTATGACCGTGCGCTTTGGTAACGTGCTCGGCTCCAGCGGTTCGGTAATTCCGATTTTCAAGAAGCAAATCGCCGAAGGTGGCCCCATCACCGTCACCGACCCGCGCATGACGCGTTACTTCATGACCATCCCCGAAGCCTCGCAGTTGGTGTTGCAGGCAGGCGTTATGGGTAGCGACGGCGATATTTTCGTGCTCGACATGGGCGAGCCCGTGAAGATCGTCGATCTCGCCAAAGAGATGATCACGCTTAGCGGGTTGCGCGCTGGCGAAGATATTGAGATCGTGTTCAGCGGTATTCGACCCGGCGAAAAGCTGTACGAAGAGTTGAGCGTCAAAGGCGAAAACATGGGCCCGACGACGCACGAAAAAATCTACGTCTGGCGTAACCGAAAAGAGAACTGGGAAACCATTCGCGATGGTGCCGTTGCGCTGGTGAAAGACAGCAACGATCTTTCCCCCGAGGCAGTGCGTCAGCGACTTTGCGAACTCGTGCCCGAGTTTCGCCCCGAAGTCCTTGGCTTCGAAAACACCAAAACGCAAGCCGAGACCGCGCAGAGCGCCGCCGCCAAGGCCGGTCGCGAATCGCTCGACAATCTCTCGCTCAAGCAATCCCCCGCGACCTAGTACCTCATCCACATGAGTAAAGCGGGGGACGTCTACTCCCTCTCCCTCGCAGGGAGAGGGCTGGGGTGAGGGTTTCAGTCAGTGCACTATGTTTAGAAACGCACACCGTTAATGCGGATGAAGCACTCGTCGCTGCAAAGATTTGTCAGCGCCCCCGAATTGCGGACCCGCCAACGACATTTTGCCCCGGTTCATAAGCCAAAAACTGCATTATTACCGGCGCTGTAGTGAACCCAAGCCGACAGCCGAGTGTATAAGAAATGCGGGTGCCATTTTGCCGCCGCCGTATGACCTATGCTCAACCAGCGGCGCAACGTTGGGCCGACCACGCCCACCATAAAGACGATTTCATCGCCACGAAGAAGGAACCACGTGCCGAAAGATAAAGCCACTATTGCCACCCGGTTGCGTCGCTCGCTGCAAGTGCTGGCGGTCCTTATGCTCGCCGTTGCGCTGTTTGCCGACCCCGGTTGTCAGCCGAAGAACGAAACCGTCGTGCTCGATGAGCCCGCCGTGATCATCAAAGAATCAGCCACGTCGACTTCGAACAAGCCGACCAACGGTTCGTCGTCGAACATGACATTGATGAATGCCGACGACACCGCCGCCAAGATTGCGGTGACGTCGTCCGACCCGGAAACAACGGCCCGCCAAGTCACGGTGGTCGACACGCCGCAACCCTCAACCGATTCTGGTTCCGAGAATGCGACTCAACCGACCATCGCCGCTCAACCCGCAGTCGCGACGAACACGATGGCCGCGTTGGTTCAATCCGACCCGCTGGCGGCGTTCAAACAGCTCCATGCCGACGCCATGGCCAAATCCGCTGATTACACCTGCACCTTCACCAAGCAAGAACGCATCGGCGACACGATCAATAAGCAGCAAGTCATCGAAGCAAAGTTTCGCGCGGAACCTTATAGCGTTTACTTCCACTTTGTGGAAAACCCCGGCCTCGCGGGCAAGGTGATTTACATCAAAGACAAGTGGGTCGATGAAGACGCATCCGAGCCGGAACTGCGACAACTCTGCGCCGTCCGACCGGCAGGCCTACTCGGCATCGCCGGTGTTCTGAAACAACCCATTCGCAGCGACCGTGCAAAGAAAGCCGGCCGCCGCTTCATCGATCAGTTTGGTTTTGAACGCGGGTTAGAGTTGTTGGTGCGCTTTTCGCAAATAGCCTCTGATGAGGGCACATTGTCGCTCGAATACCAGGGCCAAGGTGAGTTCAAGGGCCGGCCCGTTTGGCTGATCAAGCGTTTGCTGCCCTACACCGACGACAACGGCGTGTATCCCGATCGCCTGGCGCTGATCTACATCGATCAGGAATGGGGCGTGCCGATCGCGATTCATACCTTCCGCAGTGACTCGCCGATTCCCGAAGAACTGCTCGGCAAGTACGAATACACCAACGTGAACTTCGACGCCAAGCTTTCGGACGCCGACTTCGATCCGGATTCGATCTAATTATCGATTCACGAAGATAAAAGCAAAGCCCCCGCAATCGACTTAGCTCGTTTGCGGGGGCTTTTCAATTTTCGAATCGTCAATGCGGCGTGCGTTACATCGCACAGACATATCTTCGGCACTAACTCCCCAAGATATCGTCAATCAAATCGCCGATGTCGTCTTCGTCGTCACCGTCGCCGCTGAGATTGCTACCGCCAAATATGTCTCGGCCCGTATTATCGACAGTAAGGCTCGACCGAAAGAAAAACACCGTGCCCGACAGCCGAATGTTGATCGTATCGCCACAGTCAAAATCCACATCGCGACGTAGCGACTCGCTCGTGTCCGAATCCCCCAACGCAAACCCACCGGCATCCTGAAAGCGGGCACCGTCGAACACGATGCGTTCCAAGTCGCCATCGCACGGCAAAAAGATACTGACCGTCTGATTGGGCGCGACCGGCCCGCCCACGGCTTCGTCATCCGCGAACGCGTCTTCGATAAAATTGCGGCTGCCCGCCGTGCGCAAATCCGGCACCGCAAAAAATGCGGTATCATTTTTGATTTCGACGTTCACGCCGGGGTTGCCCAGCAGGCTCGCCACCGGGCCGAGCACGTCGCAGCCCGTCGCGCCGCAGATAGCCGTAAGGCCCACGAAGGCCGTCATACCAATAGAAGATCGAGCGGCTAGAGAAGTCATAAGGGGTGCTCCAATTCTGGTCTTTCCGATTCGACGAGGAGTTGCCCTTTTTATCGGCTCGATCCACTAGCGATTTAAGGTCGCTTGGGCGTGCCTATTATTGGTGTCGGTTCCGCCGCTGCAGGTGTGCTCCATATTGGACTTTTGCTTTCCGTGGGGTACATTGAATAGTCCGAAGGGGGCACAGCCGCTTTAGCCGCCATTCGAATCCTCGCGCCAGCATCACAGGTGAGCCATGCACGTTTTTGCCTTTTCTCGTATTCGTCACACCACGATTCTGGCGCTGGTCGTTGCCGTTTTTGCGGCCAACCAGACCCATGCGGCGATTCTCTCTATCACCGGCAATGCCTCGGCCCGCGTCGTGTTGTATGGCAACGGCGTTCCAACCGAGAGCGACTTCAGCGAAAACAGCGTGCCCGGCACCGTGCCGACGCCCCCGGCAGTGGCAACCGCCCGCGTCGATTTCTTTGATGAAAACGGCGACCTTTCGGCTGGCGGCACCGCGTTAAGCCTCTTCGAAAACCCAAACCTCAGCGGTTTCGGCAACCCCAACGATGTCGGCTTCGACCTCTCGTGTTTCACCGACGACGATCAAGCCACTTGGCTCGTGCAAGGGTCGGCCAGCGAAACGCGACTGATCGTGTTGGACGCACCAGCGAACACCGGCGGCGTACCGACCGGCGGCATGGCAACCGCCACCAGCAACATCGTGATTTCTGGCGTGCTCGTGATCACGTCGCTCAATCCCGATCTCGACCTCACCGGCGTGGAAGCAACTTTCAATATCAGTGTGATCCAGCGCACGTCCGACGATGAAACCGTCGAAGTCGCTGCGGGCAGTCTCGTCATGGGTGGTGGCCCCGGCGGCACCGTGTCGATTCGCGAAGCTACCGGCGTGCTCGCGCCGATCGCGCCGCCGGTCATCGATTTCTCCGGCTTGGTCGTTTCGCTTCCGGTGGTCAACGCCGTCATTTTTGCCGGCACGCAAATTCCTTATTCCTACCAGTTCGTGCCCGGCGAAGAGTTCGAGCTCGAACTCAATGTGAGTTCGCAGGTTCGCAACATCCCCGGCGGCACTGGTGCGGCAGCCACCTTCGGCTTGCCGCAAGACGGCTTCGGTGACTTACTCGCCAGCGTTAAGGAAGACGACCGCGGCCACGAATTAGAAGCCATCATCGCCGAGCAGGTGGACACCACCGGCGCGGCATACGTCAACAACGGCCCCGGCCTACCGTTCCTCTTTCCGTTTTGCGGTGCCATGGGCATCGAGGCCGCCATCGGCCTGCTGGCGGTAAGTGGCGGGCTGGTCGTGCGCCGTCGCCATCGACGCCGCTAAGCGTTTACCCCACCGCGTTTTGTTTTGATCGATTTAGCCCTCGCCATCGCAACCCGTCATCAGCATGCGCTTCTCGCACAGAGCGGCAGCCGTGCTGGTGAGGTTGTGCTGTGGGGCTCGATCATCATCGCGATCATCCTCGTCGGCGGACTCATCGTCTTCCAAATCCGCAAGCGACTGCTCCAAGCCGAGTGCGGTGGCGGCCTGGACGACCCGTTCGGCCTGCAAGAGTTGCGCGAACTCAAAAAAAGCGGCCAAATCTCCGAGCAAGAGTATCAAACGCTGCGTACCAAGGTGATCGAACAGGTCAAAGGCTCGCTGTCCGAAGATAACGCGTCGGATGAACCTGCCGCACCGCGGCGCCGACCGTCATCGCGTTCGGATGGTTTCGACCAGCCGTAATCAGAAAATTTCTCCCCACGGCGTCAAACGCGCAGGATGTTGCCGCGCAAGGTTTTACAGTCGGAAATGTGATAAAGAGGCCCTATTGGTGCAGTCGATATGTTGCTTGCACCACGATACAATTCACTAAAGTGAAACGGCTGCACGACGGCGCAATTCGAGTAAAGGACGATTCCATTGGCCAAAGATTCAAAAGGCTCTAACGGCGGCAACCGCAAAGGCGGAGACGGCGACAATCCATCAACCACCGGCGGCCAAGCCGGTGGCAGCAAGACGCGACGTAAACAAAGCGTCTGCAGTTTTTGCGGAAAGACGCATCGCGAAGTCGGCCCGATGGTCGAAGGACCGAAGGATGCCTACATCTGCTCAAACTGCGTCGACCTCTGCCACAACATCATTCAGCAGGAGCGCCGCAAAGCCAGTGGCCTGCGCCCGCTCTTCCAGAAGATCCCCACGCCGCGCGAGATCATGGAGTATCTCAACCGCTACGTGATCGGTCAGGAACACGCCAAGAAGAATCTCTCGGTGGCCGTACACAATCACTATCAGCGACTCACGCACACGGATCGCGCCGAGCCCGATGATGTTGAAATCGAAAAGAGCAACATCCTGCTCATTGGCCCGACCGGTTCGGGTAAGACGCTGCTCGCACGAACATTGGCGCGCGTGCTCGATGTACCGATCGCCATCGGCGACGCCACCACGTTGACCGAAGCCGGTTACGTCGGCGAAGACGTCGAGAACATTTTGCTTCGCTTGTTGCAGGTTGCCGACTTCGATTTGGAAGCAGCCCAGCGCGGTATCATCTACATCGATGAAATCGACAAGATCGGTCGCAGCAGCGGCAACGTCAGCATCACGCGCGACGTATCCGGTGAAGGCGTGCAGCAGGCATTGCTCAAACTGCTCGAAGGCACCGTCGCCAACATTCCGCCGCAAGGTGGCCGCAAACATCCCGAGCAACAATACATTCAGATGGATACGTCGCAGATTCTCTTCATCTGTGCCGGTACGTTCTCTGGCTTGGAAGAAATCATCAAACGCCGCATCGGTCAGAAGTCGATCGGCTTTGCCACCGAAAGTTCGCGCGAGGAAACGGCCAACGAACGCGCCGAAATCCTGCGACAAGTCACGGCGGAAGACCTCGTCGAGTTCGGCATGATCCCCGAGTTCGTCGGTCGCTTGCCGACCTGTGCGACGCTCGGCCCGCTCGATGTGGACGGCCTGGTCGAAGTGTTGACCGAGCCGAAGAACGCCCTCTGCCGCCAGTACGAAAAGCTGTTCGAGCTCAACGGCAGCGAGCTGGAATTCACCGACGGCGCGCTCCGCGAGATTTCGAAGATCGCCCTCAAACGCGACACGGGTGCCCGCGCCCTCCGCGGCGTGGTCGAAGAATTCATGCTCGATGTGATGTTCGACCTGCCGGAAGAGAGCCACAAGGGCCATTACGTGATCACCGAAGAGAACGTCCGCGGCGAGGCGCCGGTCGAACGGGCCCCCGAAAAGCGGCGTAAGGAATCGGCCTAGTCCGAAACCGCATCGCAAAACAACACCACTAGCGGCCCCAAAAAACGGAGCCGCTTTTTTTGTGCCAAAATCGTCCATTATCGGCCAATCACGCGATGTTTGCCGCTAGCTAAGCCGCGTCCGCCCAACCGCCGATTTATACATCGTATGGTTCTGGTGTGCCGTGCGGCCCCAAGAGCCGAGCCACCTTGCCGCGGCCCATTTGCCGGAGGACGAACGAAAGTGAGCCAGCCCAGCACTACCTCAGATGCCGTGATGATGCTTTGCCCGAACCTGAAGTGCCGCAAGCTCTTACGCGTGCCGGTCGCTTGCCGCGGTAAGCAGGTGAAGTGCCAGTTCTGCGAATTGACGTTCCGCGTGCCCGAGCCGAAGCAGTCATCGACGGAACCGCCGCAGGCTTAGTCTCAAAGCGATTTCAGTGGTTGGTGGAATAAGTCGGTCACGACTCGTCTAAATAAACGTCACCAGCGCGATCACCGACCAAGCGCGCGACACAACACCTCAAAAATCCGACAAGCTGCTCAAGTTTTTTGAGCGGCTTTTTTATTTACATTCGCGCCCGCTTGCGACAGCGCCGATGCTTGCCAATAATCCGAGGCTCGCTAAACACAGACGCACTCGGTTGTGAACCGCAACTTTTTGGAAAGCATAACGTTATGGCCAAATCCTACGACCCGGCGGCGGTCGAGAAGCACATCTTCGATTCCTGGCAACAAGGCGGCTGGTTCTCCGCCAATCCAGATGCCGAAGGCGACCCGTTTTGTATGGTGATTCCACCGCCCAATGTGACCGGCGCGCTGCACTTGGGTCACGCGCTGAACAACACATTGCAAGACATCCTCGTGCGGCGGGCGCGCATGCAGGGGCGTAACGCGTTTTGGATGCTGGGCACCGACCACGCGGGCATCGCCACCCAAGCCAAGGTCGAAACCACCATCAAGAAGGAAGAGGGTAAGGACCGCCACGATCTTGGGCGCGATGAGATGGTGCGTCGCATTTGGGAATGGAAAGAGCAATACGGCGGTCGCATCGTCGAACAGCTCAAGCTGATGGGGTGCTCGTGCGATTACGAGCGTGAGCGCTTCACGCTCGACGACATGTGCGCCAAGGCCGTGCGGCATACGTTCTTTAAGTTATTTCGTGACGGCCTGATCTATCGCGGCAAGCGGTTGGTGAATTGGGATACGCACTTGCGCACGGCCGTGGCCGATGACGAAGTCGTACACGAAACGATCAAGGGTAAGTTCTACTACTTCAAATATCCGATCATCGACCCTAAGCCGGGCGAACCCGAGTTCGTGCATATCGCCACGACGCGCCCCGAAACGATGCTCGGCGATACGGCGGTCGCGGTGCATCCCGATCCCGAAAAGCAATTCGACAAACTCGAAGCGCAGTGGCGCGACGATTTGGCCAAGGCCAAAGAAAAAGAAAAGCCCGCCATCGAAGCGCAGTTGGAGAATTTAGCCGAACGTCGAAATACGCACTTGCCGCTGTTGAAAACGTTGCGCGACATGGCAAACGACGGTCGCAAGATTCGATTGCCGCTGACTGAGCGCGAAATACCGTTAATCTGCGACGAATGGGCCAAGCCCGAGTTGGGCACGGGCTGCGTGAAGGTGACACCGGCGCACGACCCCAACGACTGGGACGTGCACAGCCGCCACCCCGAGATCGGCATGATTAGTGTGCTGACCGAGGATGGGAAGATTGCCGAGATCATCGAACTGAACGGCAGCGTGAATCCACGATCAAGCGAGTATGCCGGACTGGCGTTTTCGAAGGAAGGCCGCAAGAAGGTCGTCGACGATCTGGACGCAGCGGGCTTGGTTGAAGAGATCGAAGATCGCAAAATCGAGTTGGGCCATTCGGACCGTAGCAAGACGCCGATCGAACCGTTCCTGAGCGATCAGTGGTTCGTGAAGATGAGCGATTTAACGGAGGAAGAAGCTGCTCGCGTGCAGACGTCGTTTTTGAAACGGCGGATTGAAGATGCGCGAAGCGGCAAGCCGAGTTCGGGATCGAAGGTCGCCGCAGATGCGGCGGCGAGTTCGTCAGCGGGGGCGCGTTCGTCAACGGCGGCGCGCGCCGCATCAGAGCCGCCCTCTCCCGAGGGCGAAGCAGGCGCGCATCTGCCCGGCCTAGCACAGATCGCGATGGAAGCCGTGCAAGATAAGCGCGTGACGTTTCATCCGCAGCGTTATGCGAAAACGTATCTCGATTGGCTAGGCGAAAAGCGCGATTGGTGCATCAGTCGGCAGTTGTGGTGGGGACATCGGATACCGGTGTGGAGCAGCATTTTGTCGAATGACGTCGGCGGCGAAACAGAAGATCTGGATCGAAACGGAACTCCATCCGACCGGCTCCAAAAGACAATTAATCAAACCCAAGAGTACTTTAACTTAGTTGGTGTAAAGGACGACGTTTTCATTCGCCCTGAGAAGGACGAGATTCAGACATGGTTAGCCATCTGCACGCGATCAACTGAGGCAGAAGCAGCAGTGCAAGCAATAAACCAATGCTATGGGCACTACCCACCTGACACAGCAAAGCCAATCGACCCATCGGGAAAGATAGCCCCGAATGCGCACAAACCTGAAGCGTGGCACAAGGCCTATCAAGACGAACTTCGGGCAAATGGCTTTGGCGACATCGCTTCAAACATTGAAGCAATCAAGGCAATTTGTAATATCCTTGATGGGATCGAGGCCCCCTACGACGAAGACCCCGACGTCCTCGATACCTGGTTCAGCTCCGCCTTGTGGCCACTTAGCACGATGGGCTGGCCCGATGCGGCGGCGGGAGGAAACGGTAGTTCGAGCGGCGCGCGCAATGCCGTAAATGGCCCGGTCGAACAACGCGGACCGCTTCCTGACGGGCGCGGCTCTGACGGAGGCGGCACCGATCAAATCGGCGGTGATGGTGCGGGTATTGCAACCAACGCAGGCAATCTACTCGCAAAATATTACCCCACCAGCGTCTTATCGACGGCGCGCGAGATCATCACGCTTTGGGTCGCGCGGATGGTGATGACCGGCCTGTATAACGTCGGCGATATCCCGTTTGACGACGTCGTGATTCACCCCGTCATTCAGGATGGCCAAGGCCGCAAGATGAGCAAGTCGCTCGATAACGGCTTAGACCCCGTCGATATCATCGACTTCTACGGTGCCGACGCACTGCGCTTCACGCTTGCCGATTTGGCAACGGAAACGCAAGACATTCGCATGCCCGTCAAAAAAGAGAAGCTACCCGACGGTCGCAGCGTCAACATCAGCCCCAAGTTCGAGCAAGGCCGAAACTTCGTCACCAAGCTTTGGCAAGCCGCCAACGGTTACGTGTTGCCGAACTTGGAAGGTTACGCACCGCAAGCGCTCGATGTTGGCAAGCTACGGTTGGAAGATCGATGGATCTTGTCGCGCACGCAAACGTGTTTGCGCGAAATCAACGCGGCGCTCGATGCGTATCGATTTAGCGAAGCGATGGAGAAGCTGTATCACTTCACGTGGGACCAGTTCTGCAGCGAATACATCGAGATGACCAAGGCACGGCGCGATGGTGCCGATTGGGGCACGGCCCAGCAGGTGCTCGCGTATGTGCTCGATCAAATCCTGCGCATGTTGCACCCATTTATTCCGTTTGTGACGGAAGAACTGTGGAAAGAGATCAATGCCGCCGCGCCGCAGCGCGGGATTGCGACGCTTGCCAAGCCGGAAGATGCACTGATCGGCGCGGCCTGGCCGTCGGAAGACGCTGCGCTACACGATGAAGCCGTTGAAGCCGAGATGGCGCTATTGCAAGGCACGATCGTCAGCGTGCGCAAGATGCGCGATACGGTGAACGACTATCGCGCGGAGGCTAAAGAGCCGACGTTGCGGACGCTGCCGAAGATTGCCGTGTTGTGCGACGCCAAAGCCGAAGCGCTGATCACGCGTTATACCGACTTCGTCACGCGATTGGCCGGCTGCGACGCGCTGGAAGCCCGCAGCGACGGGAACAAACCGGGCGACGCGCTCGTAGATATCGTGCACGGCATGCAAGTGTGTGCCCCCGTTACCGACCTGATCGATTTGGCCAAGGTTCGCGACACGATGCACAAGCAAATCGCCGATTTGGAAGGCCAAAAGAAGCGGGTCGAAGGTCGATTGAGTAACCCGGGTTACGTCGATCGCGCACCGCCGGAAATCGTCGAAGAAACGCGTCAGCAGGCGCGCGATTTGGGGGCACAGATTGACGTGTTACGCATGCAGGTCGAGCAACTTGGTGCATAAGGCGGCGCGGGTGGACGGCGCTTCGCTTGTCAAGCATTTTTTGTGAATTGCGGCCAACGCAAAAACGTCTATAAATCCCTTGTTTTCAGTGCTTTTCGTGCTTGATAGGGTTAGCGCAAATCGTCAAGTACAAATTTTTTGCAGCACGTTTTTTGCATGGGTTTGACTAACATTCACAATCTTGCAAAAGAAACGAAGCTACGATAGGCTTGTTAAACCGCGTTTGTGGAGGGCGACTGCCGATGGATGTGCGAATGGACTTAGCTCGCATCATTATTAAAGAGCTGAGCGATCAACAGTACATCTATCTGCGGGAGCACGGTGGCACGCGCGAGTTCCCAATTGTCATTGGCGACAACGAAGCGCTGGCGATTGACCGACGATTGAAGGGTCAAAAGCGAGCGCGTCCGATGACGCACGATTTGCTGGCGGATGTAATCGAGCAACTCGGCGCGGATTTGGAAAAGATTGTCATTAATGACTTGAAAGAACATACTTTTTACGCAAAGCTTGTAGTCCGTCAGGGGGGCGCTTTGATGGAAATCGATAGCCGACCTTCAGACGCGATTGCTTTGGGCGTGGCAAGCGACACGCCGATCTTTGTTAGCGAGCACGTATTACGCGAAGCCTGCGGGGAAGTTATTTAGTTAACGCCCCGCGGTTGGCTCTTGCGTTGACCATACCGGAAAAGAGATGACCCATGGCGGGATTTGACCATTCGCGCGAAGCGATGTCGAAATTCGACGCGCGCTTTCAGGATTGTCTATCCAAGCAAAACACGAAGAAGGCGCCGGTGTTTCAATTTGAAGCCCCCGGCGTGCTCGATGTCATGGGTGGCATCGGCGAATACTCGGGCTCGTTGGTCGTCACGGCCGCTGCCGAAGAAACGCAGCGCGTCGCCGTTTGGGCGACGGATTCGACCGACGTCACGATTTCTTCCATCGACATGGCCGGGCAGGAACAAAACTGCGGCCTGCCGAGCAATCTACTCACCGAAAAATCTTCCGGCGATCTGCGCGAATTGCAGCGCGCATCCAATGCCGCTTGCGGTGACTGGGCCTACCCGGTTTTAGCCACGATTCGCCAAGCGATCATCATGGATCGCTGCCCCGCCCCCAAAGCAGGTATGCATATTCTGATCGGCGACGGCTTTGCGCCGGATGCCGATTTGGGTCGCGACTATGTGCGCGCCGTCGCAGCGTTGCGAGCCGTTATGGGTTTAACCGGGGGTGCTGCCGAAAATTTGGCACTGGCCGAGATCGTCGCGCAAGCGTTGCAACCGATCTACGGTGCTGCTGTCATGCGCACGGCCATCACGGCGTTGTTGGCACCACCTAAAGATGTGCTGTTGCAACTGCGCATGTACCCGCAAACGTATTGCGACGAATTGGCCCTGCCGCAAGGCGTGGTGGTGCGCGGCATTTCCACGCGATTGGGTCGGCCGACCACGCGACAACGCATGTTGGAAACGCGTCTGTGCGCAACGATGGGTCACCGCATCATTCTCGATTTGCTACGGCGCGACGGCGTTCCGGTCGATACCGACCGTCATTGCCTGTCGTCGATTACGCCGCAAGAGTTTGTTGAAAAGTTCCGCGACCGGATTCCGGCGAAGATCACGCGTGATAAGTTTGTGCGCGACTTTGGCGACTTGAAAGGCCTTGACGGCGAAGGTGCGAATTCCAAAGGCGTGTACAAAGCGCGTTCGCGTGCCGAGCACCACGTTTATGAAAACAAGCGCGTGCACGATTTTGCCACGGCCTTAGCACGAGCCGGTCGCACCGACCGAGAGGCGGCGTTGAATGACGCGGGCGAGTTTATGTACGCGTCGCACTGGAGCTATTCGCAGCGCTGCGGCATCGGTGGTGTTGAGGCCGACCGCTTGGTGAAGATGATTCGCGAATGCGACGCGCCGGGTGCCGTGTTTTATGGCGCGAAAGTAACGTCCGGTGGTGCTGGTGGCGAGTTGGTCGTTCTAATGCGCGACGACGACGCAACCAATCAAGCCCTCGATAAGCTTATCGAACAAGCCGCCGCCGATTTGAAGCGCGACGTGCTGGTTCACCATCCGCTTCCGGCCCCGCGCGAAGCGGCTGTTTCGCAAGACCGTTCGGCTTCGGAAGCATTAAAGAGCACCGAAACGAGCAATGTGGCGTCGTCCATCGCCGCCAGCGCGTAACACCGTTTCGCGCGCGACCTTCCCTTTCAATCAATTCGATGCCTTGCTCGTCATTGCGCGACCGATCAGCGTTTCCCAGAGCTTGTTCGTCGCTTGATAGTCCGGCTCTATTTGCAGCCCTGTCGTCGTGATCATCCAACGACTTAGGCGCTGACCGTTTAAGAAGAAGGTGGGCGTGCCGTCGACGCCCATGTCGTGGGCCATTTCGATATCGGCTTGCAGTTGTGCATCGATCGACTGATCCGTTTGTATCTGCTTTTCGATGGCCAACCAATCGAGCCCTACCGCGTTCACGAGATACTCGTGCGTATATAGATGCGTACGGTTTTGATACAGCAAGTTTGCAAGGTCTTTCACCTTCTGTTCGTCGGCGATGCGTTGGGCCGCGATGAACACCCGAGCCGACGTGCACGCCTGCGGATGAAACGCGCGATCAACGTATGGATTGCAAAGTTGCGATACCGGGTAGTGTTTGAAAACGACGCGAATATTCGGCGCGAACCCGCTAACCAGCTTTTCTGCGACGCCGTGGAAGCCCGCGCATTTGTCGCAGTCAAAATCGCTGAACACGACCAATGTATGTGGTGCGTCGGTCGGCCCAATTTGATGATCGCGCGCGCTGACGGCAATCTCGTGTCGATCCTGCCGCGACCAATCCCAAACGATGTATTCGGCGTCGTTCACGACATCCATGTATAACGCTTGCAGCCGAAACGCCGCTTGCTGATTTTGATAGCCGACAGCCGCGACGACTGCAAAGATCGCGAAGCCGAAACCGGCGCCCAACGTGCCCAGCGCCACACCGCTCGTCGGTCGCGCGACTGACGCCACGTCGATGCGCGGCTTAAACCACGCGACCATGCCCAGCACAACCATCAACAAATTGACGACGTGCACCGTCAAACAAAACTGGCAAATCGTCGGCAGCCGCCAAATCATGATTGCGGTGTACGTTAGTGAACCGAACAACCCCGCCACGCCAATCAGCACGATCAATAACTGCCAGCTGCGACCTTGTCGATTTGGAATGCCGACGATCAGATACCAAAGCAAATGAATGCCGAAGTACGCAAGCCCGAGATGCGTCGCCTTAAACGGGCCGATGACGGTCGCTGCCGAGCTGGATAGCGCGTGACCGCAGCCGAACCCGTCGCCGGCGGAACATAAACCTGAGGCCCACCCCGCACCGGGGTCGGCACTCATCAATGCGAGCATCGCACTCAGGCCGAGGCCCGCCAGCGCGCAGACAATCAGCATCGCGCGGAGCACAGTGCGCGGCTGTGGCGCGACGGCAGTCTCAGGGCTAGTGGGTTTGGCGACCGGCGGCATGCCGGCGTTGGCATTCGATGAAGTCATATCTTAGGCATCGACCGAAGAGGCGAGGAAGATGCGTTGGGCTTACACACCGCTGACCGGAACGCGGCGAATCGTGGGCCGCGACGACGGAATCACACTGCCGTCCTGCCGTCGATAGCTCATATGAAACGCGACTTTCTGACCGGCAACGTCGAGACCGTCAGGCCAACGCAGACGCAGTCCGTATCCCCAGCCAAGAGCCTCGGCTTTTTTCGCGCGATACTTGTAAGCCTCGTCGCGGTCGAGCTCCCATTTGTGCAGCTCACGCAGTACTTCGCGTTTGGTAGTCTTGTCGAATTCGACGGCGAACATCTGCACGTTGATCGTGCCCGCACCGAAAACACCTTTTTCACCCTGTCGGCCGGATTCACCGACGACTGGCGCGGAGAGATACAGCGTGCAGCGAAAGCCGTCGACCTTGCTGCCCAGCGGATCGAACTTGAGCCATGGGTTGGTGTTGATGATTTTCACGACGCGAATGATGTCGTCGCGTTCGTTCTCGGAAGGGATCGTGATGCCGTTCTTGGTCGTCGAGCCGCTGCCGTCGTCGGACTTGTTCATTCCGAAGAATTCATCCCAATCGGCTTTAGTCATTTGACAGCCGGATGTGACAGAGATGAGGAGGAAGCCGACGAGAATCAGCGCGAGCGATTTTTGTTTTGATGACGAGTCGGACCGGTGAGTATTGATTGGGATCGAACGGCCCATGCGTGAGAAGTCCCCCAGCCCCAGAGGGGCAGGGGCACCCGGTTGATCGTCCCCACAAATCGAACGCGTCGCGCCCAAAGCTCTCGTGGGCGAATAGTCCCCCAGCCCTAGAAGGGCAGGGGCACCCGGTAGTGCCCGCGCACTGTTGGCACCATTTCGTTTGCTCGCGTTGTTCGATCTTAGCGTCGGATTCGTCATATTGTCATCTTAGCGATGTGTGGCGCGCGGCTTGCGTTTTCTCTTGGCGTCTTCTTCCGACTCGCGTGCGTCTTCGTCGCGCGTCGTCGGCGTCGTGCGGACGCTGACCTTGCGGACGGGCGTCTTCGTGACGCGTACGACAGGCGACGGACCGTAGAGCGGTCGCTTCGGCGGCGTGTTACGCTGTGGCGTCGTCGACGGTTGCGGATCGGGCGCCGTGCGAACCTTTTGCACGCGGCGTTCCGAGTCTTGCGTTGCGACCGGCTGCATGTTGTTCGTTGACGACGTTCCGGCCACGCGGCTCGGAATCGACGACGACGAACTCGAGCGTCGGTTGGCCGTGTGCACTGGCACGCTGCGCGGCTGAGCCGGCGCGTTGACCGGCACCATGCGTTCCATCGACGACGGTCGGCTTACCGGGTTGGTGCGGATCGTCGGGCGATAGGTCGGCGGTGGCGTGGTGCTGCGCTGACGAGGGGCCGGCTGAACGACGGGACCGTAGCGCGGCATGCCGTCGGGTTGATAGCTCGGAATCGTGCGCGGTCGGACCGGCGTCGCGCTCGGCGGATCGAGCGGCGTACCGTTGTTCGGCCGCACTTCTATGCTGTCGATCTCGCTGCCGGTTTCAGGCGTGACCTGCAACTGGCGGAAAATCGGACTGGCCTTCATGTCGGGCGTAATCACACCGGCTAAGTCGCGCTGATCGACACTCATGCGACGAGCATCTTCAACCGAGCGAACGATCGTCGGTGTTAATGCAATCAACAATTCTGACCGTGTGCTGCTTCGTGTGGTGGTGCGGAATAGACCACCCAATCCGGGAATATCACCGAGGCCCGGCACTTTACTCTCGGCTTCGGTATTGCTTGATGTGATCAAGCCACCGATGACGACGGTTTCACCGTCTTTGACGGCGACCGTCGTTTCTGCACTTTGCTGCGTAATGATCGGGGCAAAGATGCCGTTTCCGAGCGGAATGTTGGAGTTTGATACGGACGAGATTTCCGGTGCGACGCGCAGGTAAACGAATCCATCCGGGTTGATAACCGGCTCGACATTGAGGATGACACCGACCTCTTCGTATTCAACCTGCGCGGATGTATTGCCCGCATCGGATACCGTCGTTCCACGCACAAAGGGAACGTTTTCACCGATGGTGATGTTCGCTTCCTGATTCGTCTGGCACATGATGCTTGGTCGTTGAATCACTTCGAGGCGGCTATCGGTTTGCAATGCCCGCACGAGGAAGTTGAAGTCTTCGCCCGTAATCGTGAACGAGAATCCGCCCAAGCCGGCACCGGCCGCACCCAGATCGGTACCACCGATGAAGTCGAACGAGTTGCTTTGAATGATGCCGTTGGGGCCGGGGACAGCCGACTCGCTAAACTTGAGTTGCTGTAGTGCAAACTCAAGACCCATTTCGAAGCTATCGTCGAGCGACACTTCGGCGATCATCACTTCGATCATCACCTGCGGAGGCGGCGCATCGAGTTGCTGAATGATGCGCAAAACTTCCGCCTGATAGCGCGGGCTGGTCGAAACCATTAACTGGTTCGATTCTTCGTGTGCCACGACCGTAACGTCGCGTTCGTTGATGGCCAATTGCGAAACGTCGTTCTGACTGCTGATGAGTTCGCGCTGGGCGGCGAAGTAAGTATCGAGCGAGCCCTGCAACTCTTCGGCGCGGGTGTTCACCAACGGATAGACGACGTTCACGCGTTCCTGAATATCGCGCGAGTCGAGTTGCGCGATGATATCGCCGGCAACATCAATATCTTCGGGCCAACCGGCCACGATGATGGCGTTGGTGCGTTCGTCCGGCACGAATGTCGTGCGCGGTCGACCGAACGTGCCACGACGGCTGTTCCCCGCATTGAGGAATCCGGGGCCGCCGCTGCCGTCGCTCAGACCGCCTTCGACGTTGATCTGTCGGCCCTGTTGGAAGGCCGCTTGATCGTCGGAGCCTTCGTCTTGGGCAAACATTTCGTCGAGCAATTCGACCATGGCGGTGGCGTCGGCGTTGTTCAACAAGAACACGCGCACCATGACTTCGCGTTTCTCGATCGAGTCGAGTTCGCGGACCAGCTTCTTGATCAACGACATCGACGTGGGCGGTGCCACGACGATGACGCTGTTGCTGCGTTCGTTGTAGGTGATCTGCACGTTTTCGCGCACAGTCTGAAGAATGTCGCGATTGCCATATTCGTCTTTCGCCGTGTATTGAATCAGCAGCGACGACAATGCGCGGGCGCTTTCGGAATCGGCATTGGCACCACCGCCGCCCTCAGCCGCTTGGCCCGTCATGATTTCGTTAAGCAACTCGGCCATCTTGCTGGCGTCTTCGTTGTCGCAACGGATGACTTCGACGAGAGCCGTTTCTTTGATCTGCACCGAATCGAGCTTGTTCACGAGCGATTCGATGTTTTCCAATTCACCCGGCGGCACGGCTACGACGATCGAGTTGGTTCGCTCTTCGGCAACCGTAGTGATCGTGTTACCTGCACCACCGCTCGCACCATCGCTAACCGAGCCTTGATAGATTTCGTCGAGGATTTCCTTAACCGTTTCGGCCTTGGCCTTGGACAACGGAAAGACGCGGAACATCGTGTCGATGACCGACGAGCGATCGAGTTGGGCGATCAGCCCAGAGATCAGGGCGTGATCCTGACTGTTAGCATTCACGAGAAGCGAATTGCCCGGTTCGTTGATTTCGATGGTCACTGGCGTAGGTGTGGCACCAGTGTCGCCGCCTTCTGAATCCGCCTCGCGTCGCGCTTGGAAAATGTTGGTCAACATCTCGCCAACATTGCCCGCGCGGGCCTGGTTGAGCTTGTAATCTTCAACCCAATAGCTCGGTCGGTCCTTCATGTTGACCGGTCGATCCAAGTCGCGAATCAACTTCATCGCGAGTCGAATGCCGTCGCGCGTGCCGCCGATGATGACGGAGTTACGCACCGGATCGCTGAGCACCTTCACCTGGAATTGATTGCCGCTGCTACCCGAACCACCGGAACCGCCGCCGGATTGTTGGCCGACGTCTTCCAAAGCCGATTCGAGTTGCGACGCGATCACTTTGCTTTCGGTATGTTCGAGTCGCACGATTTCGAAATCGACCGGCGTCCAAGGTTCGGCCACGCTGTTCATGCGGCTGTACACACGTCGCACGATTTCCATGTTCTCGGGGCTTGCCGACACGATCAGCATGTTGGCGCGCTCGTCGACGACGACCGACAGCGTTTCGCGATTTTCGTTGACCGCACCTTCACCGACGCGATCTTTGAAGACGTCGGGGAACAAATTGTCGAGCGCGTCTTTCACGCTGCTGGCGAAGACGTTTTCGCATGGGAAGAACTCGATGACCGCCTCGACGCCGATGGGGCGATCGAGCTTACCGAGTTGATCCATCAGGATGTCGTGGTTCTCTTTCGACGCCACGAAGATCAACGAGTTGGTCGCCGGATCGGCTTCGATCGTGACCTTATCTTCCGGTCGTGGTTCCTGCAGGCCGCGGTTTTCGGCGCGGGCTTGAAACAGGTTCGTCAACGGTCCGGCCAATTCGCTCGCCGAGTTGTGTTTGAGCTGCACGATGTATATGCCGGCGGCCGGATTGAGTTCGAGATTGTCGATCTTTTCAACGACAGTCTTTATCGATTCGTAGTCGCTCTCGCTGGCCACCACGATGAGCGAGTTACTGCGCTCGTCGGCCACGATGGCGGGTTTGTCGAACGTGAGGCCGCTGTCACCGCCGCCTTCGTTTTGCTGGCGCTGGTCCCACAGTTCCTGCAGCTTGTCCGCCAAATCGGTGGCGATGCCGTTGACGACTTTGATCGTGCGGATGTTGTCGATCAGCGCCGTGGCGGGTACGTCGAGCTTTTCGATCAGTTCCTTGAGTTCGCTTAACCGTTCGCGCTTGGCGGCGAGGATGAGCGACTCGGACCGGGCGTCAGCAACGATGACGACCGTCTCACTCTTTTCGGCGTTGGCACCTTCGCCCATCGGGATCGCTTCTTTGCGACGATCCATCAGGTCGGTCAGCGCTTCAGCCAAACCCGTGGCTTGGGCATGATTGAGCTTCACGATTTCAAACGGCATCACGCCGCGGCCTTCGATGTCGAGCTTGGCGATCAGGCCCGTCAAAATCTCGACGGTATCCGGACGACCGACCACGACGACTTGGTTGGTGCGCGCATCGGCTTTGACGATCGCCTTGTACACAATCGCGCCAGCGCGACCATCGGGCACACCGCCCGGATCGCCGCCGCCGGCAGGCTTTTCGGTAAGGCCGGCGCTAGCGTCGAGCATTTCGCTGAGCTTGGTTGCGACTTCGCTGGCATCGGCAAAGGTGAGCGGCACCGTCTGCATCTCGACGGGGTCCTTGGTCGCTTCCTTATCAAGCGCCATCGCGACTTGCCGCATCACCATGCAATTCTCAATCGAACTCGCGATGATGAGTGAGTTGCTTTCGGGTTCGCCGAAGACTAACGTCGGGCGGTCGAGATTCACCGTCGCGAGCGGCTCGCCGTTTTCGTCGAGCAAGCGGAAGCGGCGGATGAAATCCTTGAGCGGCGTATCGCCCGTGGCGGCGCGTTCGAGCAGCAGATTGATCAGCGTGGCCAATTCGTCGGCGCCGGTATGACGCAACGGCACAACCATGATGTCGGCAGACCCGATGTTGCCGAATTTCTCAGCGGCTTCTTCGTCACCCATGTCGACGTCGAGATTTTTAACGATGTTTTCGATGAACTTCATGTCGGCTTCGAGGGCGCTGACGACGATCTGATTGGTCGGCGCATCGATTTCAATCTGAATTTGATTGGTCTCTAGACCCTTCTGTCGCAAGTAATTTTGTGCGATCGTCTTCATCGTTTCGCCGACTTCCAACACGCGGCGATTGGCGAAGGCAAAGGTCTTCGTTTCCTTCTCAATCTGCGAAGGCGTATCCACTTTGTTCACAAGTGTCTTAGCAAACGACAGATTATCAGGCGAAGCCGCAATGAAAATTGCGTTGGCGCGCTTGTCGGCGATGAACTCAACCTTATCAACCGGTCGGGCATTTTCCGGCTCGATAGCGGAAAAAACTTCATTCAGTCGGTCGGCAACATCTTGGGCTAGCGCATTCTTGAGCAGAATGAAATCGACATCCTTCTCCGGCGTGCCGGCGTCAATCATCTGAATGATGTTGGTCAGGATTTGCACGTCATCTTCGAGACCTTCGATGATGAGCGAGCCGTCGGGGGCCTCGATTACGCTGATCGGCGTACCCGACAGGCGGGCGCTGATCGCGTCGAGGCTGTTTTCGTCGACGTTGGTCTGGTTCTGTCGCGCGCGCGCTTCGATCATGCGCTTTAGCTCGGGCGACATCTCGCGCGGTTGCTCGTTTCGACCCGTATTCGGCGCGCGGCGATCGTTGCCTTGCGGTTGATCGTTATCGCGACCGCGCGGCGGTGCGATGCGGCGACGACCGGCTTGGTTGTTGCCGTCGCGTCCGCGGGCGTTGTTCTTATCCCGCTCGGCCTTCTTCCCCCCATCCGACTTTTTTGCGTCGTCATCCTTTTTCTCATCGCGCTTGGGCGGCCGACGAAGGCGGATCGACCGCGGCTTATCCTTATTGGCATCGTTCGGCTTGTCGGTCTGAGCCACTGCCGATTGCAGCGCCACGTTCATCATGAGAACCGGCAGCGTCGCCGCGATGGTCGTTGTGCGAATCATCTTTTGCTTCTTTTCCCCAGTTGCCTTCGTTGCGGGCTGCATGTCTTCGCGCGCCGCGCTTTCGACCGCTTCGTAACGACGGTTGTGCGTCCAGTTGGCATCACCGCGACGGCCACGATTACCGCCGCCGCGATTGCCGCGACCGCGATTACCTCGGCCACGGTTGCTGCGACCGCGCGACGAACTGCCTTGGTTTTCCTGATTCTGAATCAACTCTTCAATTAACTGTTTGATATCTTCGGTATTGCCCGGCTTTACGCGAACGACATCTCGAACGTAGCCGCCGCCCGATTTACTCGGATCTGATAGACCTTCGATCAACAGATTGATCTCATCCATCTTGGTCGCAGAAGCGCTGGCCAAAATCGTGTTGGTGCGCACGTTAGGCCGCAGCGTCACGAGGTCGGGCACATAACTGCTGTTGGCTTGATTACGCTTTTGCTCTGCCTCGTTGACCGTCTCTTCGATGAGCGTAGCCAACTCGTCGGCGCTGTAACCCGACGGAATCGGAATCAGCTTGATGCCCTTGTCGCCCTGCTCGCAATAGTCGGCGTCCATCTGCTCGGCGAACGCGACGACTTCGTTTACGTCCGACGTGCGACCGCGAATGATGAGCGTGTTGGTCGCCTGACTGGCAATGATGCTGAGCTCGGGAGCCGTGCCGCCGCTCGACGCGTTGTTGCGTCCGCGACCTCGACCGCGGCCTCGATTGCGATTGCTGCTGCGGCTCGATGTGGTATTGCTATCGGCAACCAACTCTTCGGCCTGTTCGGCAATGATGGTCGCGTCGGCACACGTTAGCTTCAAATATCGAAGCGAGTTGGCACCCGGTACGTCGATCTTCTCGATTTCCTTCAGCGCGTTCTCAACCGATTCGGGCTTACCGGCGACGATGATCGAATTCGTCTCGTTGATTGCCTTCAAGCGCGTGTCGCCAGCCAGTACCGTGTCGTCTTCATCGTCGTCGTTGTCGCGAGCCCACCATGGCAGATCGCGTTGATCGTCTCCGGCGCTACCGCGATTGACGCGAAGCACTTCCGTCAGAATTTCAATCATGACATCGGGGCTAACGTGCTGCAGCGCGACCATCTCGACCATGCGTTCTTCTGCCGTCTCACTGTCGATAACAGCCAGCAACTGATCGATTTCTTCGCGCACCTTGTCGGTGCAGTAAACAATAAGCGTGTTGCTTTGGGCATCGGCGTTGATCACGATGCGATCTTCGTCGGTGTTCGCCTGACCACCGCCGCCGCGACCACCAAAGAATCCGCGACCTCGCCCTGACGTAAGACCAATCTTCTTATCGAAGAAGTCCTGCAGCGTGGTCGCCACGTCTTCGGCGACGGCGTTCTTCACCTTAATAAAGTGCATCTGCGCTTCGACAGGCGTCGCCGTGCTGACCGGTGTGATGATGTCACGCTCAATCTTCTCGTACTCGTCGTCGGTGGCATACACGAACAGCGTGTTGGTCGGTTCGTGATACTCGGCACGGGGGCCTTCGTTGTTGCCGCGTCCGCGACCACCACCACCGTAGAGATTGTTGATCGATTCGGCCACGCTACGCACCGGAATGCGCGGCTCCATCACCATCGCGGTAATCGCGCGGCTGCCCTCTTCGTCAATCGCCTTCACGAGCGCTTCGATCTGTGCGAACTCTTTATCATTGGCAAAGGCAATCATCTTGTTCGAGCCGCGCACGGCGCGCAAGACCGGCGATTGGGCCTGGCCGCGCCGACCGCTGCTGGCCTGCTGGAAGATTTGCTGAATCGTCTGCGCCACGTCGTTCGGGTCGGCGTTCTTTACCGTAATGACGCGTTCGGTGCGCGGTCCGTCGCCGACCTGATCGAGTTCGTTAATCAGGTCTTCGATTTCCTTCATCTTCTCGGGATTGGCCGAGACGATCACGCTATTGGTCGTCCAGTCGTCGGTGCTTTCGACGCTTTCGTTGGGGGAATAGTTCCCTCTCGGAGCGCGAAACAACTGCTGCACCATTCGCGAAACCGCTCCCGGATCGACAAACTTCAACTTAAAGACCTTGCGAATCTTCTCTTTCGCACCAGGAATATCAAACATCGAGATCATTTCGAGAATGTCGGGCATGATGTTTTCGGGCGCGCTTATCACGAGCTGATTCGATAGGCCATTTGCTGTAATGGTGAAAGGAGGCTGCCCCCGCCGGTCGGTCGGATAACGACCTCGCAACGCTTGATCGATCGAGTTGCGCATTTCATCCGCTTGACCATGTTCAAGCTTGACGTATTCAGTACTCTGCACGTCTTTGGGCATATCTGACGCTGTAATCAGATTTTCCACTTCCGTCATGTTCGCATCATTCGCCGTTACGATGATGCTGTACGTACCGTCTTCAAATGCGGCCGTTACCTGATCGTTCGGATTGCGCGAGCGCGAGCGGAACTGCGTGTTGATGATGTTCGCCAAACTCCACGGCGACACATACTTCACGCGGAAGACCTTCGTCTTGCGCTCGGCGCCGGGTTGATCGAGACTTTCGATCAAATCCTTAAAGCCTTCAGTCGCAGGCTTATCACCTTCGGCGGCTCTGCCTGCGTAATCTTCTTCGCTGGAATTAACGATCAGGCTGTTGGTACCCTCTTCGGCCAAGACCGTGATCGGGTACTTACGGTTGACCTGATCGAAGTTATTGCGAATGTAATCGTTCAACACGCGGGCCAAATCCGGCGCCTTCGCGTGTTCGAGGGCATAGAGGTGTCGCTTGCGTTCGCCTTCCTGACCGCCCTTGGATACTTCATCCACCAGCGCCTTGATGCGTTCGTGTTGATCCTTGTTGGCATCGACGATGACCAAATTGGCACCCGGGTTGGCCGTGACGACCGGCTTTTCGCGGCCCGTTGTGCGCACGTCTTCGTTACGAAACATTTCGTTAATGTTGCGCACGACCTGATTCACATCGACGTTGGTCGGTAGCTTGTAAGTCTGTTGGCTCTTTTGCAGCGGCGTGCTTTCTTCGACGTCTAACTGGGCCAACGCGTTGTTCAAAATCAATTGCGACTTCGGACCGCCAACGAGTACAAGCGAGTTGGTGCGCGGGTCGGCTTCGAGGCTGACGTAGTCTATACTGGCCGTCATATCTGACGAACTCATCGCCTGAGCCATCATGCCACGGATTATGCCTAGCACTTGTTGTGCGGCCGCGTGCTTGAGTTCGAAACGCGTAACCGTGCCCATGGAAGCATCGACTTGGTCGAGCTTCTGGGCGATGATTTGCATTTCCTTAAATGTCTCTTCAGGCGCTTGCACATAAATGATGCTGCTGGCGCTGAAGCCTTTGATCTTGATTTTGCTGGTCGTGCCGCCTCGACGCGTGCTGCCGCCAAACAACTGATTCAACGATTCCGCCACCGTCTCGGCATCGGCAACCGTGAGTTCGATTGTGCGCCATTCCTTCGTTTCACCGATGCTGGCGTTGATCGTTTCGATTTCCTTTTCGATCTCGGCCATCTGCGGGGCAGGGGCTTTCACGATAACCGTGGACGTCGCTTCCAATGGCGTGATGACGATATCGTTCGCCTCGCTACCTCGCCCGCTCGGCACCTGAAACAGCTCGCGCAACGTCGTTGCAATCTCGCGCGGGTCGCCGTTGACGGGAATCTGCTTAAAGACAATACCCGTGATATCAACGTCGAAACTCTTAACAATCTCCATTGCACGGTCGAGTTCGTTCGACGGGCCAACGAGAATGATGCTGTTGGTGCGCGTGTCGGCGTGACTGGAGACGTTTTCCTTATTCGCGCTCGCTGCCGGTGCAGCACGACCGCGCCCGCGTCCACGACCACCGGCAGGTGCAGCCTGTGGACCAGACGAATTAATCGTCTCGTCGATTAGGTTCTGCGCGATTTCGGCAATCTCCGAAGCGCGGGCATGCTCGAGTTTCACGGGGCGCACTTCGACGTCGACGATCTTGAGCGATTCCAAGTCGTCGATGATCTTGGCGATCATATCGAGCGTGGGCGTCGGCCCTTGCGCGATAATCGTGTTCGTTTGCGTGACAGCCGTAAGCTTGGTTTTGTCGGCCGCGATCGTCGTCGCGTCGCCGCCGGCCTGTTGCAACTGAACTTGGCGGTTCTGCTGGTTGCCGCGCTGGTTACGGTTGTTACCGCGTTGCGGCGTACGACCACGGGCGGCAGTGCGGGCTTGATTGATGCCAAGCACGTCTTTCAAGTTCTCGACAACCTGCGTGGCGTCGAGTTCCTTCAGTTCGAACATGCGGAAATCGAGCGGCGGCGGTATATCCTTCGAGTCGATACGCTTAAGCACTTCGACGATCAGCGGGATATCGGGCAGGGGCGCGACCACATAAAGCGAACTGGTGCGTTCGTCGGGCACAACCTTGATTCGCGCCGAGGCCAATGACTGTTGTTGGGCTTGCTGCTGGGCCTGCGCTTGCGCCTGTGCTTGCGCTAGGGCCTTGGCCCGCGCTTCGTCACCGCCTTTTTCCCCACCCTTATTCTGTTGCGGCTGGCGACGCTGCGGCGCGCGCCGTTGGGCTGGTTGGTTGAATACGTCGTTCAGCAACTGAGCGGCGCTGCGGACGTCGGCATACTTCATCGGGAAGACGCGAATGACGGTCGTGGCTTTGTCGGGAATCAATTCGGTCGCCAACTCTTCCAGCTTAATGAGCTCATCCTGCGGACCGGTGATGATGACGTGGCCAGTTTCCGGGTCGGGGAAGATGCGGATCCGATCAACCGGAGCGTTAATGACGGCCTGCAAGCGGGGGTTGGCCAACGGCGAAGCAGGGTTTTCATCTTCTGGCGTTTGACCCAACACCGTGACTGCTGCCACCTGTTGCAACCAAAGCGGCAGCGCCGTTGGCGTTAACGACGAAACCGGTGTTTCGTCCTTCTTTTCGTTGACCTTTGCAGACGACTTTTTCTTATCGCCGGCGCGGGTTTTCTTGATCTCGACCTTACCATCATCCTCATCATCACCTGCGTGAATATCGATGATCTCAACACGCGAGATGCCGCCCAAGTCGCCGACCTCGATCGGCACCGACGATTGATGTCGTAGCTGCAGCAGGCGTGCCATCGCTTCCGGCGAAATCTTGCCTTCCAAATCGAGTTGAATCCAGCCGTCGCCGGCGCTGCCGCTGCCATCCTTCGGCACATCCCACATCCGGATGATCTCTTTGATCTTGTCGACTTCGTCGGGGCGGTAGTTCCGCACGATCAACATTTTTTCCTGTGGACCTTCGAGAAACTCGATCGGGCGGCGACCATCGGTGTTGAGGAACGTATCGAGATCATATGAAATATCCCAAGCGTCGCGATCCCTTAACTCGTACACAAAAAATCCGTCACGGCCTTGCGCATCTTCGTCGGTACCTACTGATTCCGAATCACCGTAGATAATGGCCAAACACTGTTCGATCAGCGGCCAATCCTTCGGCAATGCGCGAATGATCAACGTGTTCTCAAACGTATCGGCGACGATTTCCACATCGTCAATGGCCGACTTATTCGACAGCTTTGCCTTTTGCGGCTGACGAGTGCGCGTACGGCGACCGCGGGCGGCTGCCGCCTTTTGGTCATTGCTGTTCGCCGTCACGACCTGCACTTCGGTCGATTCGACGCCGCTGAGCAATTGCTCCAACTTCTTCTTGTCTTCTTCCGCGTCGTAGGCTTGCACCTTGCGGATAATCGGCTCGGGGTCGGCCACGTCGAGTTCGAACGTCAGCTTGATCGCTTCGTCCACTTCCTTGCGCGGCCCGGCGATGATCAATCGTTCGCCGATGGCCGTAATCGCCAACTCGACATCGGCGGCGTTTATGCCTTCGACTTTGCCACCGCCCTTACCGCCCGGGGCCGTTGTCGGCGTTGCCAAGATGCTCTTGAGCACCGTGGCCAAGTCTTCGGCTTTGCGATTCTTGACCGTGATCGTTTCGGTATACGGCGCGTTTTCTTTGGCTTCGGCCTCGATATCCGCAACGAGACGCTGAATCTGTTCGAGTTTCTCCGGCGGCGCCGTCACGAGCAACGAGTTGGTAAACGGCTCGGCCGTTACCGTGACCGTGGTTTCGCCTTCGGTCTTTACGGTAGCAGCGGCGCGTTTGACGTTTTTCTTCTTGTTGTTATCGCGGCGATTGCCGGTGCGACGACTACGGATGTTCGGTGCCTGATAGACCGTGCCGGGGATGGCCTGCTTGATGATCGGTGCGATCAACTCGGCCTTGGAATATTCGAGACGAATAACCGTCATCTCGGCACCAACGTTGATGTCGAGCTTGGCAATCAGCGGCTGGACCTTTTCGATAAAAGCTGGCTTGGCCCACATGCGGATACGCTTGTTGAACGCATCGGCGGTGATCATCAGGTCCTCGCCGCTGTTGGCGGGGAACATCTGATTGAGCGTACTCGCCAGATCGGTGGGATCGGCATTTTCGAGCGGGATTTCGACGAAGATCGGTTCGATCTCGCAGGCGTTCTTTTCGAGTTCGTCGATCAGAGGCTTCATCTCGGCCCAGTCCTGATCGCTGCACAGAATCAAGAGACGGCTTTCGGCGTCCTTGGCGATCATCACCGGCCCGTCGCCGCCGCTACTGGTGGAGCGGCCCTTGGCGCGGGCGCGGGCCTGTGCGCGGCGTTGTGCCGCCGTTTTCGCTTTGCCCTTGCCCTTGGCCTCCACCACCTGCGGGCCGCTGCCATCGTCGCGTAGCAACTGAGCAAGCGTGTCGGCGACTTCGGAAGGAATGGCACAGGTGAACTCGACAAAGCGCTCTGTCGGTGCATCGGGGTCGGGACGATCGAACTCGGCCACGCGCTCGGCGATGCGATCCATATCGAAGCGCGTCGCGCTGACGTATAGCTCGCGGCTGGAACGAATGACGAAAACCGGATCGGGGCCGGCGGACCCACCGGAAGCCGGCGCCGCGGCACCTTTCTTTGCACGGGATGCGCGGACTACGGGCGCGCCCATCGCCGGCGGCAATGCGTTTTGCACTTCTTCGACGATGTCGGTCGCGTCGCGATGTTGCAGAATAAACGTGCGATTGATCCAGTCGGGCTGCACGTCGTATTGCGCGATCAGACGGCGCGCTTCTTTGTTACCTTCCGCACCGCCGACCATGATGATCGAATTGCCGCTGGCAGCGCGTAGCGTAACGTCGAACACTTCGAGAATCTTGGGATCGACGTAGCCCGTGCGTTTGTCGCCTGCGAGATCCTGCTTCATCGTTGCCAGCAGGGGCGCGATCAAGTTAACGACATCTTCGGCAGGCGCATTGTTGACTTGAACGGATTCAATACGCGGTGGCGACGAAACCGGCACGTCGATATTGCGAATCGTCGTCAACATTGCGGACATGTAGCGGTCGGGCGCGTGGATATAGAGAACGTTATTGATCGCATCGACGATGATGGAGATAGCATCCGTATCTTCGAGTTCCGGCGCGATATTGCTGGCGGCTTGGTTGCGACCACGGCGACCACGACGACGATTATTGGCCGCCGTCGGAGCTGCAGTCGACGCCGCATCGACCGGATACAACTGCCGCAGCAACGTTTGCATATCAGCCGCTTTGACGTGCTTTAATTCGACCTTGGTGGGGGCCTCTTCACCTAGTCCTGGCCCCGGTGGTTCAATAACGCTCGTTAGTCGATTAATGCGGTCGCGAAACTCGTAATGCTCTTTCACTAAACCCGTTAATTGGATCGTGTATTGATCGAGTGGTTCGACGCCGTAGGTATCTGAAAATTCAGGGCGAAACTCATCGATCAACAGCCCCGCCGTCCAACCTTCCGGCGCTTTGAACTGCGTTACGCAGATGTCGTATAGCGGCAAATCCGCAGCTTCGAATTCCGCATAGGTTCCGAAGATCTTCTCGACCGGAATCTTGCGCATCGCATCGGGGATGCGCTCGACCGTGATGCGATCGCCGAGATCGCGAATGATCATGTTGTTGAGCGGCTGATCGAGTAGCAACTCGTTGAGCTTGTTGAACAACTCGCGATAGGTGAACGTCTTCGTCGTGAAATACGTAAGGTTACCTTCCAGCAATGCATCCGGGTTATCGATGTAGGGTACGCCGCGAATGCGTGCCAAATCGCGCACGATATCCATCCACGGCATATCTTCCGGATTGAACGTGATGCTTGCGGTGTTGCTGCCGTCGCGCGTTTCGATATCGATGATCATCACTTCGGCGAGTTCGCCAACCGGCGAACCGACGCCTGCGGCTGAGTCGCTGTCAGCTTCATCGCCATTGTCGACCGAGCTGGCCGGGCGTGTACCGCGCGGCTTGCGCGTGTTCATTTGCGGGCGGCGCGCGTTCGTGCTGGTGCGACCCGAACTTTCGTCTTTGCCGCCGGTGCGCGTTTTTTCGACGTTCTTCGATTTGCTATTGCGAATGCGCTCGAGGCGGCGTTGTCGCTGTTCTTCCAATCGCTTGCGACGACGTTCGGCAGGTGAAAGCGATGCATCTTCGGCGTCGTCGCCTTCGCCTTCTTCAGCCGACGGATCGTCCTGATCGTCGAGCTTCGGCTTCGTCTGCGGTCGCGTGGGCTTGCCGCCTTTCGCCTGGTCGTTTCCTTTGGGCTCGGCCTTACCGGGTGCCGGTTGCTTACCCATATTGGGTTGCGGCTTGGCGGGAACGGCGGGCGTCTTATCGCCCGGCTTTTTCGACTTGATGGCAGCTTGTTGAAGGCGCTTCAATTCGTCGTCGATGCGCTTGCGTTCGGCATCACTGACGCCGCCTTCGGCGTCCTGCCGCGCTTTAATGATTGCCTCTTTCAACTCATCGAGGTCGGCCTCCTTGACTTCAACTTCGGGAGCAGGCTCTTTATCTTCGTTCTCTTTCTTATCTTCTTCATTCTCGTCGGCTTCTTCGTCGGCCTCGGCATCCTCTTCGTCTTCGGCGTCGTCCGATTCCTCATCCTCTGTGGGATCGGGTGCGCGCAGACCGGCTTCGGCGGCAAACGCAGTTGCGACCGGCAAACCCCAACTGGTGAAGGATGCCAATAGCAAGCACAACAATAGAACCAACGAAATGCGTATGCGCAAGATGGACAACATTGCTGTCGTGTCCTTTCAATCGTCGCAGTCAGCCGCCTCGGAAACGCACCGAACGACTGCCGGATATGTCAACTCATCCGCCCTGTACAAGACGAATGTTGATACCAGATTCTCATCCGCCGATTGCGTATGACCCTTTGGACCATTCCATAATCGCGGACGCTAACTGTTCGTCGTTTTCCGCTTGCAGCCGTTCGCGTTCTGCGAAACTCTTGCCGCGCGGATAGATGTAATAATTGCCGCTGGCCTTCATCTGCACGATGCCGCCGAGGGCGCAGACGCTGCGCAGCGCTCCGTCGCCATCGACCGTACCCCAGGTGCCCGCGCGAATGACCTCGCGGCCGTCGGGGCCTTCGACAATCATTTCCTGTACGTAGTCGCCTTCTGGCGTTTCGTAGGCCAAAAGCGCTTTGACGATGTGGTCGGGGCTGCCGTCCTCGTCTTCGATCACAACCTTATCTTGCTGCTCGACTTCGTCCGGCTGGTTGTCCTCAACGACAATGTCCTTCGCGATCGTAAAAGTCTGCGGCGTCGGGCGCGGCATAAACGTCTGCATCCGCACGCTCTTGCCCGACGCATATTTGCCGGCAATCTTCACTTGCTTGGTATCCTTGAACGCACCCAAGTCGGCCTGCGAACTCGCGGCCACGACCATCTCGGGCAACACGCGCGTCTGGTTCTCGTTATCAACAATCGTGACCGTGAAGCGCGCTTCGTCTTCGTCCTGATTGTTCACGACCAACGTGATCGGTGGTGGCGGCGGCGGTGGTACGCTGTGCTTTGGGACCTTATACGACCACGGCTTACCGCTCGCGAAGCTGTGTTTCATCGTGAACACGTTGCCGTCGGCGTAGGCACCCTTCAGCTCGACCAAGTCGCCTTCACCGAAGAACGTCTGCTGCTTGCTGGGTTGAATCGCCGACTGCCGCACGACGGTTTCCTTACCTTCCCACATGAAGGCCAGTTCCACGCCGACGGTTTTCAAATCCAAATTCTCAACAATCACCTGCTGCCGCGGTGCGGGTTCAAACGCTTTGAAAATGTTCTGATTATTCAACGCGACGGTATATGCCGACGCGGGCAAGACATCCTTACGCCACGGATCAGTCGGTGCCTTGTCTTCCAACTTCTGCATCGTGAGAAACTTTTCCCAGTTCGATGTTTCCTTTGGAGGCACTTTTGGCAACACGACCGTTGCTACGCGACAATCCAACTTAACCACGTTGCGACCGGCATCGGGGTCGGGCGTTAACACGAGGTCGGTGATCTGCGAGATATACGGCGCATCGTAAAGACCGCGCAACAGCTCGATCACGCGCGCGTATTCATCTTTGACAGTGATGTCATACTTGATCGTCGAGGTGCGTAGTTTGTTCTCTTCGGAGATGGTCGTCGGCTTGCTGATCTTGGTAATCAACGCCGAATCGAAACCGTGCAGCGTGGCCGTTTCTTTCAAGCGACGACTGAACTTATCAAACGCCACCGCATCGTCATCGCTGAATGTTCGATTCGCAAATCTGCGCCAAGTCTGAGCGAGGTCAAATTCGGAATCAGCCAATTCCATTAGCTCACGCTTTTGGTCACCGTAGTAGTCGATATCCGTCTCATACGACGCGATCGGCGAGAGATAAATCACATCAATCAAAAAGTAGATCGCATAGCAACCCACCGCAACGCCGAAAATAATGGCAAGTCGTTTTTCGCGAGGATTCATCGATCGTCCTCCTCGGTCGTCGTCGGCTCGGCGGATGCCTCGTCGTCGCTGTCGGTCACGTCGTTGGTCGCCTTGTCATCGGACTTGGTGTTGGGTTTAACCGGCGGAATGCGAACGCGCGTTCGACCGGCCGATTCATCCTCGGCTGTCGAACCCGCATCGTCGTTCTCGATCGCCTCGTTGGATTCGGCCTCGTCATCTTTCGCGGGTGCTACCGTCGGCTTCTTAACCGGGCCATCCTGACGCACCGGCTCGATGCTGACGCGCTTACGGCTGTTTGCGGTTTCCTTTGCGGGCGTCGCCGTTGGCGTCTCGACTTTCGGTTGTGGTGCTCGCGAATTCGGTGTCTTCGGTTGTTGTGCCGAAGGCTTCGCAGCCTGCGGTTTATTCGCCGGGCGATTGTTCGAAGGTCGCGCGTTATTTGGCGTTACCGGCGTGGGTGTTTCCGCTGCGTCGTCATCCGTGGTCGTTACTGCCTCTGCTTCAACCGCTTCGCCATTGACACTGCCATCTTTCGGTTCGACTGATTCCGGCGTCTTATCCGTCGGCTCGTCAGTCACCGGGTCAACGTCGTCGGTCGTATCAACCTCAACGTCATCGATATCCGCATCTACGTCCGGCTCAATATCAACCGATGGCGGCGTCGCCTTTTTCGCCGCGCGTTTTGGAATCACCGCTTCGATGCGGCTTTCGAATTGATAGACCGAGTCGTTTCGTCCGCGAATCGGCGTTTCGCTGCCGGGCACCACATCCTGATAGCCCATCTCGCGTAACGTCGAGCTAATCTCATTCACCACGCCCAACTCAGCCGTGCGCAATCGCATCTCTACCGTCGAAACGTACCTTCGCTTCCTGCGACGCCCTTCGGCACGCGTATGAAATTCAATCCGGGTGACCTGCGCCTTGTCATTCGGCGGGAACGCGTCGGTCAGGCGCACCAACTCGTCGGGCCAAATCTGTTCGGCATCGGCCCATTGTTTCAGCGAACTCACGCGCGACTTAAACGCCTTCAGCGGCTTCTCACGCGTTTGCAATTGTTGGACGTCGGCGATCAACTCACTCGCACTCGATCGCTTCGGCTCGACAAACTGAATCCACGCCGCCACTGCCGCCGCCAGCAAAAAGACACCCGTCAATATCGCCTTGGGTGCCTTCTTCATTCGCCGATCACGCGTCGTGACCGGTCGTTTGGGCGCTAAGAAGTCAAACGACGACAGCGGATGCCGACCGTGGCTCATCGCCAGGCCCAACACCACGCTAAAGCCGCGCAGCTCACGAGCACGATCGTGATCGATCGCCAACGCCTTGGCCGGATTAAACAACTCGGCCAGCGCCGCGAAGCGCGCCGCCAGCGATTGCGATAACTCGGCTTCCAGCCCGGTTGCGCCACATACCACGATTCGGTCGATGCTAGCACCGCTGGACGTCGCGCGATACGCTTCAAATGAGCGAATCACTTCGACCATCAAGCCGCTGACGGCTTCGCGCGTGCGTTCGCTGCTGCGTGCGTCATGAATCGCAAGCGAATCGATGCGGCTGTCGTGCAAGTTCTCGATCGCTTCATCGCGAAAGTTAGGCAGGCTCGTCAACGCCGAACGGCTGAACTTCAACGTGCCGTCGTAAACCACGCTGATTTCCGAGTGCTCCGGCCCCAGCTCGACCATCAGAATCGTCTTGTCGTTCGGATCGTCGATAGTGGCCAGCACTGCCTGCCGATTCGCGAACGGTCGCAGGCCGATGCGTTCGAGATGCAGCCCGGCTGCCGAAGCCACCTTCTTATAAAACTCGATATCATCGATGCGAACCGCCGCCACCAACGCTGTCGCCGGCGATTTCGGATCGTGGTCGTTCGACAGTGCAAAGTCGATAACCGCCTGATCGGCGGCGAAGGGCAGTTCGCGCGCGACCTGATTGATCACCATCGCCGGCAATTCATCAGCCGGCGCCGGCGGCAGGTTGATCGTGTTAAGCACGACCTTTTCGCGCGGCACGCTAATGATCGCGTGCTTACCCGAAAGTTTCGAGCGCTTCAGCGATTCTTTGATAAACCTGCCGAACATCTCGGCGTCGGTCAGCTCAACTTCGGGCAAGACCGGAACCGTGACTGCTTTGTGCAGGTCGACGTTGGCCCCGCGCGACGTCACGACGGTCATGCGCAGAGATTGCGCGTCCCAGTCGAGTGCGAGCAGTCGTTTGCTACCTATGTTCAATGCCATCGATCATCAATCCGATCGACCCGCCAAATCCCGCCGCTCATCGCCGTGCGGGGTATAGGCAGGGCCGAGTTCGTTCAAGTTACGGTAGTAGATCACCTGCGGAATCGGGCCGCGCATCTGAATCACGACCATCAACCGCTCGACTACGCCCAGGTTATCTGCATACCCCAACGATTCGATGCGATACATCGATCCCTTGGTGGTAATGGAATCCAAAATCTGCCGGAAGCGATTCTCATCGATCGCGTTGCTCGTTAGCAGCCACGCCGCGGACGAACGTTCGGCCAACGGCACTTGCTCGCGCGCTTCGACGATCGAATTCACTTCGGCATCAGTCAGATTCGGAATCGTCGACAGCACCGCCGGCGCCGCCGTACTCACATTGATACGCCCTTGGGTGAAGGGCAGTTGCTGCACAGTCAAACGATCCAGAATCTGAGGCAGGTCGTCGTACGTTCCCGGCGGCTCCTCTTCCGTCAAGTTGACGTATGTCGGGGGCACGTTCGAGGCCGTATTCTCGGACCCATCACCATTTTGACCTTGATCGGAAGAATTCTGGTCCGAATCTTCGGAATTTTGATTTTCTCCGTCGCCGCCATCGCCACCCCCTGTTGGCTGTGTTGCCGGTGGGGTTTCGTCATTCGGCGGCGCGTCGTCTTGCTGCTGATCGTCTTCATCAACTTCCGGCGGAGGCGGCGCGGGCAACAGATTCATAACGCTATTAAATTGGGTACCGCTGCTACGCACGCTCATGATGTAACTGACGATGTCGCCATCGAACTCTTCAGTAAGTTGTTCTTCGAGGCGTTCGAGATCCTGATTGTTCAGATTGATGCGCGGTCGATTGTCGGCAGACGTGTTCGAATCTTGCGCCCATATGGTCAAATAGCGCTCGATACCCTGATAAAGGATGCCATCCGCGTTATCCGGCGGGAACGATTCATCACCGTCGTCTTCGTTGGGCTCTAACAATCCGTTGCGGTTGTAATCTTCACCGTATAGCACCCAACCGTTGAAGCCCTTGACGAGCAACAATTCTTCCACGGTGCTAAAGGGCGCCTTTTTTGCGCGATAAGGCGGGCGCAACGTTTGATAGTATTCGTCCTTCGCGCCGCCGGTGCGTGGGCTGTTGCCTGCTTCGCGCCAATCGAGCAACGACGCCACCAATTCATTGATATCAACATCAAAATCGGTGCTGGTCGGAATCACTTCGTTAAACAGCGTGCGCAACTGCGCTTCGGTGGCAGTGTTGATATCCAACCGCGCGCATTCGTCGGTGAAACCGTAACGCACCGTATCGGGGTTCTCGGTATCGGGCGCGATCAGGTGATAGCGAAACACTTCGTCGGCCGCGGGGTCATACGTGCGAACGTCGTCAGTGTTCTCTAATGCTTCGACGCCCGCATCTTCACCCACGGCAACCATCGGAACGGCACGCAGATTTTGCGGATCGTTAAACCAAGCATCGAGTTCGCCTTGCTGATAGCGCAATAGCACGACGGCGTGTTGCATACCCGCTTCCGCAGCCATGCGCGCCTTGAAGCGCCGCACGCGCGCGTGAATCGTGTCGACATGCGAACGAACCATGAACGTGTAACCCGCCGCTAACAGCGAGAGCAAAACGATCATGACCATGACGACGAGGAGTAAGAAACCGTCGCGTTGATGGCGGCGCAACTTCTGCGCTGTGGCAGGGGCTTGCCGGGAACAATGCCTCCGCGCTGTGGCACCGGTTTGTAACCGGTGGTTTCGCCTCTGCGCTGTGGCACCGGTTTGCAACCGGTGGTTTCGCGTTGAGCTGGAGTTTACTGACCGCGATTGATCCACACTAACGGTTGCTTGCGATTGCCGCGCAATACTTGCGCGGACCGCTTCCTTACGGGCGCGGCTCTGATCAGATGCACCGCTTTGCTCGGCATTGCTCTGCGCTGTAGCACCGGTTCGTAACCGGTGGTTTCGCCTCTGCGCTGTGGCACCGGTTAGTAACCGGTGGTTCCCTCGCTGGTATCGCAACATCAGAAACCACCTCCGCTACCAGAGGTGCTGCGCTGCGCGCGAATCAATCGCGAACCGAAGAAGCTATCCGCCTGTTGCAAACGAACCGTGACGGTGTACTTATCCGGCGAATACGGTTCCGGCGGTGCCGGTGTCAGATCGGTGTCGGTGAAGTCGCCACTGCCCGCTTCGGAATCAGCCTCCTCGTCCTCGTCGTCTGTCTCTTCCGGCGGCGGCAATGAACCATAGCCGACCGTGATTTCTACAGCTTGCGGCAACGAGTTGGCATTACGCGCGTCTTCGCCCAAATCCCAGTCCCGCAGCCAATCGACGCCGTCGAAGTAGCGGAAGCGGATGTATTGGATGTCTCGCGAGATCAAATCGAGCGCGACCGAACGATCGTCGCTGTCGAGAAACGCCGTTTGCAGTGGCGTCTTTACTTCGCGACGCACCAACCCCAAATTGCACGGGGCCTGTTGAACGCCGTAATCTTCGTAATCGCAAAGCTCCTCGCCATCTTGTTCGTAGGCAAGGTAATACTGCACCTGTCGAATATCGCACTCGGCTGGCGGCAGGTCGTCGGTGACAGACAGATTGCGGTACACCTTCTTATCCGGAATGCGCACAAACTGAATACTAATGAAGCGATCGGTACCCGAAATGCCGGGGCCCATTTGCGTGAGGAATCCGTTACAAGCCCGCACTTCCTCGGCGATCTGATGGGCAATCGTTTGCGCGAGATAGCCGCTCTCGACACGGCCCTTACCGCGGTCGCGCAAGTCCAGAATCATCGCGTAAAACTGAAACATCATGGCGGCGATTAGCACGATAAGGCCAAGTGCCAACACCACCTCGACCAGCGTGAACCCGCGGCGACGCAATTTGGAAATCGGCCTACTGCCCATTGCCACCGCCCCCGCCGTTGTTTCCGCCGCCACCGTTTAAGCCGGGGATGTTTCCGCCGTTCTGCAAGCCACTGAGATCGCCCGATTCGACTGCGTTTAGCAACTGATCGATCTGCCCCTGGCCCAATTGACCGCCGAACGCTTGTAGGAGCGACGGCAGGATTTCGACGAGTTGGTCGATCGGCAGCGACGCCAACGAACGCGGGTCGAAGTTGTTCGGGTCGAACAGGGCAGCGCCGCCAGGGATCGCCTCGGTCAGTTGCTCGATCTGTTCCTGATCGAGACCAAAGTCGCGTTCGAAATCGAGCCCCTGCGGCAATGGACGCACGACGTGCGTTTGCAACACGAGTTGTCGCGAATCCTCGTCCTCCGGGCTGCCGAGGAAGATATTGATGTCGATATTGAGCAGGCCGACGATGCTGGGTGAGGGCTCGGAGAGAATCTCGAAACTCAGGCCCGGCATTGTTTCACTAATACCGTCCGTTTCGAAGGTTCCAGTCACCTCACGCTCGTCCATCGCGAGCAGGCCGCTATCCATCTCGACGATCAGTTTCTCGGTCATCAGCATCGCGCGCGTCAGCCGCTCGCTGCGCTCGATGAAATACTGCCCGTTGCGGAACGTGAACCCGATCACGCCCATCGCGATCATCAACAGCGCGAGCGCCAACACGACCTCAAGCAAGACCGCCGCCGGTCGCGCGTGGCGATTGGCGGGTCGTCTGGGTGTTCGGCTCAATCTCGGGTTAATCGTCATCGCATCCGCTTCGCGAGGGACATTTGCTTTGCAGTCGAATCTCGGCAATGGCACAAATCGGCCAACGCTCCGGGGAGCGGGCCGTACTGAAATCTGATACGCGTATCGACGGTTTCTGTCGCAGCAGGCAATGCCGCATATGGACGGTTAAACGCGCCCTATCAGCCGTAAGTCACGATGTCCGAACGGCTTAAGCGCAAGCCCTGCTGAAAAAATCTTTTGACGCCGAAAATGAGCGTGCAGGCCACCAGTTTCGCAACGCAGTTACCAGTGTTGAGGAGCCGTTGCGCATTAACTGCGCGTGGATAGGAAGTTACGAACGGTGACGAAACATCGTGCGGTCAATCGCGAGGCTAACCGTCTTTGCGACCGTTCCGACCGCGCCCGCCGCCACCATTGTTGCCTCCACCTCCGCGACCATTAAGGGCGTTGCGGATGTTTTGGCGCTCTTCGTCGGAGAGGCCGGAATTGTTGAGCGAGTCTTCCAACTCCGGCGGCAGCGGATCGTCGCCGGTGTTGTTTCCGTTGCCTTTGCCGCCGTTGCCGTTCATCCCCTCGTCGAGGGCATCACCGAGAGCATCACCGAGGGCGTCGTCACCCGTGTCGTCGGGAATGCCGTCGCCATCTTCATCGAGGCCGGGCTGACCGCCGAAGCCGGTGGATTGAAACGAGAGCCGCCCCAAATCGCTCAGGTCGGGCAGATACAAATCTTCGCGGATAACGTATATCTCCGCTTCCCGATCAAGCAACTCGTCATCCGTCAGCGCTTCACGCACGCTCGGGATGCCGGTGCGACCATCGACGAGTACCCACAGGCGGCGATCTTCGTCTTCGAGCTCGTCTTCGAGCATTGCACGCGTGACGACAAGCAGCGCCCACGGCGTGGAGCCGTCGCTCTCGAACACAATCAACGGACGCTTTTCGTCTATATCTTCTTCAGCGTCGTCAAACCCGCTTTGCAACGACGAGGCATCGAAGTTTTCGGTGCCTTCGCTCTCGTCGAGCGCGTCTTCGTCGTCGTTGGTCGAAAAGCTCTCAGTATCGGCGTCTTCGTCGAGTTCGGGCGTTTCGTTCAACGATATGGGCTTGGTGAACTCGGGCCGACCGATGCGGACCTCGTGCACGTTCACATCTTCGAGCAACGATTCGGCCATCGCGTCGCGCGCCCATTCGTCTTCGACAATCGTCCAGACGCCCGGTTGAAGAATCGGGTCTAGCTCGATTTCGACGTAGGGCTGTTGCTCGTTGGGGGCGAAGCGAATGCGCACCCGGCGCGTCTCTTGCATTGCCACGTTGCGAGCCGCGCCCATCAAGTCGCGAATGCGCGCCGCCGACTCGGGCATGGCCGCGGCCGTGATACGGCCTTCGAGTGCGGGCCATGCAAAAGCCGCCAATACCACCAACAAAGAGAGTGCAATCGCAATCTCCAGCAGGGTAAAAGCGGCTCTGGTCGTACGTCGGCGGTGCATAAGCAAACTAGCTGGCTAAGCCAAAACCGGCCTAACTGTCGGCCCAGTTGGTGATGTCGTCTTCGTCACCATCGATGCCGTTGGGTCCGAGGCTATAAAGATCGAACGAGTCTTCGTTGTTATCACCGGGTGACTGATAGACGTAATCTCTGCCCCATGGATCCTGAAACCCGGACTTGGGATCGATATCGAGATACGGCGACGTCCACTTGTCGGCAATTTCATCGTCATTGGGCTTCTCGACAAGTTCTTGCAACGTTTCGGGATAGCGATTCATGTCGAACTTGAAGCTCTTGATCGCGCTCGAAATCGTGCCGTTGGACTTCACGGCGGCCTCGGCGAGCTTGATCTTCGCCTTTTCGCCCTGACCGATCAGCGCCGGCAAGGCAAACGCAGCGAGCAAGGCCAAGAGGCCGACCACCAACAGAATTTCGAGCAGGGTAAAGCCCTTGGCTTTTCGGGCACGTCGAGCTTTGGTATTGCGAGTCATCACAGTGCAATCTCCTTCGTTTTCGGCACTTCCCTGGCCAACACCCAAACGGGCCGACCGGGCACACAACCTTCTTATTCAAGCACGACTGTCAAAAGTCGCAAATCAATTCCAGTTTTCGGGACTTTAGCCCGCACTCATCGTCAAAATCGGCAACAGCAACGCGATGGCAATCACGGCTACCACGCCTGCCATACAAACCAGCAGCAGTGGCTCCAACATGCGGATCGCAAGGTCAATCTTGCGGGCCGTGCGAGCTTCGTACGAATCGGCGATGGTCACCAACACATTGTCGAGGTTATTACTCTCTTCGCCGATCGCAATCATGTCGACGATATCGAACGGAAAGAGGCCACTGTTACCCAGTGGTTTGGATAACGACGCCCCCTTACGGACGCTTTCGGTCGAGGTCTCGATCACCTCTTCCAGAATGACATTACCCGCCGAATCCTGAGCGATTTTCAGCGATTGCAGTATTGGTACGCCGTTTTTCAGCAGCGTTCCCAAAATGCGGCAGAAGCGGCAAATTGCCACCAGCGTGAAGATATTGCCTACAACCGGTGCCTTGAGCGTCGCGCGGTCGCGCATCAGGCGCCCCGTCGGGCTTTGCAATAGCGCGACCATCAGGCCAAGCATTGCGAATACGCCGATTCCGACGTACAGGCCGTTTTCTTGCAGAAAATCGCACATCGCAAACACGATCTGCGTCAAAACCGGCAAGTCCCCCTTTAAAAACCCACGCACCTGCGGCACGACCACCGTCAACAGGAAGACGATGATGCCGACGCCGACAAAAGCCAGGACGGCTGGGTAGAGCATGCTGCCGAGCACCTTGTTCTTCAGCTCGTTTTGTCGCTCGGTGAAAACGGCGATACGGGCGAGCACTTCTTCGAGGAAGCCCCCTTTTTCACCGGCCTTGATCATGGCCACGTGCAACGGTGGGAAGGCATTGGGGTGCTTTTCCATGGCGTCGCCGAGGGTTTGACCGCTGGCGAGGTCTTCGCGGACCTCTTTGAGGACTTCCTTCAAGACGGCGTTGTGCGTCTGCTTGAATAGCACGTCTAGGGAGCGCAGAGCGGGCACACCCGCCCGCAGCAGGTCGGCAAATTGGGCGTAAAAGACTGCCGCCGCGCCGCCGCCGACTTTGCGCTTCTTGCCGCCGACGCCGACCGAGGCCTTGCCACCTTCGCGGACTTCGACCGGAAAGAGGGCTTGGTCGTCGAGGGTGCGCAGGGCTTGTTGCTGCGAATCGGCCGCCAACACGCCCGTGACGGTCTGCCCCTGAATGTTTCGTGCTACGTAAGTAAAGCTAGGCACGGAAGTTACGCCTCAACACCGAAAAAACTAATGGTGACATCCGAGTGACCTGCCGCCACCTACCAGCCCGTAAATACTTATTTGACATGACCCTACAGTTACGCATCCAGCGTCGTCAACATCGATCCCGGACGACACCTTATACGGACAAGCAGACACCCGATTGCAACCGGATGACGCGATAAGCACCAGTTAGCGGGCTCCCTCACTTTTATGATATCGGGATTTGGGCGAACTGCATTGATGGCGACTTAAACGACAATCGCAATGGTTTGGACCGAGCCCTCCATGAAGCCCAAGTGAAAAGGAATGGGCCCGCTCGATTTCGAATCGACGCGGGCCCGGTGCCTATTCACAACTGCAAATATTCGCTTGGAAGGCGAGCCATCGTCGCACTAGCAGCCGCCGTTGATCACGCAGGTGATGAACTGGGCAAGATCGAGACCATCGGTGTTGCCGTCGTCGTTGACATCCGATTCGCAAGCGCCCGAGCCGGTGAGCAACGCGTTTACAAAGTCGGGGATGTCGGCCGTATTCACGAGCGTGTCTTGATTGGCATCACCCTTTAGACAACCCGTTGCCGTCGACGCCGTCAGTCGGAAATACCCTTCGAAGTCATCTGTCGCCGAACTGGTACCGTTGAAGTCGATATCGGCGGTAAAGTAGATATCGACATCGCCGTTGATATCACGAGCGCCGATGCAATTTGCGCATGGGCCACCGTTGTAGCGGTCATCAACCCCAATGCCGCAATGGCGGCGACGACACGTCCGGTCGGGTTTGCGTACAACATTCAGCTTCCTCCTCGTTTTTGTTAGCAAAGCAAAAGAACACATATGCAATTACTGACGCGCCCGGGCAAGATCGCCGAGGCGCTCAAAAGACAATTGTCTAATACCATCCGACCGCAGAAATGCGGATTCATGATAGGCCGGGTTCACCGAAGCAAGCCAAGAGATGGAAAAAGGGCTTGTATCGCCGAACCAAAGAAGCTCAAATCCTACTGACTGTCACCGGCAAACTCAATCATTTCTGTGTACTTCGTCACAGGGCGATGCATACGACGCTACCGTCAATATTCGCAATGACTTACGTGGGCCATCGGCATCAATTGGGCGGAACGACAAGTCCCGCTTGCGAATATCGCTTTAGATAGATTTAATCTCCGGCGTACGACACGTTGTCGCGTCTTTACTCGGCGCGTCATTTGATTGAGCTGCACCGTCACGATGGCGTTGGGCTCGAATCACCTTTCTTTCGCCACTGTCTGCAGAAGCAACATCATGGGAATGGTCAAAGAGTTTCGCGAATTCGCCTTCAAGGGCAATATGGTCGACATGGCCGTTGGTATCATCATCGGCGCCGCGTTCGGCGGCTTGGTGAAGTCGATCGTCGACAAGATCATCATGCCGCCGCTGGGCTTGTTGATGGGCAACATGGACTTCAGCGACTATGCAATCACGCTCAAGGAAAAAGTCGTCGACGAGGCCGGTAAGGAAACGCCGGCCGTCGTGTTGCAATACGGCGCGTTCGCGACGGAACTGCTGAACTTTGTCATCATCGCCTTCGCCGTCTTTATCGTTGTGAAGTCGATCAACACGGCACGCAAGCGCTTTGAAGAAGAGAAGCCGGAAGCACCGAAAGGGCCATCGCAGGAAGAGTTGCTGACGGACATTCGGGATATATTGAAGGCGAAGGCGTAACCGTCAGAGACCGCATGTCGATGTTTGTTAACGAGGGCGGCCAGACGACGTTGAACGCGTCGAGCCGCCCTTTCGTTTGTTCGATATCGCTTGTCCGAAGAACGCGGGTGCCATGCCGACCCAAACGAAGTAACGTCGCTTGCGTAGATGGGCTACCAGATTCGGGATCATTCACTCGCTGGCCTAACAAACAGGTCGGCATGCCCGAACGGGGCGAAGACCCTCCCATCAACACCGTCGACAATGTCGGCAGAATTGAGCGCATCCACTGACACTCATCCTAATATCTTGAGTTCTCGAACGGGAAGCATGCCGACCTTCACGTTGGTCGCGCGATTGTGCAACCCCGCGCTAGATTGACGATTCATGCACGCACGAACTCACTGCGTAGGGTCGGCATGCCACCCGGCATGCTAGAATGGAGGACTTCATGTTTGAATGGTGGTCGGATCAACCTGTTTGGCTAAGACTTTGCTGCTCGCTGGGCTTATTGGGCATCTCAACAGCGTTATTTCTCTCCGGGATATTCTGGCCTTGGGGCTGGGCCATCGGCGGCGTACTCTTATTGTTTACGGGGATAGGAAGTGGCTCTCGTTATTGATTCGACGCGCAGCTCGCGCGACACAACAAATTTACAAACGTCTATAAACCCGCGACGCGACCACCTTGCGTGCAACTGTTACCACCACATTCCATTTGCACATCCATACCCTCGTGAAATGTTTCCCAATTGACTTACTTTTGACCCGCCCCATATAAATCTATGGAGCCGATGAAAGCGGGCCGCCCGATCGGTGTCGCGCCATCATTCCTATTTTACGCTCGTTCCCATCGGTCGCCGCGCTCGGCTTCGCGTTGATCCATCGCAATCGACTCGAAAGCATTGTGCTTTCGTTTCGTTATAGCGAATTGACAATCGAATAACTTCATCGCCGCAGGAGCCCCACCATGCAGCCGCCGCCCTCCCGCTGTCTTGCCCTGACCGAATGGATCGTTCGCAGCAATCCCGCCTATCTCATTAGCGCCTGTTTCGTCGCGCTCGGCGCCCGTTACTACCTCGCCGATCCGACCGACCCAGCGGGAGACATGTTCATCATCATTCTCACGCTCGTGGCGTTGCAACTGTACGAATGGTCGGTTGGCTCGGTCTTACTATTATTACATCGAGCGCGGCGTTCGCCGGAAGATCTTCGTTCGCTGCTGCTCGTATCCACCCTATTCTGGACAGGCCCGATGGCGGCGACGATCGAAATGGCCGTCTATCGACCGAGTCTCGGCTTAGCGATTTCTATCGGCGTATCCTTGATCGCCATCGCGGAAGTCATCGCGATCAACCGCATCTTGCGTCTGAGCTTTGGCGCATCCTTGCTATCGATCTCAATTGCCTGTGCGGCGTTCTTGACCGTCGCGACGGCGCTGATGACGTCAGCACCGGCCAATGCAGGGGTGACAGAGATCTACCTCTACGCACTTTGGTGGGGCTTGGCGGCGTTGATGTTGCCGCTGCCGCGCATTCTGCGCCGCGAAGACTCGCCCGGCGGCCACGATGCGAATCACATACCACTGACCAACGCGTTCATTCGCCGTGGGTTTACCGTCATCACGTTTCTCGTGCTCGGCGTGCACCTATTCGGCATGAACTACGCCCTCTTTTGCCATGCCTCGCTCTTCTACGCCGCACCCGTGTTGTTGGCAGTTGCCTACATCGGATTGGCCCTAATCGAAAAGCAGAAACACGTTGAATGGGTGTGGGCATTTGCCCTACTACCCGTCGTGAGTTTGCAATTGGGCATTCAAAAATTTCAACCGGAAGTGCCTGTCGAGCTGCTACCGAGCGTCTTGCGGCAACCGTTGCTGTCGTTGCTTGTTCCTGCGGCGCTCGTGTGGTGGTACGCCTATCGCAGGCACGGCCTGCGCCCCATGTTGCACGCCGCCAACGCCGCCATCGCTTACGCCGGCATTCACCTCGTCGGCGACCATGCGAGCGCGTGGTTCGCGCTGCCCGGCAACAAGGTCGTCGCATTGTCGTACGCCGTTGCTGTTTACTTCGCGCTGATGGCCATCCTACATCGCTCGCGCGGCGAAGCCGTCATCGCCCTGTTGGTCAATCTGTTCGCCACGGTCGTCGCGATTCAAAAGAACACACCGCACGATCACTTGTTCATCGCCGTCGCCTTCGGTTGGACGATGTTTCTCGCCATTCACATCGCCGCCGCACGGCCGGGGCTGTGGTCGCGATTGTTCGCGCTGAGCCTTTTGCTGGGGTTGCCATGGTTAATGAAGGATGCCGCGCACCTCAAGATCGAACTCGGCGTCTATTGCCATGCGCTTGTATTGATGTTGTTTATCTTCGGTTGGCTCGCGCCGTGGACGCGTTATCGATTGATCGCCTGCGTGTTGTTGTCGATCGAAGCCATGGCACTCGGCGTGCGTCAGATCGCCCACAGCGATAATCCACTCGCAGCCGTCTTCGTGATCGCGGGCTTCGCGCTGCTAATCGGCGGCACCTTCGTGAGCTGGCACAAGGAACGCATTTTGAGCGAGATCAACCGGCGGTTAGCAACTGTGCCCCCGCCGTCGATGGATGAGTCAACTGCGAGCTAACCAGAAGATCGCGCGCCGGCTGGACGGATTCGTGTGCAACCAGCGCGGCGCGCGATCTGCCTTATTAGGCCGGATGTAAGCGGCTTGGCTGAGGAGGACGCCGTGCGTTGAGCCTGTTGAGCGGTCAGGCGTGAGTTGTGCGTCGTGAGATTTGGGTCTTGAGTGCCGAGCGGTGGGGCTTGGCTTGTGAGGTATAGGTCTTGTGTTGTAAGGCCTAAGGTGTGGATCGTTTGTCGTGGGTCTTGGGGCGAGAGACGTGCGTTTCGTGCCGCGAGGCGTAAGGTGCATCGTACTCGACGCATCGAGTCACGGGCGACGTCAAACAATACGTAGGTGCCATGCCGACCTAAACTAGATTATATTAAATCGCATAACGAGGTAGCCTTGCGCGCGACCATCCAACCGCGCAACCAACGAATAGGTCGGCATGCCCGAACCGCGCGACGACGCTCGGCGCTATTTGCAACCCAATCCGACACTGTCACATCAACCCAATGAACTAATTTGTGAAAGATATGCGGTTCGCGCGCGAAGCATGCCGACCTACGCCCTTGTTTCGCATTCGGGTGATGTCGCGCGCAAGGTGAACGTTGCATCGGTTTACCAGCGTCGCGCGGTTGGGTCGGCATGAATCTATGAAACAAGTCTCCCATCAAGTACGTTGGGTTGAGTAAATAACACCTTCAACGCACTATGAAAAGGAGACTTGCCATGAAGTTTATTGGTCTCGACATCGGTCAGAAGTCGATCTTT